>ERZ791810.2388-NODE-2388-length-9759-cov-2.123248_pt1 | contig 9759 bp, 9 predicted proteins | sample MGYA00510304_ERZ791810 | MGnify/ENA primary metagenome ERZ791810 (study PRJEB30046, sample SAMN00791967) | human gut metagenome | study: EMG produced TPA metagenomics assembly of the A metagenome-wide association study of gut microbiota in type 2... | reverse complement strand
TGGTCCGGGTGGTCCGGCCTCTCCACGTGGGCCGGTGTCACCTTTCGGCCCCGGCTCACCTCTCGGACCAGCATCCCCCTTTGGTCCCTGAGGCCCCCCCGGGTCTCCTTTTTCGCCTCTGGCCCCGGTTTCACCACGCGGCCCCATTGCTCCCTGTGGCCCGGTCGCACCACGTGGGCCAGATGGCCCTGTTGCGCCAGCTGGCCCCACTGGCCCCTGCACTCCCTGAGGTCCCCGTTCTCCTGTATCACCTTTCTGGCCTGGTATGCCCTGAGGTCCGCGCTCTCCCTGCTCACCTTTCTCCCCACGCGGACCCGCCGGACCTGTTTCACCACGAGGACCAGCATCACCTTTCGGCCCTGTATCGCCTTTAGGTCCTCGTGCATTCTCAGCCATACGTCTGGCTTCTTCAGCACTAACCGTAGCAGCCTCAGCACGTTTAAGAACGTCTCCGGCGGCCTCCTGAGCCACTCTGGCGGTTTCAGCATGTTGTCTGGCCTCTTTCGCGTCTGCTGCCGCTGCCTTTTCAGACTCACCTGCCCGGGTCGCCGCCTCTGCCGCCTCACTGGCTTTTTGTGCAGACTCCGTCGCTTTGCTTGTCGCAGCCTTCGCGCTTTCTGATGCAGTCTTCGCACTGGCAGCAGCGCTTTCCTTCGACTGTGAAGCCTGATTATTTTTCACCGCCGTGTCTTCGTTCAGACGACGAATCGTGGCAAGGTCATCCGCCACATTGTTCTGTATCTGCCGGAAATCTGTCAGCAGTTCTCCGGGTATGCTCACCTCAACAAGACTGCGGCGTAACAGCATATTGAGCGTCACCGTACTTTCAGTCCCCTCAATACGCACACGTCCGTAGACAGCAGTCTTCCCTTTCACCGTCACAGAAACCGCATACTCCCCCGGCTCCAGCGTCATTCCGTAATACCCGCCGTCACGAGTCACTGCTGACGCACTGGTGCCGCTGAGCGCATCCGGTGAAACTGTCAGCGCCGTCAGGGTAATATTTGCGCCTGATATCGCCTCACCATCAGGAGATTTCAGCGTCCCCGAAACAACAACACTCACATTCCACCTCCGTTAAACACCTTCTTGCGGGCAGACAATGCACTGTCTGCACCCTGTTTAATCCCGAGCTGCTCAACAAAACTCTGATAATGTTGTGCTGCCAGTCCTGACTCTGCACCACCGGCTGCATCCTTGCTGAATGCACGAAACAACATCCAGTCAACCAGCGGGTTAACATAAGCCTCTTCCAGCGGTACAGGCGTGTCATCATCCTGCGTCAGAACATACACCGCCTCCGGAATGCGGCTGACCACAGCATCAACACTCACAGCCTCCTCCGGTGCCGGAAACAGCCAGAACACGCGCGGGGCAAGATCACTGCTGATAAAGCATTCCGGTTTCCCCCTCAGCATGTGCCAGTCGGGATACTGTGCATCAAGCACCTCACGGGATTGCGGTTTTACAGCACTGCCATCGCTGAGGCATATCACGTCAAGAAGCTGTATTGCGCCATCAGGCAAAGTCTGACGTGCACCAGGAACACAATTCAGCGTCTCCAGACTTGCGCCTGCATCCGGCCTTGCCAGAATCACCGCCCGCACAGCATCATTGTAATAATCACACAGCTCAGCCAGAGGCCAGCGCACCATCATCGGGTCAACCAGTTGCGTGTTCACTCGTCCGATGATTTCAGTAATCGTCGTCATCAGTAAAACCTTTGTCTGCGGACAGGATTGCGGTATGAGGAGTACGGACTTGTCGCCAGTGTGTCGCGATATGCCCGACGGATACCCTCAGAAAACAGCACAGAGAAATACTGTGCGCGCGACGGGTCTGACCATGAAACCCCGGTCTGCATGAACAACCGTTCAAGCGCCCCTGCAGCCACTTCTTCAGACCATGCCCGCAGTTCATCCTGCACCTGACGGCTCCCTGCTTTCGGAGCAACGGCATAAAGCACACTCACCTCTCCGGGCGAACAGGCAAAATGCATTACCCGCCCCGGGCGGATTTCCACATCATGACCGGCAAAAAGCTCACGCCCGTCAGCGAGGATACGAATAATATGTACGCACTCTTCATTCTCCGCGTCATATGGCAGCACACAGTCCTCTCCGGCTGGCGGTGACAGCGTGGCTTCACGGCGGCACAACAGGGACTGACGGCAGAATGCCACTGCCGACATGGATAACGCATCCGTCATCATAATGTTCAGCGGACCACTGATATGGCGACGGACATACGGTAAAAAATCAGTCAGTTCCGCCATGCTGTTCAGTCTCCGCAACACGACGGCGAAATGCCTCACGCACACGGACACGAAATGCATCAGCCGTTTCTTTCGGGTCTTTGTGAATATTCAGCTCTTCTGCCTCACACAACGTTGCCAGCCGTGCGGACGTGAGTTTGCTCAAATCCACATCCTGACCACCAACGCTAACCACAAAACTGTTCTCCGCTTCTGCAAGAGCCACCTGTTCTCTTTCCTGCGCCTGCTGTGCCTGCCGCAACTGCTCATCCTGTTGTTGCTTTTTGAGCACACCATCAAGCTCTTCATGACGAACCCAGACATCCGGAAAGGCCAGCAACTGCCAGGCAAGCGCGCTGTCAACATGCACCGGCTCAAGACGCGGGAACAGTGTACGACTCCCGGTAAGGGTATCCTTTTTCACGGGTTTGGGGCCGATATAGACAACGGCAATTTTCTCGCTCATATAATTCCCCGGATAAAAAAGCCCGCATGACGCGGGCCGGAAGGTTTATATCAGTATCCCACCACGGTATAACGCAGCAGAACATTCAGGGTACCGGTCGCAGCAGCTGTCTTAATGGTGACCGTAACCAGCTCCCCGTCACGCAGTGTGGTGTACGGCTCCACGGGCACATATCTGGCAAATTTTGCAGAAACAGCTTCGCTGTTATCGATGAGAACATGCTCACCGGACTTAATGCTGACGGTTGCAGTACCCAGACCGCCCGTTGAAACCAGTTGGATCCCATTAATGCGAACGCCAGTCGGCAGTGAGAGAAGATTAATAACGGTTTCCTGTTCGGCAGCATTCACTGTAAACACACCTTCTGCCACCGACTCATTACCATGCGTACCTGAATAAATCCGCTCACTCAGTGATGGAGCAAGGATAGTCTTTGCCATAATTAATGACTCCTGAAAAAGCCGGGCGATAACCCGGCATGGGGAAAGGAAAAATCAGAGCTTCACTGCGGTATCAACGGCAATAACGCCGTGATCCTGCATCTTGCCGCTCTTCTCGGGGAAACGGATTTTTTTCAGACCGTTGATCCAGCTGATTGCTATCTCAGTACGGTTATCCATATCCGTTTTCTTCTCAACCATGTTGAAGTGACCGCCGCCCTTCTGACCGTACGCATTCGCCAGTGCCTGAGCACCCAGCAGCATGGCGCGGTCAATGTTGGTTGCGGCCTGCTTCTCTTCTGTGGTTGCCGTCAGGTCGTTTTTCGATACCAGAACCTTTGACCCCTGATAGAAACGGATCGGCATCCCCGCATACTTGCGGACCAGGATATTGCGCCACATCGCACATTCGCCTTTGAACAGCGGATGGTTAAACCCTTTTGAGCGGTTTACGGCACGCGTCATCATCTGGTTCCAGTCCTTGCCGGACGTGGAGGTGTACCAGTCATTCCACTGACGCGGCGTGACGTAGAGGACGTAATACGGATCTTCGCCATACAGCTCATCACCGGACAGGCGTACCGGTTGTAACGGATGAGCCATCTCGTCAATAAACAGTGAGAGATTATCGACCAGCGCAAGAGTGAACAGGTCAGACTGATCAATACCTTCAAAACTCGTCGCATCCCCACCGAAAAAATGACGATCATGCGTCGGCGGCAGTACGTCGTTGATCATGATTTTTTTGAATTCAGGGTGATCTGCCGTTGGCAGAATGGTGTCATCAGCAACAAAATCACCGCGGGCACCGGCAAGATGCACTATCGCACACTGGTCCTGCAGGTCGTTAAAGTACGTACCCAGCAGCGTTCTGGCAGAGGATGCCAGGTTGAACTTCGTACGCTGCTGGCTCATACGTCCGCCCGCATCCACCAGGTGACGGCCCTGATTAATTTTCAGGGAAAAATCAGCATGGCTGAGGTCTTCACCACGGCCTTCAACGCGCTCATCCCCCATCGTCGGACGTTTAGAGAGTTTGTGCATGATGCTGAATGTCACTTCATCACCGGCCTGTTTGTTGAGGTCCGTGATTCGCACAACCGGTGCACCGGCACTGGTCTGCTTCGTGCTTTTCTTGTCAGGCGAAACTGCTTTTGGTGCATCCTGCTGTTCAGTGAGTATATTCACCATTGAGCGGTTGCGGTTGGCAGCCGTGAAAAGCGCCACCTGATACAGCTTATTCGCCTGGGCTGTTGTTACTGTGGTCATTACGTCAGTACTCCTTCAGTGGTTACCCGAGTTTTTCCAGAATCGCGTCAATTTCAGCGTCCGTCATGCCTCGCATGGCGGCTTCAATTTCGGTATGGGAAGCACCAAGTAACCGTTCAAAATTATCACCGGTTCCGACGGAAGCCGTGTTGCCAAGCTCTGACGGGGAAGCAGGCACTGCCATCTCCCGTTCAGCGGCTTTCACTTTTTCTTCCGCCGTTTTCCGGATATCCGTGTTGTCTGCCTTGTCATCAGAAGGCGGCTCATTGGCTTCACCGAAAGCGAGCTGCGTACGGCGGGCCACTTCGGCGAAACGTTCAGTGAGCGGTTTGTCTTTCCATGCGGGGTCATTCTGGAGCTTCCCGTCGATGGATACGGCAACCGAGAAGCGATCCGGATCGGAGTTCTGCCACGTTTTCAGCACCGGCACGGCATTCATCGCATCAAGAACCGGTGATAAATCCTCACCACCATGACCTTCTGCCTGCTGTGCTGATTGCTGAACACGGGACTGGAGATAGTTATTTTTACGGATGAGCGAAGCCACCGCGTCACCAATTTCAGGATACATATCCCTGATACGGGCAATCTTCTCATCAGAGATTTTTTCGTTTTCCGGTAACGGTGCGGGTTTCATACCGGCCTGGTGGATCTGAGACGTCAGCAGTTCAACCAGGCGTTTTTCTTCGGCTATCTGTCCCCGAAGAAGTGCGGCTTCCTGTTCGGCCCGCTGCTTACCGGAACGTTCAGCCTCAAGGACTTCATAGGGAATGACGTGTTTACCATCGCGGGTGAGCACACCCTTCGCCTCCGGCTCCTTCACGTCCTGCGTCTGCTCAGCACTGGCATCCGGCGTCGGTGCCGCAGTGTTATCGCCCGTCTGTGTCTGTGCTGCCTCATCCGCATGATTTTCTGTGGCGGCCTCTGTCACGCCGTCCTGTTCGTGACCGTCAATATCCACATCCCCAAGCCCTTCCAGCATTTTTTCCAGTTGTTCCGGGGTTTCTTCACCCGTAAATTCAAAATCCATAAATAACTCCGCATGGTCTGTTTATCGGACAGATCCGAATGGTTGAGTAAATAAGGCTTATCGCTGCCCCCGCGAATAAGCGCACCGCTCCCGGAACGCTTATCTCCGGAAACAAAAAACCCCGTACGATGACGGGGTTCCGTTTAAGTTCAGGATTTTCAGAGCGGCATTTCATGCATCCGCTGTTGTAGTGTATGCAGCATCTGTTGCTGAAGAACTTCCTGCTCCTGTTCCATATTCTGTATGCCGGTAATGATTTCTGCCGTATGTGCCTGGTTAAGCGCATCCACATAACGCTGTCCCTGTGCCGCGGCGACATCCCGTTGTGCGCCAGCATTATCCCGTTGCGCAGCCGCGCGTGCCCTGGCAGCTTCTGCTTCCAGTTTAGCCACCCGGCCTGTCATTTCGCGCATCTGAAGTTCTGCCTGCTGTTGCTCCAGCGCCTGCTGTTGTGCTGCCGCTTCCTGCTCTTCCGGAGTCATCTCATCCGGTGATTTTGGCGTCCCCAGCGCCGCACGAATACGTTCGACAAATTCCTGTTTCTGCGGCACATCCAGAAGATTAACCCACAGATCGAGCACAACAGCCTGCACCTGAGGCGGCAGCCCCTGAATAACCTCTGACATTCTCTGTGCAAGCTGTGCCTTAAACGCCGGTGTCTGCTGAACAGGAGCCAGCGCAATATGTGTATTTAACCTTGAAATATCATTGGTCAGTTCACCATTATCACCTTCAGCATTGAGGACAATGGTCTGGCGACGCTGACGATCATCGCGATTAATCACCACCGCATGATTACGCCGCTTTTTCAGGTCATCAAGAAGATAAGCGAGCAACAGCCTTCCCACCTGCTGGCAGGCAAACTGGTAGTTATCGTTGATTTCGGCAAGGGTTGTGGCTCCCTGCTCCACCAGGTTGCTGATCGCCACGCCGGACGATGCATTTGAATCCTGCCCGAGAAATGCGGAATAAACCCCCATCGTGTCCTGGATAAGTTTTTCCGACTCCTGCATGACCTGAAACTGCTGGCTGGCAACCTGAAAATCCTGTTCAACCCGGAAAACATCAGCAACGCTTTTCTGATTTTTTCGGGCCGGATTCAGTTTAATAATGCCATCCGGACGCTCGATCTGCTCCATCAGATCGTTGTCTGACAACTGGGTGGCATCCTCGTCCATAATCACGCGTTTGGCCTGAAGCAACCACGTCAGTTTTATACGACGAAAATTCACCTCATCCTGTGCCGGAATGGCCCGGGAAATCAGCCCGTAAGGCTCCCCGGTTTTATCCTTCCGGTATCCCCAGAAGGGAACCAGCGGGAACATCCCCTGCGGCGCACTGCAGGGGCGATCCACAATAAAGTGCGGTCCCACAAACCAGGCTTCACGAATACGACTTACCCGCCCGACTCTCACCTGCACCCGCCCGGATGCCACAGCCACCGCATGCATCAGATTATTTTTATCAAAGGCCACCACCCGTCCATTACTGAGCTCAATCACCGGAAGACGCTCGAATGTACGGTAATAAACCACCTGAAGCAGCACACGACGGCGTTCACGCTGAAGCCATTCGTTCTGCTGTCGATCCCATGACTGATACTCTTCCCATGCACTCATCAACGGACTGGGCTGGCCTTCAGTAACCGTGGTATCGACAAAACCACGCCAGTCATCAATGGCATAATCGATAACCTGAGCCATTCCCGGAAATGTGGCTTTTGCCTCATCGGTATCCATCCAGCGGCGGCGCATCAGCCAGCGGCAGTCACTTAAATCAGCCTCCCGGCTAAGCCAGTCCCAGAACACTTCATTCCGGCTGACAGTAGACACCTTAAACTCAGGCCCGAACGGATCGCTGTTCCGTCTGACCTCCACCCAGCTGAGCCCCGCTTTGATTTGTTCCGCATAGGCATCAGAACGGGCTTTATTCATATTTCCAAGGCGGCAAGCATCGGCAAATTCAGCATTAATAGCTTCAGCCAGTTTTTCTGTTTCATCATCAGGATCATCTGATATCACCAACAGATCAGTCCGCGTTTTGGCCTCCATACCCAGAACACCATCAACGGTAGGCGCGATGAGGTTATGGATGGTCATCGGCTGACCGCGATCTTTCAACACCTGGAGAACTTCCGGTGGCAACTGGTCACCATCGTAATACGCACAGGCCTTGTTTGCGGCATCGCGCCATTTAGGCTGACTGTCAATATCAGAACAAAGCGCCTGTAACTGGCGCTGAGAAAAACGCGGCGTGGCTCCGTTGTCGTTTTTCGTCGCCATGGTATTAGTTTCATTTTTCATCAGTGAGCCATCCAGTGTGTGGTTCTGCGTTTATCCGTTTTCTGTTTTACCCTCACCGGCATTCTGGCGCGCATCTCCTGGGCAATCATGTAGCTCATAAGCTGATCATCAAAACAGCCTTCCTGTGCATTCATGGAGCCTTTCGCGTCATAAACGTAGGTGTTCATTTCTGATAATGTGCCCGACCAGCGGATCCCCGACAGGCCGTTATTCAGCAGCGTTTTCATTCCCTCTGTCAGGACCGGTTTACTCTGGCGGGTTGTCAGCCAGCCAAGACGGGGCGTATCGTCGTCATATGCCTGGTCAAGGTGCTGTTCGTTGTAGATATAACGCGTCGGATAGAGTTCCCTGAGTTTCAGGATAACGGCATGTCCGTGATTGTTACGCTCCGGCCCCACAAACGCGTTGTTGTACATACGGCAGACCTGCGCAATGAGATGAGCGAAAAGCTCCGCATCGAGATGACCAAACCAGTGAGCCACCTGCTCACCATTACTGCATCTGATGATATCCAGCGATGAGCGGTCTCCGTGCTCCAGCCCCTCAGCGGTATCTGCTCCGCATACATACTCTTCATCCGGATCCGGCAGCTCCCAGACCAGCAGATAATTCATCAGCGTCCGGTGCTGTTCGGCTTTATTCCCGTCACGCAGAGACTGCGCCTTGGTCTTCGTTCCTGTAACCGGTTCAATGTCATAAACAATCAGCGGTGGCGAACAGAATGACTCTGCCTGCAGCGTGCTTTCCGCACTGAACACCCGTCGTCCTGACGTCAGAAACGCCTCCTGTGGCGTTGAGGGAAATTCCTGCTTCATTTCCTCACGCTGTTCAGTTTCCTTGCAGATGTACCAGTGTTTCTGCTCATCGGTAAGCGTGATGTTCATTGCTTTTTCAACCGCAGAAAAATACGCTGTTCCCGTGACAGCTTAAGTCCGCTTTCCGGCACTCTGGCGCTGTATTTGAGATCCTGCCACCAGGCGTAAAAATGGAATTTATAATCCTGTGGCGTCAGCGCCAGCCCTGATGCAGTGATTTCCTGTGCCCGGTTACTCATCTCGTAAAAATCGCCACCCACACCTTCAGCAGTGGATTCATCAAAGATAATGCACTCATCAGAGACGGCATTAAGTGTACCGGTTCGCAGTTCTTTCGCCTTAGCCGGATATTTTGCGCAAATTTTGCCGTGCTCTGAGATATGCAGGCGCTGCACCGTACCTGAACGGAATGAGGTTGCCACCTGGATACTCGAGCCGTGACCAAACAGGATATAGCCACCGCTGGCTCCGCTACGACGTTCAACGATGGTGAATGAGGCTCTCAGCCAGTCAGGAAGATGATCAAACGGTACAGCAATTTTGGTGCGGAAAATTTCACTGGCAGCCTGTTTATCCTGAGCGACAATCCCGCATTTGAGATGCGGTATGAATAATGCCTGGTCGAGAAGATAAATATCAATGGCCGTGGAAAACCCCAGCTGGCGTGCTTTCAGGATAATATTTTTATTGTGCATGCTCCGGAACAACTGGCGCTGCGCCGGTCGCATTCTGAAGGTGACCAGCTCACCTTTTTCGTTCTGTATTTTGTAGAGATGATTGAGCCGCCACCAGGGATTGCTCAGTTTAGTCATGATGAACAGACGTTGTTCGGTCCCGGTCATTTCTGACGGTTCATCACATCGCGGTTCATTCTTCCGGAATGTCATCCAGTCTCCCCGAATTACTCATTTCATGCAGCGATGACACGATGTCACTGACTGGCGTAATAACCCCCCGGCGCTGGCTGGTCAGAATATCGGTTTCCGCTCTGAGTTTATCTCTGGCGGCGTTGATTCTTTCCCGGTCAGCACGAAGTTTTGGTGCTGTTTCCGCCAGAACGTCCAGCGTCAGCAATGAGCGTTCAATTGACTCGATACGGGCAATATTCCGGTCAAGGGCCTGTTCTGCTTTGAGTATTTTGTCGTACAGGGCAACACGGGTTTCCACGTCAGCCGCCTCTTT
>ERZ791810.2377-NODE-2377-length-9787-cov-3.658241_pt1 | contig 9787 bp, 7 predicted proteins | sample MGYA00510304_ERZ791810 | MGnify/ENA primary metagenome ERZ791810 (study PRJEB30046, sample SAMN00791967) | human gut metagenome | study: EMG produced TPA metagenomics assembly of the A metagenome-wide association study of gut microbiota in type 2... | reverse complement strand
CAGCGGGTGTGAGTTCGCGCAATGAATTTGTAGAGAAAGCGATCGAGTGCTATGCGGGCTGGCTCGACGTCAAACAAAATCCGGAGTTCTTTTCCCGCTTCGATGCTCACGATTTTTCCGGGTGGCAGGTTTGACGAAGCGCAAAACACCCGTCATCGAAAGTGTGCTGTATAGCTACACCGGCACAGACGATGACTTCAACCGTTTCCTCAAAGCTGTCGTTCACGATTTCTATACTGTCTCCCCTGCACGAATTTCTCAACGGGATGTTGTTGGTTCCGTAGAAGATTCCTCCGCTTAAAAGCTTTCCATAGCTATTCTCTGTCCGCTGTGATATGGTGTGTCGTGCCGAAGCAAGGCGGCGCGGCCGCCATGTCGCGCGGCTGTCAAATCCAACAAGAAAGCGGGGAAAACAAATGCGGGCCTGGCTCTATTACCGGCTGTCACGGGATGAGGACGAAGAACTCAATTCCCTGACCAATCAGCGCAGCATCATTGCCGGATATGCTGAGAAAAACGGATTCACCATCGCCGGCGAATCCTTTGACGACAATGTCAGCGGCATGCACTTCGACCGGGACGGGATTGAAAAAATATGTGAAGCAGTGGAACAGAACCAAATCGATGCGGTCATCGTAAAAGACCTTTCGCGCCTCGGCCGCCACCGCACACAGACTGCGGTATTCATCGACTACCTCAAAAAGCATGACGTGCGTGTGATATCCGTCACCGAGAACATCGATACCAGCAATGAGAACGACGACCTTGTCATCGGGATGAAACAGATCATCAACGACATGTATGCCAAGGATGCCAGCAGGAAGATACGTTCCACCTATAGGCAAAAGCAAAAAGAAGGGATCGTGCTCATCCCTCCCTTCGGTTACTTCAAGGACAAGAACACCAGGCAGGTCGTGATCGTTGAAGAAGCCGCCGACACCGTCCGGCTGATCTTCAAGCTTTACCTTGACGGATACGGTTTCAAGCAGATCGCCAAAAAGCTGAATGCCGACGGCGTACACACTCCGGCATACTACCAGCAAACGCTGCTCGGCAAAAATGTCCCACATACATGGCCGCAGATATCCAAACAGCAGCTTTGGATCAGTACGACCATCAAGCGTATCCTGGAAAACGAATTCTATGCGGGAACGCTCATCTGCCACAAAACCAGGACGGACAAGATTAACAAGACCTTCCGGTTCATTCCGCCGGAGGAACAGTACCGGCATGAAAACGCCGTTCCTGCCATCATTGACAGAGAGACATGGCAGCAGGCACAATTCCTCCTCCAAAAGAGGGTGAAGGACCGGGTCCGGGCAGCGCCGGGGCAGAAGATACACCGCTATACGGGTATCATTGAATGTGCGGACTGCCACTCGGTATGTACGGCGCGGACGCGAAAGCTTCCGCAGGGCGGCCGGCGGGTGGAGTACATCTGCAACACCTACCACCGGTATGGCAAAGAATACTGTACGACACACCTCATCCGGGAGGAAGTTCTGGATGATCTCGTTTACAAAGAACTGCTGCGGGTAAAAAAGATGGCGCACGCGAACTGGGAAGCGATCGATGCGCTCGCCAAAGACTGGGCCGCGCAAAAGTTCAACGCGGAACGGCAGATCGACCGGCTGCAGGAGCGGATATCCGTTCTCAAAAATGAAGTGGAGCAGATCCTGATGGAGAGGATCCGTGATAAGGCTCATGCGAATATCTATGATGTGATGCTGCAGAAGAGGGATGAAGCTATCCAAAGTGCGGAACAGCAGATCAACGAATACCGCGATGCTCAGGCGAGTATTGAAGCGAGAAAGGAGTCGATGCGGCCCAGCATCGATCTGCTGGACGCCATCACTTCGGAAGGCAGCGTCAGCGACGCGCACCTGCGGATGTTCGTCAACAAAGTTTATCTGCATGAGCAGGATGGAAAGCTGCGTGTGGAGTTCGTGCTGAACGCGGATTTCCAGACGCACTTGGACTTGTACGATCAGAACGGAGAGCTCACAGATGTGTGCAATGACCTTGGCTACTACTTCAGCAAAGCTTCTGCCAATGCGTCGGCCTGAAGTGGAAAAAGGAGCGGGACCCCGCTCCTTTTCGTTCCAGCAAAATCTGGTCTATCTGGCGGTGGAGAATCTGTTCCTTTCACCCCAAACGTGTCATTCAGCGAAAGAGCATGTGTGACCCGCAGAAATCCCTCCATATCGCCAGCCGCATTGCTCTAACAACTCTCTGATATGCGCCCGGTGCTTGGGCGCCCTGCGCTGCTCCAGAAAATCCTGCTGGCCATGATAGCCGATTGGACGGTATTGGACCAGCCATTCTTCCTCTGCAAATAGAACTTCCCTAAACTCGTTGTGTGTGCAGGAAAAGCGCAGCATACAGACGTCCTTACTCATCAAAAAATATTGGCCGGAATGTGCGTTTTCCTTCATCTGCGTCTCCTCTCCTCCACCATCTTATCACCAAAACGATATACAAAAAATCGGCCCCGTCTTTACAACGAGACCGACCTGGTGCGGATGAAGGGACTTGAACCCACATGAAGTTGCCTTCACTAGAACCTGAATCTAGCGCGTCTGCCAGTTCCGCCACATCCGCATATATGTGAACACGAGTCACCCCGTGATCACGCTTTTTCTGCTGTTCGTTTCCGAATCAGCATGTTAGATTTTATCATGAAACCTTCTTCTTGTCAACATGCTTTTGAAAAAATTTACCGTATTTTTGCGTGTTGCTGAAATGGCACGCACTGCCGTGAAACCGCTTCGCTCCGCGGCAGCGCGCTTTCGGGCTTTCCGCCTGTAAAACGCACTATACCCTGGCGGCTGTCGGGTTGTACACGCCTACAGTTTCACGCTTTTCACCCATAACATCCCGCTCCGAAAACGTCATCCATTTTACACCGCGGCGATTCTGATACGCGAACGCCAGATGCAGCCTGCCGTCCGAAGCCTGCATCAGATACGGGTACTCATACTGGCGGTTGTTGGTACTGTTTTCTGACCCTACAAAACCCTCTCCCAGCTCCATATGGCGAATCATCGGCCATGTAAGGCCGCCGTCCTCGCTGAGGGCCACCGCAACCGGGCAGCGAAGGCCGGGCCAGGCTGCCATACCTGGCTGCGGCGCAGGCGTATGGGTGGGGTTATAGGCAACGGCAATGCGTCCACTTTGCAGCTTGACGGCGCTGATGCTGGAGTTGTTATTGGGCAGGACCGTGGGCACCGGTTCGCTCCACGTATTGCCGTCGTCCAGCGATTCACTGCGATAAATGAAATCTGCCGCACGGCTCCGCATGAACGCCGCGAGGCGTCCCGGCGCAAGCTCCACCACATTGGCATGTACACGGCCGTTGCTGCCCGGCATCTCTACAGTGCGCCAGGTACAGCCCTGATCGTCGGAGATCTGAAACGCCGTCGGGTCTCCGGCCAGACCGGATGCGCTGTCGCTGCACAGCCAGTTTGCGAATATCCAGCGCCCACTTGCAAGCACCTGGATGGGCTGGCGGCAGAAGCTTCCCTCCCGGGCAAACAGCACATCCGGTTCGCCCCAGGTACGGCCGCCGTCCGTACTTTTCTGCCGGCGGATGACAGACGTGAACTGCATATTATCCTTGCCGGGCACACGGTCCAGCTGGGCGGTATAAACCGCCCATACAGCGCCGTCCGGCGCGAGAAACAGCGAGGGATTCTGCTCACTGCGTTTTTCATCATGGGACACCTGTACTGGAGCTTCCCATCGTGCGGCTCCTTTGGGCAGGCGGGCGCAAACGATGCTCACATCGCCGCTGCCTTCAAAGCTGCCGGCAAACCAGGCGCACAGCAAACTGCCGTCCGGAGTTTCCAGCAAGGCGGGCGCATGCGCCGTAGCCCAGGGCCCGGGGGGCAGCATGGCCTCCACCGTCCCCATTGCAGAATTCTGATAAACGGTGCCGTCCGGTGTCAGGCCGGGCAAACATGGATATTTCATGGTTTTCTTCCCCTCACTCTTTGATGTTGCGGTTGCGGGCCATCGTGACGGCATATTGAATGGCGTTGAGCAGGCTCAATTCATTCGAAGTGCCTTTGCCTGCCTGGTCGAAACCCGTTCCGTGGTCCACCGAGGTACGTATGATGGGCAGCCCCAGTGTAATGTTTACTCCTTCGACAGCCTTCCACGCCTGTTTTTCCCTGTCATATACAAAGCCGACGGTTTTGAGCGGAATGTGCCCCTGGTCGTGGTACATGGCCACAACGATGTCATACCAGCCGCCCAGCGCCTTGGGAAACAAACTGTCCGGCGGCACAGGGCCGTCCACACACAGTCCCTCGTCCTGCGCGGCACGGATCGCCGGGATAATCTCGTCCAGCTCTTCCCTGCCGAACAGGCCGTTTTCTCCCGCATGAGGGTTGAGCCCTGCCACGGCGATTCGCGGGCGCGGGATTCCGAAGCTTCTGCATGCGCTGTCCGCGATATGAATGACATCCAGTACACGCTGCTTTTTCACACGGCCGCACGCTTCCCGCAGCGAGCAATGCGTGGAAACATGTACCACACGCAGATCGTGGTGCGCCAGCAGCATCGTATATTTCTCGGTGTGAGTATAGTGGGCATAGATTTCCGTATGGCCGTCAAAGTGCATGCCCTCGGGCGCGAGAGCCAAGTTCATGGCCTCTTTGTTCAGAGCGTTGGTGCAGGTGGCATCCACCTCGTCGTCCAGTGCCAGTTCAATGACTTTCCGCACGCACTCAAACGCCGCGCGCCCGCACATCGCGGACACTTTTCCGTATTCAAACCGCGCCAGGTCCACAAGGTCCAGATGGTAAACGTCGATGATCCCCCAGGTGAAAGCCGCCTGCTCCACGCTGTCCACGCGGTGCACGGTCAGCTCCGGATGGCCCAGCAGCACAGCCGCTTTTTCGATAACGTTTGCATCCCCCACGATAAGCGGCCGGCATTCCTCATAGATCGCTTTGTGGAGCAGGGCCTGCACACACAGCTCCGGCCCGTTGCCCGCGGGGTCGCCCATCGTGATGCCGATGACCGGCCGCCTTATTTCCGTGTTGTTCATGGGTCAGTGCATCCCCTTTTCCGCATTCTCACGAAGCACCTGCCGCAGCGCGGCAACGCCTTCTTCCGGGAGCTGGTTGAACGGTGCGCGGCATTTTCCCACGTCGTAGCCCAGCAGCGCCACGGCTGTTTTGACGACCGTATTCGGGTTGCCGTATTTGAAGCATGCGCGGAAGGACGCGATGCTCGCCTGATATTCCTGCGCTTTTTCCAAATCGCCCGCGGCAAAACAATCATAAATAGACGCCATGGTGCGGGGGTAAACATTGGCACAGCCCGCCACGCCGCCCCGGCCACCGTTCTTCAGGCAGTCCAGGATCAGGCCGTCGTTGCCGGAAAGCACTGCAAAGCCGCTGCCCCGGGTGCCATCCAGATAAGCTTTCATATTATCCCAGTTTCCCGAGGAATCCTTTGCACCGACGATGTTTTCGATCCGGGAAAGGCGTGCTACCGTCTCGGGCGCAAGAGCATTTCCTGTACGTGCCGGGATATTGTACAGCACGATGGGAATATCCACGGCTTCAGCCACGGCACGGTAGTGGTCGTACAGCTCCTGTTGGCTGGCCGCCGCAAAGCTGGGCGTAATAATACTCAGTACATCCGCTCCCGCGTCTCTGGCCATGCGGGACTGTGCAATGGTCTCCCGTGTGGAAACGCAGCCTGTGCCCGCGTACACCGGCACGCGGCCGTTCGCCTGCTCAATGACCGTCTCCAGCACAAGCTGTTTTTCCCTGCCGTCCAGAATATATCCCTCGCCGTTGGTGCCAAAGCAGAACAGCGCATGCACGCCGTTTTCGATCTGGCGGTCCACCTGGCGGCGCAGCTCGGCGGTATTGATACTTTCATCCGCGTGCATCGGCGTAATGATGGGCGGGATGATGCCCTTGATCTCGATTCTATTCATGTTTTTCCGTCCTTTCCGATGTCAGAGGATCCGGCGGTACAGCGCGCGGGCGTCGTCCGCCGTCACCGGGCGCAGATTGTTGTTCAGAAGCCGTGTCACCTGCATGCCGGCCGCCACCAGTGTCTCCAGATCCGACGCAGGCACACCGAATGCCGAAAGGCTTGTGGGTATCTCCAGATGCCGGACGATCTTCTCCAGCCAACGCAGCATAAACTCCGTTTTTTCCTCCTGCGTCACGCAGGTTTTTTCTCCATGTACGCAACGGTCATACGCGGCGGCGAAGCGTTCCGGACAGGCAGGCGCGTTGAAGCGCATCACAGGCGCAAGCAGAATGGCGTTGGATACGCCGTGGGCGATATGATATTTTCCGCCCAGAGGGTAGCTGAGCGCATGGACGGCCGTTGTGCCGCTGGCAGTGATAGCCACGCCCGCGTAAAAGCTTGCGAGCTGCATGGCTGATTTTTGCGATACCGCGTCCGCACTGTCGCACGCAGGCAGGATGTTGTTCAAAATCATATCCAGCGCTTCCAGCGCAAAAGTATCGCTGATGGGATTTGCCTTATTGCTTGTGTAACATTCGATGGCGTGCGCCAAAGCGTCCACACCTGTGGCCGCCGCAATTTTCCGGGGCAGATTTTTGATCATTAGCGGGTCCAGCAGAACATTGTCTGCGATCATCGCGTCGCTGACGATGCCCACCTTCAGCTCCTGCTCCGGCACGGCTACGATAGCATTGGGCGTGGCTTCGCTGCCCGTGCCCGCCGTTGTGGGGATCATCAGCGTGGGACAGCATTTTTTTGCGCGGCCGGGCGCTTCCAGCAGGTCGTGCACGGTCGAGCTGCCGTCCAAAAGCACACCGGCCAGCTTGGCGGTATCCATCACGCTGCCGCCGCCCACGGCCAGAATCATATCCGCGCCCTCGGCCCGGCAGGCATCCACCAGCTTCTGGACCTGGCCGTAGCTCGGCTCCGGCGGCAGATCATCCAGCACACAGAATGCCGCCTGCGACTTTTGAAGCTGCTCCAGCACGGGGTCCAGCAGGCCGGCGCTGCGGATCCCCTTGTCTGTAAAGACAGCCGCTTTTTTCACAGACGCCGCCTGAAGGATCTCCGGCATCTTTTTCAGCGCGCCCTCGCCGCAGCAGACGGCGCGCGGCATCTTCAAATTACTCAGTGTATTCATGGCGTATCATCTCTCTCCGAAAAGGGCCGGCGGCATGTTCCGCCGCCGACCGCAGGTTATTATTACATGGGGAATACAATCACGCAGGCCCCGCACAGCACCAGAATCTGGATGACGTACAACGGCAGAGTGAACTTCCAGAAATCAACCAGCTTGTATTTGCCCATGCCAAGAATCATAGCAGGCATACCGTCGATGGGCATGATCCAGTTGATCCAAGCGGCGGTGACACAAGCCACAGCCACAGCCGTAGGATCCAACCCCATGCTGACGCAAGCGGAGATGGCGATGGGCGCAAATACGAACAGGGAACCGAAGCTGGCGCCCGTGAACGTAGCGCTCAGGCTGGTGAGCAGTGTGAACACCAATACGATGACAAATGGGCTGACACTGGTACCCAAAGCGCCGGCCACCGCGTCACCCACCATGGCGGTGAAGCCGGAGTTCGCCAGGGCGCCGGCCACGCCGATGACGCCGGCCATCATAAGAATCAGCGGAGAGGCAATATTGTTGCGCACTTCCTTGAAATTGAGGATGCCCAAAACGAACAGTACGGCGGCAATGACGCCGGGGATGGCATAGCCCGGCTCCCCCAGCTTATCCAGGAAGATCATGGCTACGAAGTTGACCACGAAAGCAATATACACAACGATTTCTTTCCACCTGGACAGCTTTTCGCCCTCTGACTTTTGTTCGGAAGCCTGCGCGCCCGCTTCGGCAATGGGGTGGTCCGGCAGGAAGCGGTAACCGATAACCGCCCACACCAAAAACGCGATAGAACTGACAAGCTTGATGCCGGAATATACCAGCAGCGGCACTGCGGTGCCTGTGACGCCGGAACTCTCCAGCAGAGAGGCCACCAAGCCCACGTAAAACGCCATATTCACAGGTACGATGGGGTTGTAAGTGGCATAGCCCAAGGGCATAAAGATTTTTGAAATAGGCAGATTTTTATTGTAGGGGATAGTGGATACCAAGCTCAGCACCAATACATAATAGCCTGTACCGCTCATCACGCTGGCACCCAGCATGACAACGATCAGCAACAGGATGTAGTTGCGATATCCGCCCTTGCTGGCCATATTGAACATCGTTGCCTTGACCTTGTCGATGAGGCTGGTTTTTTCCAACGCCGCCATAACCACCATAAAACCGGCGATCATGATGACATTTTTGTCCACAAAGCCCGCAAAGGCCTCGGACATGGTGGCGCAGCCCGTCAGTACCAGAAGAACGCAGGCGATCAGCGGCGGTGCGCCGAAGGCAAATTTGTCCGACATGATCATGACGATCATGCCGATCACGATTGCCAATGTAATGATCATTTGGATTGTCATTTGTGATTCACTCCTTCATTCTATTCGCTTTTGCCGTGTTTTCCAATATGCAGATACCATTTTCCACTCCCGTCTTTTCTTTTCCATTCCTCCCATCTGCTGTGGTCTCAAAGCGTCCGGCCGTTTCGCAGCGGGCGCGTTACGGGTCGATGTGCAGAGAACCGTCCTTCCCGCGTGAGAACCTTTTCATAAACTGCCAGGCAAGCTCCAACTGGCGCAGGTCCAGCGCGTGGGGCATACGCTTTGCGAGCACAACTTCAAACAGCGCGGGCTTTCCTTCATCGCGGCTGAACCAACGGTGGTGAAGGAAGCGCCCGTCCGCACAGTCATAAAATGTATCGTCGGCCGTCAGGCCGGATTCACACGCGGCGGCAGGCTCGTAAGGCGTGAGGGGAATATTGTTGTACGTTTTCCAGTAATCAAAAGAAGCCAACCGCTTGAAGGGATCGTCCTGCGCGGCGGGCCATGTGCCGTCCAGCAGGCCCGAACTCTGGATGAGGGGCATACGGTAGGCAAAGGCAGCCTTTTTCGCATCCGCCCGTACACGTGTACGGGTGACCGGTTCGGAAGGGCCGTCCGGCAAACCGCGGCCGGTGGGCATTTTCCGCAGCATCGTCCACATTTCCGACGCCGGGACCAGATAGCCGGAATTGAATCCGTTGCAAGGGGCTGCCGCCGCAAACAGCTCGGGATATGCACATGCCAGAGCGTTGGTCATCATGCCGCCCATGGAAAAACCGGAGATGTACACGCGGCTTTCATCAATGGCATAGGTCCGCTTCATATGCTCCAGCAGCGCCAGCACAAAGGCCTGGTCGCTGGGCATGCCCGGCTCATCCCAGATGTTCCACGCCTTGTTGCGGGCGGGCTTGGGATATACGACGATAAAGTTTTCCTTGTCGGCGATATCGTGCCAGCCGCTCTGCTCCGCGCCGTACAGCGGCACGCAGCCGATGCCGTGAAAATAAAACACCAGCGGCGCTTTTTCTTTGCTGCCGCGCAGACGGGGCGGTACATATTCGTACCAGGTATGGGCAAAGCCTTCGTTCACGCCGAGGCCCGGGTCGTTGACGTGTGCCACAAAGCCGCGGGCCGTAAAATCCGTGCGCTTTTGATATGTCCCATAGGTGTCGTTGGACCAGCGCCTCGCTTTGCAGAACAGCATGTCCCATGCACGGACCGCTTCCTGCGCGCTGAACGGCAGCTCGGACACGATGTGCCGCACATTTGGGTTTACGGGGCTGGTGTAAAGCACCGCGTGCTCCAGCGGCCGGGCGTCCGCTCCCGTCACTCCGTTCACCTTTCCAAAATA
>ERZ791810.2375-NODE-2375-length-9800-cov-12.303335_pt1 | contig 9800 bp, 8 predicted proteins | sample MGYA00510304_ERZ791810 | MGnify/ENA primary metagenome ERZ791810 (study PRJEB30046, sample SAMN00791967) | human gut metagenome | study: EMG produced TPA metagenomics assembly of the A metagenome-wide association study of gut microbiota in type 2... | reverse complement strand
CTATCCAAGTGGCCGGACTAGCACAAAGATTAGTTCACACCGGAGCCAAAACAGCCGTAGTTGGTATTTCAGGTGGATTAGACTCAACGCTGGCACTGCTCGTCTGCGTAAAGACTTTTGATAAACTGGGATTGTCCCGGAAAGGTATTCTTGGAATCACAATGCCGGGCTTTGGTACGACCGACCGCACCTACCATAATGCGATTGATCTAATGAGATCATTAGGTATATCCATCCGTGAGATTAGTATTAAAGATGCCTGTATCCAGCATTTTAAAGACATAGAACATGACGTGAATGTGCATGACGTTACATACGAAAATTCTCAAGCGCGCGAACGTACACAAATACTAATGGATGTAGCCAATCAGACTTGGGGAATGGTTATCGGCACAGGGGACTTATCGGAACTTGCACTGGGATGGGCTACTTACAACGGCGATCACATGTCTATGTACGGAGTAAATGCAAGTGTCCCCAAAACACTCGTGAAATATCTGGTGCAATGGGTGGCAGAAAACGGTATGGACGAAAACTCGAAAGCTACTTTGCTTGATATTGTAGACACCCCTATTAGCCCGGAATTAATTCCGGCGGATGAGAACGGAGAAATTAAACAGAAAACAGAAGATTTGGTAGGTCCTTATGAACTACATGACTTCTTCCTATATTATTTCTTGCGTTTCGGCTTTCGACCCTCCAAGATATTCTATTTGGCAAAAACAACATTCAAAGATACGTATGATGAAGAAACCATCAAGAAATGGCTTTCCACTTTCTTCCGTCGTTTCTTCAATCAGCAGTTCAAACGTTCTTGCTTACCGGACGGACCTAAAGTAGGAAGTATTTCTATTAGTCCACGGGGGGATTGGAGGATGCCTAGTGATGCCAATTCAGCTATGTGGCTTAAAGAAATAGAGAATTTATAGGGAAGTACAAACATCAAACTATTCTCACTCCTATGAGAAAAAATTCTCACTATAATGAGAAAATCTTCTCGTAGTAATGAGTATTTTTTCTCATAGGAGTGAGAATAGTTGAGAAAATATAACGCCTCTTCATAGCTTTGATACAACATTTTAGCAAGACATGTATCTGCACAAAATTACATACTAAAGTCCCTCTGTACACATAACTTTTCTTCTTATTTGCTCTATATCCGCTTCTTTAATCCTCCGAATGATATTTTTATAAATACGATGAAAGCCAAAACCGCCTTCAGTCATTTCATGAATCGCGTCTTCTTTTGAAACATTCTGAAATACCACTCGATAAAGTGCGCAAACAGCTCCTGTGCGATCTGATCCGTGATGGCAATGGATAACAATCGGCGCTTTACGATTCTTTATAATACGCAATGCTTCAATCAACTGTTCTTCATTGATGGAATGAGCTTTGGTCTTTACCCGCTGAAGCTTTACGTTCGTTCCTGCGGCTTCATCATCATCACTATGTCTATTACGAAGATTGAGAACTTCGCCGATACCATACTTTTCTAAAGCTTTAAAGTCTTTATGCGAAGGTTGCTCTGAACGATATACACCCGAATCGATCTTGTACAGATTGGTTAATTCACTATCAGGAAGAGTAATCTTCTCTACTTTCAAATTCTGACTAAAAATAGATATAGAGAAGATTACTCCCAAAAGTAGGCTCAACAGGATTCTTTTCTGCATAAGTCTATATTGTTATTATAAAAAGATCAAAGTACTCCCTTGCTGGATGGAAGTTCAAAATGATAGATATCTCTTTTGATTGCCATTTTCAAAGCACGGGCAAGGGCTTTAAAAATACCTTCTATCTTATGATGTTCATTTTGTCCTTCCGCCTTGATGTTCAGATTCATTTTTGCCGCATCACTTAGTGACTTAAAGAAATGAAGGAACATTTCCGTCGGCATCTCCCCTATCTTCTCACGCTTGAATTCGGCATCCCAAACCAGCCAGGGACGACCACCAAAGTCCAAACAAACCTGACAAAGACAATCATCCATCGGTAAAGCATAGCCATAACGTTCAATTCCACGCTTACTACCTAAAGCCTGGTAAATACATTCTCCTAATGCAATAGCAGTATCTTCGATCGTATGATGTTCGTCTACCTCCAGATCTCCTTTCACACGGATTGTCAAGTCCATACCGGAGTGTTTTCCAATCTGCTCGAGCATGTGGTCGAAAAAGCCAAGACCGGTAGAGATGTCACAAGCGCCGTTTCCATCCAAGTTCAAAGCCACATCAATATCTGTTTCTTTGGTTGTACGACGTACTTCCGCTTTCCGTTCTCCGGCAAAAAGGAATTCGGCTATCTGATCCCAGTCGGTCGTTGCAAGGGCGCAGACTTCTTCCAATCCTTTTTCTTTCAGGGTTTCAGGTGAATTTTGCAGATAAATTGCCCGGCAACCCATATTTTTGGCAAGTTCCACATCCGTAGGACGGTCGCCTATAACAAAACTTCCGACAAGATCGTATTCTGGATTATTTAGGTACTTCGTCAACATTCCGGTACGTGGTTTACGGGTGGGCGCATTATCTTCCGGGAAACTACGGTCTATCAGAATCTCATCAAAAGTAATCCCCTCTCCTTCCAATGTTTTAAGCATCAGATTATGGGCAGGCCAAAACGTTTCTTCCGGGAAGGAAGATGTACCCAATCCATCCTGATTGGTGACCATCACAAATTCAAAATCGAGTTTACTGCGGATAAAACCTAAATTACGGAATACTTTCGGATAGAATTCCAGCTTCTCCAATGAGTCGAGTTGGTAATCTACGGGAGGTTCGATCACCAACGTACCATCTCTATCTATAAATAATACTTTCTTCTTCATAAATTATCCCGGGTATTTTTTAAGGGTGGCTAATAGTGTATTATTCTCTACATGGGTACCGACAGTCACACGCAAACAGTTGCAGCAAAGCGAAATGTTATGGCGATTACGCACAATAATTCCTTCACCTACCAAATAATTGTAGATTTTCACGGCATCCGTCACTTTTGCCAAAAAGAAATTCGCATCAGACGGGAACAGTTTAATGGTACATGGAAGCTTTTCAAATTCCGCTTCCAAATAGTCACGTTCTTCCTTCAGAGTTTTCACCCAACGTTCTATCTCATAATGTTTATGCAACATGGCGATGGCTTGCTGTTGAGTCAACTGGTTGACATTATAGGGATATTTGATTTTACTAAGAATATCAATAATCTCTTTGGAAGCAAAAGCCATTCCCAAACGGATAGCAGCACATCCCCAAGCTTTGGAGAATGTCTGAAATACGACGAGATTGGGATATTTATCCAACTCTTCGAGGAAAGACGGAGCTTTAGAAAAATCATTGTAAGCCTCATCCAACATTACCAATCCTTCAAACTGACAAAGAATCTTTTCTATTTCGGAACGAAGCAGATCATTTCCTGTCGGATTATTAGGCGAGCAAAGGAAAATAAGTTTGGTATGCTCGTCGGTAGCTGCCAGCAATTTGTCAGCAGAGAACTGGAAGTCATCATCCAACAATACTTTCCGATATTCCACATCGTTTACATCGGCACAGACCTGATACATTCCATAGGTAGGATCGATAGCTACTACATTATCTTTACCCGGTTCGCAGAAAGCACGAAAGACCAAGTCGATGGCTTCATCACTGCCGTTTCCGAGAAAAATATGTTCGGGAGATACTTTCTTAATTTTCGACAACAATGTTTTCAGTTCACACTGCATAGGGTCCGGATAACGGTTGTGAGGCGTATTGTACGGATTTTCGTTTGCATCCAGGAAAACAGAAGCGGTGACTCCTTTATATTCATCACGTGCCGAAGAATAAGGCTTTAATTTCCAGATATTCGGCCGGGTTAATTCTTGTAATGTTTTCACTTCTTTAAATTTTAAATTATGAATTTTGAATTGCTTTGAGACGAACTGTGACCGCATTTTTATGCGCATCCAAATGTTCGTTAGCCGCCATCTCCTCAATAGCAGGACCAATAGCCTTTATTCCTTCCGGGAGAATTTCCTGAAACGTAATCTTGCGGATAAAACTATCCAGACTGACGCCGCTATATGCTTTGGCATAACCGTTGGTAGGCAAGGTATGATTTGTTCCGGAAGCATAGTCACCGGCACTTTCGGGAGTTAACGATCCAAGGAAAACAGAACCGGCATTTGTTACACGCTCTGCTACTTCCATGTAGTTTTCCGTTTCTATAATTAAGTGTTCCGGCGCGTATGCGTTAGTCAGTTCCAATGCTTCATCCAAATCCTTTACTAAAATCAGTTTACTATTCTCTAATGATTTTGCAGCAATTTCACGACGGGGCAATTCGGCTAATTGACGTGCTACTTCCGTCATTACTTCTGTTTGAAGTTTCTCGGAAGTGGTAATCAATATAGCCTGGCTATCTATTCCGTGTTCTGCCTGTGACAAAAGATCTGCTGCTACAAAAACCGGGTTGGCAGATGCATCAGCCAGAACTTCGACTTCAGAAGGGCCGGCAGGCATATCAATAGCTACATCACGCAGGCTTACCAACTGTTTGGCAGCTGTCACATATTGATTGCCTGGACCAAATATCTTATATACTTTGGGGACACTCTCCGTTCCATAGGCCATAGCGGCAATAGCCTGCACACCACCAGCCTTGAATATTTTACTGACACCTGCCAGTTGCGCAGCAAAAAGAATAGCCGGATGAATATTTCCATTCTTATCGGGAGGCGTGCAAAGTACGATTTCCTTGCATCCTGCAATTTTAGCCGGAACAGACAACATCAATACAGTTGAGAAAAGTGGTGCTGTTCCACCCGGAATATACAATCCCACTTTTTCGATTCCTACCGATTTTTGCCAGCAAGTCACACCGTTCATTGTTTCTACCTTCTTTCCGACAAAACGTTGGGAAGCATGAAAGGTTTCAATATTCTGTTTTGCCAGGGAGATGGCTGCTTTCAGTTCATCGCTTACCAATGTTCCGGCAACCTGTATCTCTTCAGTAGTCACAGCAAGCGCAGACAAGGTGACTTTATCAAAAGTAGCTTCATATTCCAAGACGGCTTTGTCACCTTCTGTTCTTACCTTATTTATAATAGAGCGAACAGTGTCGAACAAATTTTCCGTATTCAGTGCCGGACGTTTCAAAAGTTCCGTCCACTGTGCTTTTGAGGGATATTTAATCAATCTCATGGTTCCTATTTTATTAGATGCCTATATATTTATACAATCATCTTTTCAATCGGCAGTACTAAAATACCTTCCGCTCCCAGTCCTTTCAGTTTTCCTATGATTTCCCAAAAACGTTTTTCATCAAGTACTGTATGAACAGAGCACCAGCCTTCCTGTGCTAACGGCATCACCGTAGGGCTCTTCATACCCGGCAATACAGCAATGATTTCTTCCAGTTTATCTTTCGGAGCATTCATCAATACATATTTTTTATCTTCGGCTGTTTTTACTGCATTCATGCGGAACAGCAGTTCTTCGAGCACTTCTTTTTTCTCGTCGCTCATATTCTTGTTGCCAATCAGCAATGCTTCCGACTTCATTACGACTTCCACTTCTTTCAAACGGTTACTTACTAACGTAGAACCGGAGCTTACAATATCGAAAATAGCATCAGCCAATCCAATTCCCGGAGACACTTCTACGGAACCGGTAATTACATGAATTTCAGCATTTACACCATTTTTCTTCAGGAAGTTGCGAAGAATAACCGGATAGGAAGTAGCGATCTTCTTACCGTTAAACCATGACAAACCGGGATATTCAATATCTTTCGGCATAGCCAATGAAAGGCGACATTTACTAAATCCCAAACGTTTGATGATTTCCGCATCTTCTTCTTTTTCCATAAATTCGTTTTCGCCAACAATTCCTAGGTCTGCCACACCGGTAGCCACTGTCTGCGGGATATCATCATCACGAAGGAATAGAACTTCAATAGGGAAATTGGAAGACTGCACCAATAAGGTACGTTTTGTAGTGCTCAACTTAATATCCGACTCTCCTAAAAGTGCCATTGTCTCTTCGAAGAGACGTCCTTTGGCTTGTACTGCGATTCTTAACATGACTTTATTTAATTTTTAATTATAATATGCGTTGAGAAATAAAAAAAGGCTTACCGTATTCGGCAAGCCTTAGTTATCGTTTATATAGTTATACACAATATCATCCACGCCCACCGATTATTCGTTAGGAAAATGATGATGATGATGTGTAGTTGTATATTTCATATTTCTTTTATTAACTGCGACAAAAGTAAAGCATTTGTTTGAAACCACCAAACATTTATCACAAAAACTTGAGTTTTTATTTCAAATTAAAGGTAATATCTCTTCCGGCTCTACATCACATTTCGTAAAATGCATTTCGTCTTTCGACTTTTCTTTCGAGAAAGTAAAGTAGGTACAAACCGATTCCGTGCATACTTCTCCATCCTCATTATATAGCTTTGCTTCAACAATGACAATGTTCCGCTTCACTTCTTTAATAGAGGCACGCAATACTATATGAGAATCTTTGGTATCAACAGATTTTCGGTAACGGGTTTCCATCTTCGAAGTCACTCCAGTCGTTTGTAGTTTACGAAGCACCACCCACGCACAGATTTCATCCATCAAAACTGCTTGAATACCGCCATGCAAAGTGTCAATCCAGCCTTGATACTCGGGACGTGGCTTCCAAATGCTCACTACTTCGTCACCATCCTCATAAAATTCCATTTTTACTCCAGCTTCATTATTCGGAGCACAGCCGAAACAATTGTACCCTTCCAAACCCTTCCAGGGATTTATTATCTTCTTCATAGTTCTCTCTTTTAGTTAGTTTTACTTCCCAAATATAAGCAATTTATGAAAAGGAGATGCAATTTTCACTGATTTACTTTCTAATACAACGAATAGCGAAAGCTTTCGTATCAATACCCGCATTAGATTCTTCTATGATATTCGTATCACTTTTCATGTAGAAAACCTTAGTATCGATGGTGGCATTTGTATTGTCCAATGTCCAATATGCCAAATGTTTGTTCTCATAATCTGCTTGGAAAGCCCCTACATACATTCCTACAGGAATACCATTAAAACCGGATAAATTAGTTGCAGGTTGCACTTGTTCTTTCGTCTTCAGGGACAACCAGGTCCCTGACTTCAACAAAGAAGCTTCCCCCTTCAAGTAGTCTTTTAAAATATTCCAGTCTTCCCAATTCGGTATACTCCAGTGAGTTGGCAAGATCCTACCGGAAAGCGCAACATTAGCGGTATAAAAATAATGCTCTGTAGTAGATTGCAAATATCCGGCTATATTTGCTGTTACCTGATTCAATTTAGGGAGCGCATCACCGTTTACATATAAAGATGTCTCCAAATTACTCCTCATCCAGTATTGAGTTCCGATCTTCACTAACGGATAATTATGGATGACTCCTCCACGAACATCACGAACAATATCTTCCTGTGCCAAAACAGGTAACACATCATCTGCCAGTGTTACTGATAAGGAGATTGTTCCGTCTGCCAGCACATAAACATTATGACGAGCCAATAAGGTGCCATCCACATAGGTTAATGAATGATCTTCCATATTCCATGATACACTTCCACCATTTACTTTTCCTGATTTTCCTAATAACTGTGCTACAATCCCTTGAGATAAATTAACGCTACCGTCTTCTTTCATCGGATAGGCAACAATCGCTTGAGAAGAAAAATCCGGAGTAACAAGATACTCTTTACATATTTCGGCTACTTGTTTTCCCGAATGTATCACTTTGTACACATTCGATTTTTCAAAAGTCAACTTCGATACATCTATGTATTTATGCAAAATACCCGATTCGGTATGATCCACTTCTGTTCCATCCCAATCCCCGATTTCTCCGTTCACTTTACTCATTAATATATCTTCGGCCGATACAAACGTTATTTCCAACTCTCTCTGTTTTCCACTTTCCAATTGTAAAGTGGATGGTAATAAACTGGTATATAGTTTGCCGGCAGCTTCCAATGTTATGTATTGATACCCAACAGTCGCCTCTTGGGGAATCAAAATAAGCTCTTTTCCTACTAGTCGACCGTCTTTTATTTCCCATTCTCCTGCAGGAGTAATATCTTTCTCTTCAGAATAGGCAGAGAATGTTTTCTTCTGAAAATCATAAATGGTCTTAGTATAAAAGCCACTCACCGAAAGTGTAGGTTTCACAGATAGTATTTCTTCTATATTCTCTCCCTCTCCGGGGACAAGGACTATTTTCATACGAAAAAACTGGTGATTGTAAGTCAAAGCAACTGCATCTTTACTGGCTAATACTTCCTTTTTGGAAGCAACTAGAAAATCAGAATGAGAATAATCATCCAGTTTATCTTGAGTTGTTGCAACGGTCACTTGCATGGAACTTTCACCCATTACTACCCCGCCCTTCTGATATGGATAATAACTGATTAAATTCAATGTTACTCCATCATCCGGATAGTAAACCGACTCATCAGATACAAACTCACCAGTAGATGAACGCACAAAATGAAGATTATCTGCATAACGTTCTTCTTGCATTGTAGTAGTTCCTGCAAGTGCAAATAATCCCACTTCATCTTTTTCTCCAAAACTATTGTTTACTACACGAGTATTCATAATCTCATGAATATCAGCTACAAACTTCAACGGAATATCTCCATTATTAATGATTTCCCCTTCTTCCTCCGAAATATGGTTTACACAAGCAGTAAACATAGTACAACAAAGGATAAAAAAACCTACTCCCACAAATAGGTTATGGCATGTTTTCATTTTGTTTTTCTATTAGTTCAAAAAAAGAAATTCTTGATTGAGCAGAAAGAATGCCATAAGAGGAAGTATTCACTTTCGGTTATGAAAAACCATACAACACGTCTGTTGCAACTGTAGAATCTTAAATTCCCACATTACAGTTTGAAATGTGGAAGCGAAAGTACAGATTATAGTTAAGAAAAGAAATATTTTCCTTTAAAAAGATTAATCTTTTATATAAAAAGCACGTAATCAGCCATTTACATAACACATGCAAAAACAAGACATTCTGAACTCCACATTATTATATTAGCATTGGTTATTATTTACTATCCGTCATTTATTTCAAAAAGAATACCCCACTTCTATTCCGGCAATGTGTCTGCCTTGCGAAGATGCATATTGATAACAATAAAATGCATCCAATGACCAACGTTTGGCTAAAGCAATCTCCACTCCGGGACGATAGCGCATACGGTCTGCTCTCCAAAAAGAGGTATCATCCAGACTTTGATAAATTTCAACAGAAAAATAAGGAGAAACGATTCCTTTTGTAGGAGCATAGGATAACTTCAAACGAGAACGTAGACGAGTTTCAGAATCACCACGGTCAAAAGTCTGCTGAAACCTCTCCCGCAAAGACACTTTCAACCATTGATAACGAAAGTTGGCAGTGGCAGATATATGATAGCGATGTCTCAACTTCCAGTCTGAATCACCCAAATTCCGAAGATGGGTCTCATATCCCACTCCCAGATTCAAAAAAGAACAAGGGCGATAACTTCCACCAACTGTCAGTCCCCAACGATCTAATCGACTTACATCATCCTTCATACGTAATTCCAAATCGCCTGAAACCGAGAAACGAGAATCTATCTTATGATTTACCTTAAATTTAGTCCATGTATTGAAATCATCACTTTGTGCCCATGCGGGAAACGACATTCCAAACAACAACACAAACAGCCAAATCTTAGTATTTAATATTATTCTACTCATTGATTATCGGGTTAAAGTTACAAAGATAATAAATTATCTCCGGCAAAG
>ERZ791810.2374-NODE-2374-length-9801-cov-4.859532_pt1 | contig 9801 bp, 13 predicted proteins | sample MGYA00510304_ERZ791810 | MGnify/ENA primary metagenome ERZ791810 (study PRJEB30046, sample SAMN00791967) | human gut metagenome | study: EMG produced TPA metagenomics assembly of the A metagenome-wide association study of gut microbiota in type 2... | reverse complement strand
AGCCTGTGGGAGAGTGGATGCGTTCTTTGAGGCAATCTTACAGCCCTGGGATTTTTCAGCTGCCAAGCTTCTGATCGAGGAAGCCGGGGGAAAAGTAACGGATTTTGCAGGAAAGGAACTGCCTGTGGGAATGCCGGGGGCTGTTCTGGCAGGTAATGGGAAGATAAATGAGGAATTGCTAAGGATATTAAGTGAAAAGTGAAGAGGGCAATAGAGAAGGAAGGGCAGGTGAACATATGAACTTGAAAATCAGTATCGGAAGTCAGGATTTCGCTTTTTTGTGGGAGTATAACTGCTTTTTGGTGGATAAAACTGATTTTATTAAGAAATGGTGGGAGTCTGGGGATGCAGTTACGCTGATCACCCGTCCGCGCCGGTTTGGAAAAACGTTGAATATGAGTATGTTGAACTGCTTTTTTCCCGGCAATATGAACACAGAGGGGATCTGTTTGAAGGACTTAATATCTGGTCTGATCTGAAATACCGGAATATCCAGGGGAGTTATCCTGTTATTTATTTAAGTTTTGCAGATGTAAAACAGGATTGTTATGGAGATACCGTATATGATCAGAACTGAACCAATAAAAGAGGACAGACCAAAGGGTTTCCGAAGAAGTAATACTCCTGCAAACATAGACCACATGGTCTACAAGTTGGAAAAAGCGGCAAGTTAAACATGTTCTTAATATAAGCTGAGAGTATCATTGTAGGTGTATCTTGTAAAATACAAAAAAATTATATATTATATTGAATAGATTGAATATATTTGACTGATATTGGATGAAGCATCAGGTCTGTTTTTTGAAAATTGGTGTGGTGGATATAAAACAGGAGGAAATGTAAAGGTCATGATAAACAGAGATGACATGCTGGAGCTGACCAGGCGTATGACACCGGCCAGAGCTTCCGTAGGCCGGATCGCAGGGGCCTATTTTGATGAAGAAGGCTATGTGGATGGCACTTTTAATACGAATTTTCTGAAGCTGTCAGCTAGTGAGCGCACCAGAAATTTAAATATGGCGAAAACGGTGCTGATCTCTAAGACAAATGAGCAGTTAAAGGAATACAGAATTACAAAAGAAATGGGAAAACCGGGAAGTGTATGGCAGCTTCTTGATGGCGTAAAAGAGTCAGAAATGAAGAATGATGGGTATGTGGATCTGTTTTACGAGGTTCTGGGAGAGAAATATCATCCGGGATATCCGTTTTCCTGCTTTATGTATTATGGTCAGTATGATGTGCCGGTAAAGGGAACGGACAAGGAGTGGATGGAAGGCTCTGAAGAGGTCTATACTTATCTGCTGTGTGTTATCAGCCCGCTGACAGGTGAATATGAGCCTGGGGTACCGGAGTTTGGATTTTTGTATCCGGCTTTTAAGGACCGGAGTACAGGCTGGGAGTTTGTAAATGTGTATGAGAAGCTGCCGGACCGGGTGCACCGGGAATGGATGGAATGGCTGTTTAAATAAAAAGCAATAATAAATAAAATAATGAGAAATGAAGTTTGCGTTAAATATACTCTCGGAAAATCGGCTGCAAAGACAAGTGTAGGAAAGACTCCGAGAGTACATATTAAAAGGAAAAGGGGAAAATGACAAAGGTTACAACAAAGAAAAAACTGGCTGTTTTAGGAAATGGATTTCTGGCGGGGATCATTGTAGAGGCTTATAACAAGGGCCTTCTGGAGGAATATGAGCTGACCGGTATATTGGGACGGACAAAGGAAAAGACCGAAGCACTGGCAGAAAAAGGCGGCTGCCGTCCATGCAGCACTTTAGAAGAACTGCTGGAAGACAAGCCGGATTATGTGGCAGAGGCAGCTTCTGTTAAAGCTGTTCAGGATTATGGTATGAAAATATTGTCTGGCGGGGCAGATATGATCCTGTTATCTATTGGTGCACTGGCAGATGAAACATTTTACAGAAAGATCAGTGAATGTGCAAAAGAAAATGGAAGAAAGATCCACATTGCTTCCGGTGCCATCGGCGGTTTTGATGTACTGCGGACTATTTCTCTTATGGGACAGGCACAGACTTCTTTCCATACAAAAAAAGGACCGAAATCCCTTTCAGGAACACCGTTGTTTGAAGAAAGTCTTATGACGGACAGAGAAGAAAAGCAGGTATTTCATGGAAGCGCAAAGGAAGCTATTTCTATTTTGCCTACAAAGGTAAATGTAGCCATTGCGGCTTCTTTGGCATCTTCCGGCCCTGAAAATGTGGATATGAGTATTTTTAGTGTCCCGGAAATGGTAGGAGATGACCATAAGATCACAGCCCAGATACCGGGAGTAAAGGCAGAGCTGGATGTTTATTCCAGTACCAGTGCTATTGCGGGATGGAGCGTTGTGGCAGTGCTTAAAAATCTGGTTTCACCGGTTGTATTCTAAATAACAGGAATATAAAAAGGGAAGCTGACATTGCATCAGCTTCCCTTTTAAAAACCTTATTTTAAGCCATTTCTTAGAACTTGCCAGCCTTTGCAGCTTCCTCGATGGAAACAGCAACAGCGACAGTAGCGCCTACCATAGGGTTGTTGCCCATACCGATCAGACCCATCATTTCTACGTGAGCAGGAACGGAAGAGGAACCAGCGAACTGTGCATCAGAGTGCATACGTCCCATGGTATCGGTCATACCGTAGGAAGCAGGACCAGCTGCCATGTTGTCTGGGTGAAGAGTACGTCCTGTACCGCCGCCGGAAGCTACGGAGAAGTACTTCTTGCCTTTTTCGATGCATTCTTTCTTGTAAGTACCAGCTACTGGATGCTGGAATCTGGTTGGGTTGGTGGAGTTACCGGTGATGGAAACGTCAACGCCTTCCTTCCACATGATAGCAACGCCTTCTGTTACGTCGTTAGCGCCGTAGCAGTTTACTTTTGCTCTTAAGCCTTCAGAGTAGGACTTTCTCCACAGTTCTTTTACTTCGCCTGTGTAGTAATCCATCTCAGTTTCAACATATGTAAATCCGTTGATACGGGAGATGATCTGTGCAGCGTCTTTTCCTAAACCGTTTAAGATAACGCGCAGAGGTTTCTGGCGGACTTTGTTAGCCTTTTCAGCGATACCAATAGCGCCTTCAGCAGCTGCGAAAGACTCATGTCCTGCTAAGAAGCAGAAGCAGTCAGTATCTTCTTCCAGAAGCATCTTGCCCAGATTACCATGTCCTAAACCAACCTTACGCTGGTCAGCAACAGAACCTGGGATACAGAATGCCTGAAGACCTTCGCCGATTGCTGCAGCAGCGTCAGCAGCTCTCTTGCAGCCCTTCTTGATAGCGATAGCAGCGCCTACAGTGTAAGCCCAGCAAGCGTTCTCGAAGCAAATAGGCTGGATCTTCTTAACCTGAGCATAAACGTCCAGGCCTGCATCTTTTGTGATCTTCTCAGCTTCTTCGATAGAAGCAATGCCATAGCTGTTTAATACAGAATTGATCTTATCAATTCTTCTCTCATATGATTCAAATAATGCCATCTTTTTAATCCTCCTAATTGGTCCTCATCATTCTTTACGTGGGTCAACGATCTTAACAGCGTCAGCAACGCGGCCGTACTGTCCTTTAGCCTTTTCCCATGCAGTAGTAGGATCATCACCCTTCTTGATGAAATCGGTCATCTTGCCAAGGTTTACGAACTGATATCCGATGATCTGATCTTCAGCATCTAATGCGATACCGGTTACATAGCCCTCTGCCATCTCCAGGTAACGTGGACCTTTCTTAAGAGTTCCGTACATAGTACCAACCTGAGAACGCAGTCCCTTTCCAAGGTCTTCCAGACCAGCACCTACAGGAAGTCCGTCTTCAGAGAATGCACTCTGGGTTCTTCCGTAAACGATCTGTAAGAACAGCTCTCTCATAGCGGTATTGATCGCATCACATACCAGGTCAGTATTTAAAGCTTCCAGAACAGTCAGGCCTGGAAGGATCTCAGCTGCCATAGCTGCAGAATGAGTCATACCTGAACATCCGATGGTCTCTACCAGAGCTTCCTGGATAATACCTTCTTTTACGTTCAGGGTCAGCTTACAGGCACCCTGCTGTGGAGCACACCAGCCTACACCGTGTGTCAGACCGGAAATGTCTTTGATCTCCTTTGATTTTACCCATTTTGCTTCTTCTGGGATTGGAGCAGCGCCATGATGAACGCCCTGTGCAACTTTGCACATTTCTTCTACTTCCTGTGAATAAATCATGTGTTAAAACTCCTTTCAAAGATACTTGTATGATTGGTTGTGCCTGCAAAAAACAGACATGTCCGTTTGGTTAAACAGGTTGCCTTTGTTAAAATTATCACGGCATACCTATGTTCATTTTCTCACATAATATGACATTTTACAAGCAGAATTTTCTCACCTGAGAAACAAGTTTTTCATATAAATGTACTAAAAAAAATACAGGACAGCAGGAAAATGTGGTTTGAAAATATGGGATATATAAGGAAAAGTAAAAGAGTATAAGAAATTGCCTTTAAAACGGGGGATGGCCCGGAGTACTGCTCTATAGTAGGTACTGCCGGGCCCGCGTCATCTCTGACTGGTTTAAAATATACCATGCTCCGGCTTAAAATGCAATGGAAGTCATAGAAACGTAATGATTCGTAATATTTCTTACAAAAAACGAAGAAATAGCAGGGCTTTAGCGAAAATATTTGAAAAATCCGCAATTTTGTTATATACTACATATTACGATAGCGGAGGTGTGTCTTTTAAGGTATCCGCTAAATATACAAATAAGGATGGTTTTACTATGGCATTATTAGAAACATGGAGAAATCTGGCATATGGTGACGGCCTGGATGATAAAAAAAGAGAAGAGCTGTGGTCCGGATATTTCCAGATTGAAAAAGGAATCTATGAGCAGATCCTTTCCCAGCCTGAGCAGGTAATTACAGGTACTGTTAAGGAACTGGCTGAGAAATACAATACAGAGATCCTGATCATGACCGGATTCTTAGATGGTATCAATGAAAGCTTAAAGGGATATGAGAACCCGATCGATACTATGGAAGAAGATACTGAAGTTAAGATCGAGATCGATCCTGAAAAGCTGTACTACAACATGGTAGAAGCAAAGGCTACATGGCTGTATGAGCTTCCACAGTGGGATGCGATCCTGACTCCAGAAAAGCGTAAGGAACTGTACAAGAACCAGAAGGCTTCCGGTACTGTCCGCAAGGGAAAGAAGATCTTCCCAAATGATCCGTGTCCATGCGGAAGCGGAAAGAAGTACAAAAAGTGCTGCGGTAAGAACGCTTAAGCAATCTGTAATGTGCGCCTGTCCGGAATCTTCCGGGCAGGTATTTTAATGTTACGGATCCGCATCCTATGAGATCGGTACAGTTATTTATGTATCTACGAAAGGATGTATCAGGCTTCTTGTTTTCGTGAATATGGGAGCAGGAGCTGCCAGGTCTGAATTGTATAAGAAAGAAAAGGAAAAGAAAATGGAGGCATATACAAGCTTTGCACAGGTCTATGATCTGTTTCAGGATAATATTCCTTATGAAGAATGGGCAGATTATTTAAAAAGCCTGTTAAATGAATATGGAGTAAAGGACGGGCTGGTTCTTGATCTGGGCTGCGGTACGGGGAGCATTACGGAGCTTCTGGCAAAGGCCGGATATGACATGATCGGCGTGGACAATTCAGAGGACATGCTGGAGATCGCCATGGATAAACGTGGAAGATCAGGGCTTGATATTTTGTATCTTCTGCAGGATATGCGGGAGTTTGAGCTTTACGGTACAGTAAAGGCGGCAGTAAGTATCTGCGATTCCATGAACTATATCCTGGAAAAAGAAGATCTGGTACAGGTGTTTAAGCTGGTAAATAATTATCTGGACCCGTCAGGTATCTTCATTTTTGATATGAATACGGAATATAAATATACCCATCTTTTAGCAGACGGGACTTTTGCAGAAAACCGGGAAGAAAGCAGCTTTATCTGGGAAAATTTCTATGACGAAGATGAAAGGATCAATGAGTATGACCTGACTTTATTTATTAAAGAAGGGGAATTGTTCCGCAAGTTTGAGGAGACTCATTATCAGAGATGCTATTCCCTTGAGGAGGTAAAGGAAGCGGCAAAAGAGGCTGGAATGGAGTTTGTGGCCGCTTATGATGCTTTTACCAGGAAACAGGTGAAGGATGACAGTGAAAGGGTTTATCTTGTTTTCCGTGAGCGCGGAAAGTAATGTAATGGGCACAGGGAATAAAGCGCAATAGCGCAGGTATAAAAAGGAGAAATTATATGGCAGATTATGTGATCAGGGCAACTGCAGCAGATGGTCAGATCCGTGCTTTTGCGGCAACTACCAGAGATCTGACTGAGACTGCAAGACAGGCTCATAATACAAGTCCTGTGGCAACAGCGGCACTTGGAAGATTAATGACGGCAGCTGTAATGATGGGCTATGACATGAAGGGAGCAGATGACCTGCTTACTTTAAAGATACAGGGCGACGGTCCTATTGGAGGACTGGTCGTTACCGCTGATTCCAAAGGAGAGGTAAAAGGCTATGCCTTTAATCCGGGAGTAATGCTTCCGCCAAACGACAAGGGAAAACTGGATGTAGGCGGTGCTTTAGGTATAGGTGTTTTAAGCGTGATCAAGGATATTGGCTTAAAGGAGCCTTATGTGGGACAGACCATTCTGGTATCAGGAGAGATCGCAGAGGATCTTACCTATTATTATGCAACTTCCGAGCAGACCCCTTCTTCTGTTGCACTGGGGGTTCTGATGAATAAGGATAATACAGTTCGTCAGGCAGGCGGATTTATCATCCAGCTGATGCCGGGGGCTTCGGAGGCAGTTATTTCTGCTCTGGAAAAGAAAATCGGAGAGATCCACTCTATTACTACATTATTAGATGTGGGAAATACACCAGAGACTATTTTGCAGTATATTTTAGGGGATTTAGGACTGGAGATCAATGAAAAACTTCCTGCTAAGTTTACATGTAACTGCAATAAGAGCCGTATTGAGAGAGCGCTGATCAGTGTTGGAAAGAAAGATATCCAGGAAATGATCGATGACGGTAAACCCATCGAGGTGAACTGCCATTTCTGCAACAAGAATTATACCTTTGATGTAGATGAATTAAAGGATATTCTGGAAAAGGCAAGAGGATAGAATAAGAATAAGAATAAGAATAAGAATAAGACAGAGCGGCCAGGAAGATAAAAGAGAACACAAAAGGAGCCAGTCATATGACTGGCTCCTTTGTAATCATTTGAAATTCACGTATAACTTACTTCAACTATCTATCAAATTGATATATGTTTGAAAAAGGTACACTGTTGTTCATTGATTATAATTTGGTTACGTTAGTAGCCTGAGGTCCCTTAGCACCATTTACTACGTCGAACTCAACTTCTGCGCCTTCGTCTAAAGACTTGAAGCCTTCCATGTTCAGACCTGAGTAGTGTACGAATACATCGTTACCCTGCTCGTCAGAAATGAATCCGTAACCCTTCTGGTTGTTGAACCACTTAACTGTACCTTTCATTACGATACCTCCAAAAAATATAAAAAAATGTTGAGTTGCAAGTAATTTCGCAACTGTGATTAGAATATCACAAATTGATGGTCGTGTCAAACCTTTTGTTCTTAAGAAAATAAGTATTGAGAGTGGGGAAAAGTTCTGGTACAATGAGGCATGGAAAAAATTCGGGAGTGTCGGCGACACACAACAACTGTTTTCAGGTATGGTGATGTACTGGTACATTATTTATGAAACGATGTACTGTCAGGTGGCATGTCCCCTGACTGGGAGCTTTATAAAATAGAGAGGATTTAGAAATGTCCGAAAATGAAATGAAAATACCGAAAATAAAGCTGGGTAATATGATCAAACATTTCTGTACTATTACCAGACACCGGCTGCTGGTGTGTAAACACTGCTTTAAGCTGGGATTATACTGGCAGGGGCTGACACATGACATGTCAAAGTACAGTCCGGAGGAATTCTGGACTGGAGTCCGTTATTACCAGGGGGATCGAAGCCCTAATGCGGCAGAGCGTGAAGTGATCGGTTTTTCTAAAGCCTGGCTTCATCACAAGGGGCGCAACAAGCACCATTTTGAGTATTGGATCGATGTTTCATTGAATAAAGAAGAAGGTCTGGTAGGAAATAAGATGCCTGTGTGTTATGTAGCAGAAATGCTGTGTGACAGGATCGCAGCCTGTGAGGTGTACAGGGGGAAGAATTATACCAGTGGAGCACCTATGGAATATTACGAATTTACAAAGAAATACATTACCATTCATCCGGAGACCAGGGCATTGTTGGAAAAGCTCCTTACGATCCTGAAAGACGAAGGGGAAGATGCGGCTTATGCCTATATCCGTAAGCTGTTGGAAAAGGGAAGCTATTAAATAAAACTGCTTCCCTTTTTTGCAGGATGTCCTCCTGGAGTCTTTCCGGGAGAACAGTATGTTTTTTGATTATTCTTCCGGAAACAGATTTTCTTCGATAATGGCAACAGCATCACAGATGCAGTCAGGACATGCACGAAGGACTTTTCCTGTATCTACACCCTTTAATTCACGGCATACAATGGTGGAGTTTTTCTCCTTAAAAGCTGCGATGCAGGCTTTGGCTGCTTTGTAAGAAGTGCCCTTGGAGTTAGGCTTTTCCAGATCTGCAGTGCTGATCTTTAAGCCGGCTAAAACAGCTGCTGCGGAAATAGCACCACAGGTTCCTTCCATGCCGCCCATTCCAAGGCCAAGACCCTCAGTTACTTTAAAAAGTGTTTCCGGGTCAATATCTACCTTATCTAAAAATGCGAAAGCTACAGACTGGGCGCAGTTATAAGCCTTGTTGTGACAGGCAATAGCTCTTTCAGCTCTGGATTCTTTTGTGATCTCTGACATAATTATATTCTCCTTAAAATTATTATGTGACTCTGGGAGCACATTTATCTTATTTTCAGCTTCAGGCAGATCATATGGATAATGAAACCGCCAAGAAGCACGCTGGTAAGATAAAGGCAGTTTCCCAAAATGGTGCCGGTCACCAGGGAAATCTGGTGAAATACGATCTGGTCATTTGGATAATAGGGACTGATGTAAAACATATCCGCATTTCCGTATGGATGTGATAGTACGTTTATGACTGTGGCAATGGCTGTGCAGATAAGAAACAGGAAGAGTGGCCGTCCCCTTTTGCCATGGTTGTAAAATGCACATATAAGTCCCATAAAGATCAGGATAAAATGCCATAGAAAACCGTGAACAGTGAGGGTTATATAAGGGTGCATCAGTCCGCTTGGCTCAGCCAGTGCCATGATCCCGCCAAGAAGTCCGAAATCCTGGATAAAGCTGTAAAAACTGTTTTTCAGCTTAGAGGGGACAAAGGGGATCCCAAGCCCCAGATACATGGGAATGCTGCACAGCTGGAATGGAAAATACCACCAGTCGTAATGGCCGTTATTTTCTATATAATAGATAAAAAGCTGTTTGTATGTTTCTGTCAGCGCCAGTATCAGGCTGCATAAAAACAGCAGTGAGTCGGTTTGCCTGTGTTCTTTTGAGGCAAGCTTTCTGGCAAGAAGGATGCCTGCGCTTACACCAAAGAAAGTAAATATCAGGTGAAAGGGGCCATAAGGCGCTGGCGGTTTCATGGCCCAGGCAGTTGCCTGTAAAAATGACTGTACCATGTAAAAGACCACCTCTAAATGGGAGATTGTAGGTTCACACACCACCGGCCATCAGGCTTTTTTCCTGTTTTTGCAGGTGATCTGTTCGCTAGTACATCGTTTCGTAAATAACTGTACTAATCACGTAGGATGCGGATTTGAG
>ERZ791810.2355-NODE-2355-length-9909-cov-2.506292_pt1 | contig 9909 bp, 6 predicted proteins | sample MGYA00510304_ERZ791810 | MGnify/ENA primary metagenome ERZ791810 (study PRJEB30046, sample SAMN00791967) | human gut metagenome | study: EMG produced TPA metagenomics assembly of the A metagenome-wide association study of gut microbiota in type 2... | reverse complement strand
GAAGCGCCTGCTCATACTCCGAAAATCCCGGTGCCAGCAAAATCGCCTGTTTGGGCCGAATCGCTGAGACAACTGCATATAAAATATCCGAAGCACCGTTTCCAAACACGAGCCAGTCCTCCGGAATCGGCGTGCCGTCTGCCTCATAAAAAGCAGCCGCTGCACGCCGCAGCTTCCGGCATAAAGCATCCGGATATTGTTCCCAAGCAGCCGCCGATGCCATCACAGCATCACGGACAGCCTGCGGCATTCCAAGACGATTTGTATTGACTGAAAAATCTAACTCTACGGCTGCATCACCGTAAATATCGCCGCCGTGCGTGTATGGCATAGATGCTTCCTCCCTGTCGTTCCCTCTTTTTTGTGTATTCTTTATCTGGTTACTCTTTCCTTCGTTCGTTCTGTTTTTGATATTTTTATCTGTTTGATTGTTTCATTATTTGGATTTTTTGCCTTTTTTATATTCTTCTTTGTTAAAATCCCCTTATCAAAACAAAATCACGGCCCGCATCACCAGTGCCAGAAGTCCCATGATTCCCGCCGCTCCATACATCAGGCGGTTGACACGGCGGATGTCCTGCGGTTCAATCGGGTGTATCTCATCACCGATATATGGCTTCGGAACTAACTTGCCGAAATACCAGGCATCGCCCGCCAGTCGCAAGCCCAGCGCGCCGGCGCATGCTGACTCGGTCTGCGCGGAATTGGGGCTTTTGTGGTTCCGGCGATCACGCCGCCAGATACGGTAAGCATTCTTCCCGTCATATCGTAAAAGGTATGCAGATACTATCAATAAAAGCGCTGCCAGACGCGACGGAATCAGGTTTACCAGATCGTCCAGCTTTGCTGCCGCGCGTCCAAAATGCAGATACCTGTCATTTTTATATCCGACCATCGAATCCATCGTGTTGACTGCCTTGTACAGCCAGCCAAGAAGCGGACCTCCGATCGCCAGATAAAACAAAGGCGCAATCACTCCATCCGACGCATTTTCCGCTACCGTCTCAACTGCCGCCCGTGCGATCCCCGCCTCTGAAAGAGGTTTCGTATCGCGCCCGACAATCATCGACACTGCATAGCGGGCTCCCTCGGTATCTCCCGCCTCCAGCTTCCGGCAGACCGCCATGCTCTCATCCCGCAGGGAGCGCGCCGCCAGCAGATAGTAAGTCATGACCGCCTCGACTACTGTCTGAATCCAGATGCCGCCCCGATGGGAAATCCAGAGGATTGCGCCTGCCACACTGCCTGTCACAAGCAGCACCAGACACACAAAAAGAACGCCCGCGCGGCGTTCCCCCCGTTCCGTTGCATGCTTTTTTCCAGCTGGACGCAAATATTTTTCCAGCCACACAATCAGATTTCCGATCGCCCGAACCGGATGCGGCATCGAATGCGGATCACCCAGGCACAGATCCAGAAGATAACCTGCCAGAATCGCAGCTAAGTGATATCCGACCATTCTACCTTCTATCATTCCTGTCAATACTTTACTGATTGCTGTCATTTTGTCTACTCCCAACTATTCTTTTATTTGATCCGCATTCCCAGACCGCAGATAACCCGGTGCACTTCCTCCGAATATGCGGCGATCCGCTGGCAAATGCGCCCGTCTGTCTCCCGATAATCGCGCTCAAATGCTTCCATCGGCACAATGCCGCAGCCGATTTCATCCGCCGTCACGAATGCATCCTGATTTTCCTGCATCAGGCGTTCTGCAAACACGTATGGATCGCGCCCGGCTTCCATCTCACGCCTCACAAACAGTTCAAAATGCGTGATCAGATCCGCCTGCATGATCGTCTGTTCGTCCGTTTCTAATCTCCCATCCGCGATGCGTGCCGTAACTCTACACGCTTCTGGATTTTTCGATCGATTCAGAACAGTGGATAAGTCTTTTGTTTTCCTCCGTTCCAAAGTACGTTTTTCCCACAATTTCATCGCATACGCTGTCTTTCCTTGTTCCCTGCCGCCAATTATAAAAATCATTCTGCTTTTCCTCGCTTAAAAATTCAAAAACCGCAGGCACGTACCTGCCAGCCGCATCGCCGCCAGCACCAGCACCACATTCCGCTCGCAGCTCTGCAGAAAATGCCCTGCCAGATCGCCGTTGATGCCGCCAAATTCCCGCATGGAAAAACGATAATAACAAACGAAAGTCGCAAGTACTGTTAAGGCTGCCAGAGCGCCGCGCAGATGTCCCCAGTAAATCATCCAGCTGATCGCCAACACTGCTAAAACTGCCATACTCACGCGAACAACCTTCGTCTCGGCACTTCTGGAAAATTCAGCGGCAAGCCCGTCCTTTTTCGCCTTTGGAAATGCCACCACCGAATAGCCGCTGCAGGCGCGTTCCAGCATAAGCGCCCCCGGCAGCAGCCACACATCTGCTCCCACAAGCTCAGAAACTGCCCCCGCATAGAGAAGCAGGTACAGCCCCAGACCGATGATCGCAAACGCCCCCGTATGTGGATCTTTTAAAATCGCCAGCTTTTTTTCCCGCTCGCCGTAGGAATGGCGCGCATCCGTCACATCGAGATACCCGTCCATATGGATTCCACCAGTAATCAATAGTGGAACCGCCGTCAACAGGCAGGTCCGGAACAGAACTCCAGCACCCAAAATTTCACAGAGCGCAAACGTGGCTATCTCTACCGCCCCGATCACCGCCCCGATCAGCGGAAAAAAACAAAGCGCATAGCGCATCCGCTCTTCCGTCCAGTCCATGCGCGGCATCGGAATGCGTGAATACATGGAAAATGCAATGACAAAACTTCCTATCAGATTCAATCTTCGATCCCCCTGACTCTACTCTGTCTCGATCACCATATACTAACATTTTGTTCTTTTCTCAGTTTTCGACGACAAACGCAGATACCGCAAGCGGAATCCCATACACCACTTCCGTCACTGAATCCGCCATCTGCCCAAGTTCCCGGTTGATCCGCCCCAGAAGCTCTATATACCGCTCTGATTCCGGTTCATACGTCACACCGTCCGAAAAGATCTCATTCGTTACAATGATAAGATCCCCGCACTGTTTTTGCAAGTGTTTTATTCCCTGCAGGATCCGCTCTTCTGCGCCATTTTCCTGATCGTAAAATTCATTGAGGACAAGGTTGGACATACACTCAAGGAGAAGGACTTGTTTTTGTGCCACTCGGCGGGACTCCCAGTACTTCAAACTATCTGTTTCCTGTTCAGCATCCAAACCAGCCGGATTTAATTCTTCGAATGTCTCTCTTAATTCTAATGTTTCCAGCCCTGTATACCTCTCAATCGTCTCAAATCCTTTTGCCGCGCGCATCCGCCGGTGTCGTTCCACCCGTTTTCTGCCTTCATCGTCCCAAATCCGCATCGTTGCCAGATACCAGAGTGTTCCGCCGGTCCTGTTCCGGCACTGCACGGCAGTCTGTTCGGCATATTCAGACTTGCCGCTGCCACTGCCGCCTGTAACTATATATAACATCGTTCATTTATCCTCTTTTTCACCGAATTGCAGCAGTTTCCATGCTTTAAAAACATACGCAAAAAATGTTTTAATCCGTATATCTCATCACACCAGCGGCTTATATTCCTCTATTTCCATCTCCGCAAACGTATCCATATCCCGATAAATGGACAGTGCCATATCCAGCAGTGGAAACAGTGCCAGCGCACCCGTGCCTTCCCCCAGCCGAAGCCCCGCCCGGATAGCCGGTGTCACCCCTATCAAATCAAGCAGCCAGATAGATGCCGGTTCCGCCGACACGTGAGCTGCCAGCATATAGTCCGTCGCTGCCCGTGCAATTCTTCCAGCCGCTGCCGCCGCTGCCGCCGCTATAACCCCGTCAATCACAACCGGAACATGATAGATAGCTCCGCCTAAAAAGGCACCTGCCATCGCCGCCAGATCAAACCCGCCTACTTTTTGCAATACATCCATGCCATCCATGGGATCCGGCTGATGCAGATCGATTCCACGCCGGATTGCCTTCGTTTTCCGTTTCAGTCCAGCCAAATCTAAACCTGCCCCACATCCTGTGACAAGTTCTGGTTCTTTTCGCAGCAGGACCGATGCGACCGCACTGCTGGTCGTCGTATTGCCGATTCCCATTTCACCCACTGTAAACAGGCGGTACTCCCGATCCTTCAGAACACGCACTGCGTCAATTCCCGTCAAAACGGCTGTCAGCACCTCCTGGCGCGTCATCGCTGCTTCTTTCGTAAAATTGGAAGTCCCGCGCCGGATTTTCCGTTCTGTCAGGGGATGAAGCTTCCCCTGATGTTCCACCTCACAGGCGATTCCTATATCGATCGGAAACACGTCCGTTTCTGCCTTTTCTGCCATCAGGCAGGAGCAGCTTCTCCCGCGTGTCATATTCGAAACAACTGCCGCTGTAACCTCCTGCCCGGTCTGTGATACCCCTTCTTCAACCACCCCATTATCCGCGCAAAAAATCAACAGTGCACGCTTGGAGAAATCAGGCACTTTCCCGCCCTGTGCTGCCGCCGCCCGCACAATATCCTCCTCCAGGACTCCCAGGCTTCCAAGTGGTTTTGCCACCCGCCCCCAATGTTTTTCTGCCTGCTCCCGGATTGTTTCATCTGCTGGCACAATCTGTTTCTTAAGCTGAGCAAATCGTATTTCCAGCTCTTTTTCCGAAAAATGCCGAAAATCTTCCAGCGATTCCAATGTCTCCATATTCTCCTGCTGCATCTATATGTTCCTCCCGTTTTCGTTTCCGCCCTTTTCCATGTGAACGGGCGTACCCTTTCAGTCTATCGTTTACCGGTTCAAAATTCCGCCTATGATTGTACCATCGACCGGAACAATACGCAAATACAAATTTGTTCTCACACCGAAAACGACACCACCCACCCGGGCAGTGCCGTCTTTTTTAAACCCATCTTATAAAATTCTATTTCACATATCCATACAAAACATATAATCTCAGGAAGCGCAATCACTTGATCCTCACGCAACTCCTTTCAACATCCACTCATACGCATCATATGCCGTCCGCAGGGAAATCTCGGCAGTCTCTAGTTCTGCTTTTTTCTGCAGATAAGACGCCTCACCCTGTAAATACGTTGCTTTATTAATCGCACCGGACTGATACTTAATCTGGGTGGCGCCGTATGTTTTTTCAGCGGACTGGCAGGCTGCCTGCGCTGCGTCGCGTTCTAGGCTTAATGCCGCTATCTCAGCGTACTGCTCATCCGCTGAGGCGCTTGCAGCGCTCTCGGCTTCCTCGATTTGCTGGTGGCGCAGCTTGCGCGCCGCATCTCCGGTTGCGGAGGATCGTCTGGCTGATTTGACACTGGAACTTGCAACGACAGCTGCCGCGCGGTCCGCATCCAAATTCATGGACGCTAATTCTGCTGCCGATACGATAGGAATCTCTCCCAGTGTGAGAGATTCTCCGCTCCTTCCAAGAAGAATGGCAAGCTGGCGCAGCGCCTTATTTGCCTGATCGGTCGTGGATTGTAATGCTGTCTGGGCGCTTAACAGGTTTTTCTGAGCCTGCAGCAGATCCGTCTCCGTGCAAAGCCCCGCTGCCAGTTCCCGCTCTTTGCGATCTGCCTGCGCCTGATAGTTCTCTGCCGTCTTGGCAGCCGCCTCCACCTCGTCCTGAAGCTGCCGGCAGGTGCCCCACTGCATCTGTGCGGTCTTTACGACCTGCCAGACCGTCCGGTTTCTGGACGCACGGCTTGACGCCGAATTTAAGGAAGTGAGCGACTTTTTATACTGCTTCGCTGCCATCGACAGCGTTTGTGCATTTCGCTCATAGGTGCCGATCAGTGCCTCATCTCCGCCCGCATCTTCGAGCTCATCTGCTTTATAGTTCATATCCCGGGCACCGGAAATCATCGCATCGTAGGCTTCCTGGTAGACGGCAAGGCTGTCCTGATAACTGTAATCGGCGCTGACAGCCGTTCCATTGCCGCGCCGCACCAGCGCCTCCAGTTCCCCGTACTCTATCACAGAATCCGCGAGCTGTTCCTCCGTATAGGAGCCGGACTGGCTGGCGATCGTGTTGTCTGCGCTGTTTTCGGTTATGGTGCCATCTTCCAGCGCCGGACCATCTGCCTCGCTGTCTGAATCACTTTCAGTGCCGGAAATCAAAGGCGTTTTCGCCGCCTGCGCCGGGCTCGATACAAGAATACAAGCCGCCAGGGCAATTCCGATCGAACGACTCAATCTGCTTTTTCCGATTCGTTTCACATTATGACCGTCCAGATGCACATCCAAAGCACTTGCACCGCTTCGGTCTCTTTCTTGCCCCTTGCGCATCTTTTGCTCTGTCCCAGCTTCCGCGTTCATCCATTTTCCTTTCAGATTTCGCATCATCCGCCTACCCCTTTCTACTGCGTGGACGCCAGACCGTCAACCGCCCACTGGTAGGCGAGCTGCGCCTGAAGAAGCGACATGGCTGCTGTCTCTCTTGCCACGGATGCCGATTCATAGGAATAGGTCGCGCTCTGGTATGCATTCTGGCTGATGAGTCCGGCTGCCAGTTTGCGGTCGTTGGTGTGTTTAGTCTTTTCTTCTAATTCAAAGCTGCGTTTTGCCTGTTCATACTGTGCCTCAGACAGCTTCAGATTTTGATAAGCCGACTGGACATTCGACTTGACTGCCTCCTTCCCGCTGGTCAGAGTCGTCTGATACTGCTCTTTGAGAGTACTCGTCATCGCATTGCTGACCTGACGCGCCAGAATCTTTAACTGATAGTTATTCTCCTGCGCTTTCGCAATGTCCTCTTCGAGGTTGATCGATGCACTCATCTGTTCCTGCGGATCCGGCAATGCACAGATTTCTACTGATGCGCCGTATTTCCATCCAAGCATCTGACACAGGGATTCCTTCGTCGATGCAATACTGCTTTCCGCCGTGGTGATAGACGCCTGCGCCTTTAAAAGAGTCTCCTTGGCATCCAGCACATCCGTCTGTGTCCCATTTCCGGATGAGAGCTTTAAGTTCGCTGTCTCATAGTCTTTTTCTGCCTTGGACACCTGGTTCTGCACACTCTTTAAGTTTTCCTGGGCATTCCAGTACTGGATCATCAGGTTCTGCGCCTGCTGTACCAGTGATTTTTCGGTCTGCGAGTAACCCCACGCCTTGACATTCGCATCATCGACGTTATTATCGCCCTGCTCGCGCATCTGGGTCGCGGAAGCCTCGCTTCGCTGTGCTGCTGCCAGTGTGGAACCATAATTCGCATCATCTGAATCCGGGTACTCGATACGGCTCTCGATCTCATCTGCCGCGTCATAATATTCCTGCGCGATCTCATTGCTGTCTTTGCCTTGATAATCCTTGTACTCGATCCGGTTCTTCTCCACTGTGCTGTTGTACTCATGGATCCGATCAGCAATCTCGTCAAATTCGAGCTTATCATCCTGCAGCGAAGCCCATTTTTCTGTGGAATATGCAAATTGCGGGCTGGCTGCCAATGCCTGAACCGGCACACCTGCCGCCAGGAATACTCCCAGTGAGCAGGCTGCCACGCCAGAGGCAATCCGGCGGGTCAGGCATAATCTTCTATTTTGATTCATGTATGTCACTCCATTCCGATCTATCTGATTTTAATTTCCGCAGCAAATATTTTATTTCCTACAATATTTTTTCAATTAACCTATATCTAATCCACATCCGGTATCTCTTCCTTCGGTTTCCGGCTCAGCAGTGCGTAATATACTGGGACCATGAAGAGCGCGACAATCACACCTACGCTCAGACCGCCGATATCTACGATCGCCAGACCCTGTGTTGTGGAACCGCTGCTTCCGATTGCCAGTGCCATCGGGATCATCGCGAGGATGGTTGTCATACTTGTCATCAGAATCGGTCGGATACGGGTCGCACCTGCCTCGATGAGCGCTGTCCGCAGATCCATCGTGGAGCGATACTGGTTGACCGTATCCACGTAGAGAATACCGTTATTTACAACAGTTCCGACCAGAATCAGGAAGCCAAGCAGGGACGTCATACTGATGCTGACGCCGGTCAGCTTCAGTAATCCGAAGGAACCAACCAAACTGAACGGAATGGTCGTCATAACCATGATGGAAAACTTCACAGACTCAAACTGTGCCGCCATGACAACGAATACCAGGAAGACTGCAATCGCAATCGCGCGGTACAGGGAGCTGAACTCACTCTTCATCATACGGTCACGGCTGTTCTGCCCAATGCTGATTGTACCGCTTAAGTTCGGAGTAATTACCTCACTGTTGATTTGCTGCTGTACATTATCACCGGTGTAATCGGCTGAGATTGTGATCTCATATGCACCGTCGGTTCTGGAAATCGAAGCCGGGCTGTCCTCAAATACGACATTTGCCACATCGGTCAGCGCCACCTTCTGTCCGTTTGTTCCCGTCAAAATAATATCTTTTATGTTATCAACTGTCTCGTACTCGCCCTCCGGATACTCAACCGTTACCGTAATGTCCTCGCCGTCAATTTTAAGTGTCGTCGCGTCGATACCACTCAACATCTGGTTGATCGTCGTTCCGATACTGGAAGCCGTGAGTCCATACGCCTTTGCCATGACTGGATCAATCTTCAGGGTAATGATCGGTGCATTATTCTCAATACTGGAATGGATGTTGATGACATCCGTTCTTGCTGTCATTTCCTTGACAATCTTATCACTAACTTCTTTTAATTCATCATACTGCGTGCCGTGAAGAATCACTTCATAGCCGCGCTGTCTTCCCATGAAGCTCATGGAAGTCGATGCCGATACGTCGATCGTACAGTTTGCAATGTTATCCATCTCTTTCTGCCACTGATCGGCTACATCGTCTGTTTTCATGGTACGGTCATCTTTCAGATAGGCACTGATCTCGCCGCTGTCTCCGTTGTAACGCAGCATGTACGAATCAACCTGGTCGCTCGCGGAAACAATCGCCTCCGCTTCTGCCAGTGCCTCCTCGATCTTTTCCTGTTTCAGCCCCGGACGCGTCTCTATGCTGACGCTGACCGTACCGGTATCATCCGATGTCATCAGCTCCGTCTGCATTCCGCTCGCCAGAATTACCGTCAGTACAAGTACCAGAACCGAAAATCCCATAACCATCGCCTTGTGGTTTAACAGACGGTCCATGATGCCGCGGTACCATTTCTGTAAACGTTCAATCGGACGTCCCATCAGGGCGCGCTTCGCCTCGCTCGGTTTATAGAACAGATAACACAGCGGAACCACCGTCATCGCAGAAAGCAGGGACGCCGACATACAGAACACGATCGTGAATCCCAGCGGCTTGAACATCTGTCCGGTCATACCGTTTAAGAATGCCAGCGGCAGGAATACGACACAGGTCGTGATCGTCGAACCGATGATCGAGTTGATGACAATGCCGGTTCCGTGAAGCGCTGCTGAAAAATAGCCAAGCGCCCCCTTGTCTTCCTGCTCCGCCGTTGCACGGAAACAGCTCTCCAGTACAACGATCGAGTTATCGACCATCATGCCGACGCCGAGTACCAGCGCACTCATCGTGATAACATTCAACGAAAATCCTGCCATCGTGATCGCAATCAAGGACATCAAAATCGAAGTCGGAATCGAGCTTCCGACGATCAGGGACGCCTTATAATCGCCAAAGAACAGGAAAATGATGAACATGGAGATGATAACCGCCAGAACCATTGTCTCTGCTACGTCTTTTAAGGAATCAAGAATCGTGTCAGATGTATCATTTGCAACCGTGATCGTCAGATCCGAATCATCTGCCATCAATTCTTCAACTTTCTCTTTGACAGCCGAGGACACTTCCATATCTGTGCTGTCCTGCTGCTTCTGAATCGAAATGGAGATCGTCTCCTGACCGTTGTAACGGGAAATGCCGCCCCGGTCTTTCGTTGCCTCATACACATTTGCCACATCCGACAGAGAAATAATCTGTCCTGCCGACGTCTTGATT
>ERZ791810.2351-NODE-2351-length-9925-cov-9.275988_pt1 | contig 9925 bp, 12 predicted proteins | sample MGYA00510304_ERZ791810 | MGnify/ENA primary metagenome ERZ791810 (study PRJEB30046, sample SAMN00791967) | human gut metagenome | study: EMG produced TPA metagenomics assembly of the A metagenome-wide association study of gut microbiota in type 2... | reverse complement strand
CAAACTTCTCACCGTATTTTTCAGAAATAGCTTTCCTTTGTGCCTCAAACTTATCGCTGGCAAACTTCAAAAAGAAGAGACTGAGAACGACGTGTTTGTATTCTGCTGGCTCAACAGACCCCCGGAGTTTATCTGCGGATCTCCACAGAGCTTCCTCCATAGAAATCTCCTTCTTCGGTGCCGATGCGGCTCGTGCCATATCAAAATCCTCCCTGTGTATTTATCTAACCAATTTTATAAAAAGAGCTGTACGAAAAACCGGACTCAGTTCTTGTCCGTTCGCACAGCCTCACATATATCTCCGATGTCACAGTTCAAGTAATCACAAATGCGCAGCAAAATAGAGAGGGACACTTCTTCCCCCTTATTCAGTTTTGTCCATGTTCCGGCAGACAGCCCTACTTCATGTCGTAGAGAAGCCTTCTTTATGTCGCGTTCCAGAAGAAGCATCCATAGTTTCTTATAGCTTATGCGCACGGCAACCATCCTTTCGCTTGCTTGCATTCAACATCGCTTATAATATTATACTGGATTTCATTCTCAAAAGCAATTCGTTGATGCAGAAATTAAAGAAAAAGTTTCAATTTCTCGAACCTTCTCTCAAGGATGAAGGGCATCTCCGGTCAACAGGAGATGCCCTGCTTTTGAAGAGATTATTCGCGCTGTGTGCTGCGCAGATGATCACGGTCATGGTCAACAGAAGGAGCGAGAAACGTATCAACATTAGACTTGATCGTCTCTATTTGCTTTACTTCTTTTTTGAGCTTCGCACGTTCATCATAGAGCCGCTGCTGCTCTTCAAGAAGTCTCTGCTGTTCCGCTTGCAGCGTCTTCAAGCTCGGCAGTTTTTCATCGCCCTGCATGGCAAGCAGCGTACTTCTTGCCGCCTCGAAGATCACAAGCTCTGCCTCATGCCTTGCCTTGAAACCCGGCTTATCTTTCGCCTTCTGGAAGGCGTCATACACGGGCTTGAGCTGCTGATAGTTGGAGATATTCTTGATAAGCGGCTGGACTTCACGCAGACGTGCCTCAACGACTTTCAGTTCCTTCCCGGTACGGTCATAGGAGCCGTGAACGTCCTCAACCTTCTTCTCAAGATCGGCGTATTGAAGCAGATTATTCTCGGTGAGATAGTTGAGCGTCCGTGCCGCTTCCTTGAGGATCGTGAGCTTGGCTTTGTACTCGTAGCCCTTGCTGTCGATGAGCCTAATCCGCTCCTGAATATCTCCGATGAGAGAGATGCCCTTCGGCGTGGTCTGTCTCTGACTTCTTCGGGGCATCCGTCCGGCAATCCGCTCCTTGATGCGTTCCTCGGTGTAGTTCTCTCCGATGGTTTTAGACCGGGTAAACCGCTCCTGACCTTCAGCGCGGAAGGAGATATATTTGCCGGTCTTGATTTCATAACCGGCTTCCTGCATAAGCCGCAGAAAATCATCGTAGTCCTTGGCTGTGATGACAAGCCGGTCGATGGTCTGCTTGAGTTTTTGCTTCCAGCTCGTGCCGCGTTTGGCTTCGGTGTACTCCTTGTAGCCCATGCCCTTGTTCTGAGAGGGAGGGATAACAGAGAGACCGTTTTCCTTACAGAGCCGGTCGCTGACCTCGCGCATATCATAGTAAATCCGCTTGTAGCTCTTGTATGCGTGGTAGTCCACAAAGTCAACCGCATTGAAAATCAGATGGTTATGAACATGGTCTTTGTCAATGTGAGTGGTCAGCACATACTCATATTTTCCTCCGAGGATTTCATCCGCAAATTGCTTGCCGATCTCGTGGGCAAGCTCCGGTGTGACCTCTCCAATTTCAAAGGACTGGATCACATGACGGGCTATGATCCTGACCGGGTTCATCCCTTTTTGCTCGGCTATTTTCCGCGTCCATTCAAATTCCCGCGCTGCGGTCTCGCTGGCACATCCGTAGGACGAGACCAGCAGCTTCTCGTCGGTCTTTTCGGGATTCAGGATGTACGCGATTGCCTTGCTCAAAGTTCCTCGGATTGCTTTGATTTTAGTAACTGCCATACCGCATCCATCTTTTCTTTCAGCTCGTCAATATCGTCCTGATAGAATCGCCCCGTCGAGTTGATTCTGCGGCAGACGGTATTGATGTTCACGCCGATCTTGTTGATTTCGGCGGCGAGCTTTTTCTGCTCTGTGTAGTCCACAACAATGATGTAACCGTCAATCAGCATCTTCCTTGCATACGCACCGAAGTTCTCCGTGCCGATCATTTCCATCTTCTTTGCAATCGTCCGTTCTTCCTGTGGTGTCAGCCAAATTTTCTTCTGAATGTCTCGTGTTCTTCGTACCATGCTGCGCCCTCCGTCGTAAAGATTAGAAGGGTTTGGGACTATCCCAACAAGCAAAAATCTGATGTTAAGGGCAGGGTCTCCTTAACTGATTTTTCTCCGGTGGGTACTCACCGGATTTGCTTGCTAATCTCCCAAAATCGTATTCCCCGAAGATTCCTCCGTGAAATGTCCCTTCACTTTACAACGGACACAATAAGAGCGTTTGTTGAGTACCGGATTTCAAAAAAGTCAAAAAATCATTGGATTTCCCATGTGAAAGCCACGGTGTCCGACACTTCAATATCATCCGGCTCGATCTCTGGCGCGGAGCATTTATTCATCGCCATAAGAGGCTGAATGCAGTCTTCGACCTCATAGCTTGTTCTGGAATACACATTGAGTTCGCCCCAGTTGTAGTCAATATTGAGTAGCTGCCCAAGCGTACTGCCTGATGCTTTGCAAAGAATCTCCGCCTTCGCTCTGGCATTCTCCGTCGCGCTGATTAGCAGCTCATCGCTGACCGCTGACGGGTTTCTTACAGTGAATACAATACTGAGTTCCGGCTTTGCACCGCAATCCGCAATCGCAGAAATGACCTTTGCAAGCTGCTTGCTGTCGAAGTCAAAGGCAAGTTTTAGGCGGTAGGTGCAAGCATATCCTGCAAACTCCCGCTTGTAATTTCCTTGCCGATCCTTGACGTTCTCGTACCTTGTCTGAACATCAAAGCTCGTGGTTTTCAAGTCTTCTTTGCGGTACCCAACGCAGACTGCGGCACCTTGCAGCCTTTCGATTTTCTCGGCAGCTTCCGACATTGCACGGTCATAGGTTTTAGATAAGGTTTCAATGTTCAAGGAGAGGATGATGTAATCCGGTCTGGCGGAGGCATTGCCTGTCCCTTTTACAGTGATCGTTCTCATTGCTTTCTCCCGTCCTTTCTGGAATTGAAGTCCTCATCAATACGCTTTTTCCAATCCGTACCTAGCGGTACGCTGCAACGGACAGCGGAAACCGCTTCGCTCAGAACTTCATAGTTGAGCTGCGTTCCCTCGCGGTCAGAGTGGTAGTTGACCGCTCGGTCTGCTCCGATTCCAAAATGCTTTGCCGTCTCAACTGCATCAATGTTTGCGCCGAGGAATAGAAACTCCCAGCCGTACTTTTCCTTCTGCCGCTCAATCAGCTTCTTGACCTTCTCGCTATCATAACGGCGGCTTGCATTCTCCATGCCATCCGTTGTGATGACGAACAGCGTGTGTTCAGGCACATCCTCAATTCTTGCGTACTTATGGATATTTCCAATGTGATGAATTGCTCCGCCAATAGCATCCAGAAGGGCAGTACAGCCGTGAACGTAATAGTCCTTGTCGGTCATCGGCTCGACCTTCTGAACCGGTACACGGTCATGAATAACCTCGCTCACGTTGTCAAAGAGGACGGTAGAGATCAATGCCTCGCCATTCTTCCTTTTCTGCTTTTCAATCGTGGAGTTGAAGCCTCCGATGGTGTCTGCTTCCAGTCCGCTCATTGAGCCGCTGCGGTCAAGGATGAATACGATCTCCGTTAAGTTCTTTCTCATGTTCAGTACCTCCGCATATAAAAATATGACTGCTTGGTGTCTCACCTTACAGTCATATTGTACTTTGGTATTCACTTCGTTTGGTCGCATGGTAAGCGACATTATTCCAGCGATGAGAACAGCTCCCCGTCAATGCTTATAACGTCATCCATCGGAATCTTCGTGCCGTCCTGCATGGTGATTCGCCGCTCAAAATCATCGACTTTTTTGAGCGCGCCGGTTGCCATTATATATTTGCCGCCAGCCTTCCGCTCATCAGGCTGGAAGTAGGTAATGGTGACTTCCGGTGCATCATCAAGGGCGTCCATGAGAAGCTGATACTTCATGTCCAATGCAGTCAATGCTTCCTCGTCAAGCTCGATCTTATCATCGGTTAGACGCCCGGTTTCTTTGATGGCAGCATCGTAGCCGGTGAGTGCTGCGAAGGGAGCGAACTGCGCCGCACGATCTGACATTGGCATCTGTGGTCGCGTCTTGGAGACGTGGTGAGGACGCCCCATAATCTCATCATATTTGCTTTTCATGTGCATCCCACATCTCCTTTTACAGTCAAATAATAGTTACAGCGTTGCCTTTTTCCACTTCCTGATCTTCGTTCTAAATGTTCCAAAGGGAGCAACGGTATTGACGTGAATAAACTTGTAAACCTCCCATACCGCTGTTTTGGTAGCATCATCTGCCCACTTTCTCATGTGCGGTTGAAATAACTCTTCTTCACTCATAGAATCAATCATTGTCTGGATAGAAGTAACGTTTCCTTTTAACTGATCCTTCAATTCCACTAAGGATGAATGAGAGTATGTATCTGTGAACCAATGGTATAGATCGCCCAGCTGATTCCACCTAAACAGTTCTGATGGTGTTTTCACTTCAACTCCGCGCTTCTCGTCATTTTCCCATTTTAGAAGCAGCGTTGTCCAACCGATCTGATAAGCAAGATTCTCAGCCGGTGTTCTGTCCACCTCGGCTGCTCTTATATCTTTTAGGGCTTCCGGAATAGAATCAAATTCAGCAATGTATTTTTCAAAGCCTTTGCTGATTTCGGCTTTTAATTCCTCTTTATCCTTGTATGTTCTCAAAATATTTTCTCCTTGAAATTGAATTGCTGTTCACGCCTTATGCCCGCCGATCTGAGCATTTCGGTCCTTTGCGGTTGCGCCTTCTTCAAGATTCATCGCCTTGAGGATCGCGTTCTTTCCGTACTTCTTCTTGATGGCGAGAGCAGCCTTCTGAATTTTTCGTTCCCGTTCCAAGGCAACGTCTTCGGCTTTCCGCTTTTCCTCTTCGGCGGCATAGTCGGTGAAGAGGTCGAGCTGAACAGCACCGTCATTTTTCTTCGGCGCGTCCACTTCCGGCAGGACATGATTTGCCACAACATACATACGGCGGACAAGAAGATTCTTGTCCACAATCCGGTCGAAGAGTTCTGACACAGCACACATTATTTTGCGCGTGGATGATGTGTGTTCGCCAAGGTTGATAGAACCGTGCGCCTGTTTGGGAATCTCCCGACCATAGGGGTCTTTCTCCACCGCGCCGTGATACCTTGCCCGCCGCGCCGGATCGGTCAGGTTCTCAATGTCATAGCCAACGGTAAGAACCATCTGATCGGTGACAAGCCCCTTGTCCACCAAGTCCAGCACAAGCAAGTCCGTCATTTCCCGGACAACCAGCTTCGCCTTCTGCGGCTCATAGGGGCAGTGCAATACCTGACCGGAGCTGAGGCTGTTGGAGCTGGGACGGTATGCCTTGATTGCTTCAATGGTAGTTGGCTCCCAGCCCCACGCATGGTCGATGAGCAATTCCGCATTCTTGCCGAAGAGCTTGTAAAGCAAGTCCTCGTTCCGCTCGGAACAGAGGGCAACATCGCCCATGGTGAACATTCCATTCTGTTCAAGTTTCTTGGCAATGCCTCGACCTACGCGCCAGAAGTCCGTGAGGGGCTGATGCGTCCAAAGCTCACGCCGGAACTTCATCTCATCCAGCTCCGCAATGCGGACGCCGTTCTTGTCGGCGGGGATGTGCTTCGCCACAATGTCCATTGCCACTTTGCAGAGGAAAAGATTCGTACCGATCCCGGCGGTTGCTGTGATGCCGGTTGTCTCAAGTACGTCGAGGATGATCTTCATGGCGAGGTCATGTGCCGAGAGCTTGTAGGTATTCAGGTAGTCCGTCACGTCCATGAACACCTCGTCGATGGAGTAGACTACGATGTCCTCCGGCGCAATGTACTTGAGATAGACCTGATAGATGCGGGTGCTGTACTCCATGTAGTACGCCATCCGAGGCGGCGCGATGATGAAGTCAATCGCCAGAGACGGGTTTGCTTGCAGCTCCGAGAAGAAGTGCGATGTGCCGTCCAGTCTGTGTCCCGGTGCGTCGTGCTGCCGTCCGGCATTCGCTTCCTTCACCCGCTGCTTGACTTCAAACAGCCGCCCGCGTCCGGAGATGCCGTAGCTCTTGAGGGAGGGCGTGACGGCAAGGCAGATGGTCTTGTCCGTCCGGCTTTCGTCCGCGACAACAAGGTTTGTGTCCAGAGGATCTAAGCCGCGCTCCCTGCACTCCACGGAGGCATAGAAGGATTTCAGGTCGATTGCGATGTAAGTGCGTTGCTTCATCCTCTTTGCCTCCGCTTTCTTCTTAGATTAGCTCTAATGACATTTCATTAGAGTTTTTAATGTTGAATACGACACGCCATTCAATATCACCCTCCACCGGCTCAAAGTGTAGAGAGGAACAAGCCGCATGGAGTTTTTCTTTTGAGCTGCCTCCACACACGATTGCGATTGGACCGTCCGCTCCGCCGATAATGCCGATACAAGCAATATCGTTTTGTGCCTCTGGTGCATAGCGGTCAGAGCATGAGGCAATTTCTAAAGGCTTGTCTCCCTCAGCGCAATCACAGATCGAAATATCATTGTCCGGTTCAGGAGAAAGCGTATAGCTCATAGCAGTAAAATGCGTGGGATAGAACCACCGGTCGGAACCAACGAACTTTTCAGAAATTGTTTGCTGCTCCATTTCCTGAACGGTCAATGTATATTTTGTTCCGCTGACCGGATGGGAAAAAGAAAACGAATCGCCGGGAGCGTGTGTCTTGAAATGCGGTCCCGGGACACGGCGTGACTGCTGTTCCATTGTAAGGGAGAGGGCTTTTATTTCAGGACGGCGTTTGCTTGTCCATGGAAAAGCTGCCCGAAAAATCATCCATCCATGGGATGTATCCAAACCATAGTGTTCTAATGCCCACTTTGCTTCCGCTTCATTGATCATCCTGTCCGGCAAACATGGATTAAAGACCACCGAACAGCCGTGGGAGGTCAGCATTGTTTTCCCGTTCAATTCCAAACGAGGAATAAAGTCAAGGCAAAGTGGATTGTCTAAATCTATCTGCATTTGCTGCTCCTGTGTGAAGTATTCGCAGGAGTCGTTTTCGGGGTGTAAATCCCATTTAGTCATGAACTTACGAATGTCTTCATCTGGGGTGCGCATACAAAAGTCCATGACGAGTCCCTTACTGCAAGAATACGCCGCAGGAATAACCCAATGATGCCCAGCCCAGTCAAATTGCTTATTCAACTGGATTTCCGTTCCGGCACGGCCTTTTCCCGAATGTCCCCAGAAGTTTCCCTCAAAGTAGACCTTCCACTCAGGCATGGTCAGTTCTGCTTCCGGGTTCATATCAACATCATAATAGTCCTCGGTGTACTTGATCTTGCTGTAATCAAAAGATGCTTGCAGTTTTTTGATGTATGCCCACGGCTGTTCCATAGGCGTCAATTTCATTTTCTCGGCAAGCTCTAATAGCGTTCTTTGCTGATCCTGCGTTGGAGGGTTATCCCGCAAAAAGGCTTCAAATTGGGACTTATCCAACATCCACGCCTGTTCCAACGCTGCCGAATCACTGCAAGCAAGGAGCAGCCTCAAAAAGTCTTCAAAATTGTTTGCCAACGGATGAACATAATCAGGAGCCGAGTTCATGGGACTAACGGAAAAAACCACACCGCCAAAGCCTCGAACAAAGCAGAAGTGGATGCCATCCACACCCGCCCAGCCAAAAATAGATGCACCTTTGGGCGTGCAAAAGTAGGGGTTATTATCTTCACGACGCTCCACCCCTACGGGCGAAAGGTCAATACCACTCCGCAAAAATTTCTGAAATACTTTATCCATAAGCCTTATGCTCCTATCAAGCTCTGGTCAAAGGCAAACAGAGCCTCGTTGATCTCAAAGACGTTATAGTTCCCATGCTCCACGAAATACTCCACGATGATGTCAAACTTGTTGGAGTGGGAGAGTGCAAAACCAGCCTTCATGAGCATATCCTTCATTTCCGCAAGGGGCAGCTCAAGGGCAATGGAAAACGCAATGACTGTGGGCTTGGAAGGCTTGTAGGACTTGTCCGAGCGGATCTTCGAGAAGAGTTTCCGGTCAATGTTCGCCTTCTTGTAGCACTGTGCGTCCGTCATGCCGCGTTCGTCAATCTTCCGCAGAAGCATCTCCGAAAAGCTCTCATCGATCTGTCCCAGTGCATCGTCAAGAGTTGCTGCCTTTTCAGAACTGACTGCCATAGGAGCTGCGAGCTTTCAATAGCTTCATCACAAACGGATGACTCGCAAGGTATGGGTTCTTCCATCCGGAAGGCACTCATTCTGCGCACACGCTCAGAACGACTATCGGTATGCTCGTCCACATAGCGGTCATCTATGTACGCTGCAATATCAGCAAATAGCTTCCCGCTGATCTGATAGGCTTTGCGGTCGAAGATGACGATGTACACCGTCATTTCGTTTTCAAGAAGGAAACTGCTGATGGTGTCAATCGCAACCTTGAGAGCTTGATCCTTCGGATAGCCAAAAATGCCGGAGGAAATCAGAGGGAACGCAACCGACTCGCATCCGTATTCCTTCGCCAGCATGAGCGATGTCCGATAGCAGGATGTCAGTAGTTCGCGCTCACCATGCCGTCCGTCATGCCAGCGCGGACCTACTGCATGAATGACATATTTGCAGGGTAGCTTATAGCCCTTCGTGATTTTTGCGCTCCCGGTTTCGCAGCCGTGGAGCGTTTCACATTCTGCCAGCAACTCCGGACCTGCGGCACGGTGAATACAACCGTCCACACCGCCGCCACCCAGCAGTGACTCGTTGGCAGCGTTGACGATGGCGTCCACCTTCATTTTTGTGATGTCATTTCTGACGATTTGAAGCGGCATTATTCAGTCCTCCGTCCGGTTACTTCGCGCCGGTCAGCAGCTTGTCCAGCGGGATTCTTTCCGGGTATTTTCCCTCGGTCAGAATGTCATATAAATACCTGTTATCCAGAATCATATCATCCCGGATAAGCTGCCAGTTTGCCTTTTTCCTGAAAAACACCTTGAAGATCAGAAAGTTCATGAACGCCCCAATTACCGGCGTTGTCATGCCGAAAGCCTCGGTGTGAGAGAAATGGCATCCTGTTTCAGTTCTTTTCCCTTCAAAGGTGATGAACGCCGTCTTCTTGTCGCTCCGGAATACAATGCGGAAGTGGTTCTCATCCTGTTCGCATTCCGTAATCGTGCCTGTCACATCGTAGTCCAGCCCCATGACGATCTCGCGGAAGCGGACCTTGCTTCCAGCATGATAGTTCCCGTTATAGAGATTGCATTCGATGTGGTAGGGACTCCATTTCACAAACTCTTCCTCAAAGTTAGCAGTCCATGCCTTTAATTTTTCATAGGAAGCCGGAATTTCTATCTGCTCTGTAAGAACAATCATTGTCAGTTTCTCCTATTCTGTCAAAGCGGCATCGGTGTCCGGGCGATCAGAATGACCGCCAGAATCGCGCCCACAAATGCAGCAGCCCCTATGACTGCCAACACCTTTTTGCCGAGTTTCTTCGTTCGCTGCCTTGCCAATCAGCGCGGCGCAAGCCATGCAGACAGCCGCAGCAACAAGCGCAATGCCCAGCGTTTCCCATAGCCAAGAAAGTTCATGTAGGATTTTCATGCGATCATCATCTCCTGTTCGTTAAACTGGAATTTTCAAATTAGTCTTTGCAAATAACCTTTGAATCTTCACCATCAA
>ERZ791810.2343-NODE-2343-length-9953-cov-2.787836_pt1 | contig 9953 bp, 8 predicted proteins | sample MGYA00510304_ERZ791810 | MGnify/ENA primary metagenome ERZ791810 (study PRJEB30046, sample SAMN00791967) | human gut metagenome | study: EMG produced TPA metagenomics assembly of the A metagenome-wide association study of gut microbiota in type 2... | reverse complement strand
GACCTGGCCGGGGAAATCACCGGCGTGACGGACGGTGCCGGGCGGGAGTTCCGTCTGGTGCTGACCACGCAGGCGCAGCGTGCGGAAGAGGCCCGCACCTCTTCGCTATCTTCTTCTGACAGTTCCCGCCCTCTCTCAGCCTCAGCGTTCCCCGACACACTGCCCGGTACCGAATACGGCCCCGACAGGGGTATCCGCCTTTCGGCGGTGTGGCTGATGCACGACCCGGCATACCCGGAGAGCCTGCCCGCTGCGCCACTGGTGCGGTACACGTATACGGAAGCCGGTGAACTGCTGGCGGTATATGACCGCAGCAATACGCAGGTGCGCGCTTTCACGTATGACGCGCAGCACCCGGGCCGGATGGTGGCGCACCGTTACGCGGGAAGGCCGGAGATGCGCTACCGCTACGACGATACGGGGCGGGTGGTGGAGCAACTGAACCCGGCAGGGTTAAGCTACCGCTATCTTTATGAGCAGGACCGCATCACCGTCACGGACAGCCTGAACCGGCGTGAGGTGCTGCATACAGAAGGCGGGGCCGGGCTGAAACGGGTGGTGAAAAAAGAACTGGCGGACGGCAGCGTCACGCGCAGCGGGTATGACGCGGCAGGAAGGCTCACGGCGCAGACGGACGCGGCGGGACGGAGGACAGAGTACGGTCTGAATGTGGTGTCCGGCGATATCACGGACATCACCACACCGGACGGGCGGGAGACGAAATTTTACTATAACGACGGGAACCAGCTGACGGCGGTGGTGTACCCGGACGGGCTGGAGAGCCGCCGGGAATATGATGAACCGGGCAGGCTGGTATCGGAGACATCGCGCAGCGGGGAGACAGTACGCTACCGCTACGATGACGCGCACAGTGAGTTACCGGCGACGACAACGGATGCGACGGGCAGCACCCGGCAGATGACCTGGAGCCGCTACGGGCAGTTGCTGGCGTTCACCGACTGCTCGGGCTACCAGACCCGTTATGAATACGACCGCTTCGGCCAGATGACGGCGGTCCACCGCGAGGAAGGCATCAGCCTTTACCGCCGCTATGACAACCGTGGCCGGTTAACCTCGGTGAAAGACGCACAGGGCCGTGAAACGCGGTATGAATACAACGCCGCAGGCGACCTGACTGCCGTTATCACCCCGGACGGCAACCGGAGCGAGACACAGTACGATGCGTGGGGAAAGGCGGTCAGCACCACGCAGGGCGGGCTGACGCGCAGTATGGAGTACGATGCTGCCGGACGTGTCATCAGCCTGACCAACGAGAACGGCAGCCACAGCGTCTTCAGTTACGATGCGCTGGACCGGCTGGTACAGCAGGGCGGCTTTGACGGGCGGACGCAACGTTATCATTATGACCTGACCGGAAAACTCACACAGAGTGAGGATGAGGGACTTGTCATCCTCTGGTACTACGATGAATCGGACCGTATCACTCACCGCACGGTGAACGGCGAACCGGCAGAGCAGTGGCAGTATGATGGCCACGGCTGGCTGACAGACATCAGCCACCTGAGCGAAGGCCACCGTGTTGCCGTCCACTATGGCTATGACGATAAAGGCCGCCTGACCGGCGAATGCCAGACGGTGGAGAACCCGGAGACGGGGGAACTGCTGTGGCAGCATGAGACGAAACACGCATACAACGAGCAGGGGCTGGCAAACCGCGTCACGCCGGACAGCCTGCCGCCGGTGGAGTGGCTGACGTATGGCAGCGGTTACCTGGCGGGAATGAAGCTGGGCGGGACGCCGCTGGTCGAGTATACGCGGGACAGGCTGCACCGTGAGACGGTGCGCAGCTTCGGCAGCATGGCAGGCAGTAATGCCGCATACGAACTGACCAGCACATACACCCCCGCAGGCCAGTTACAGAGCCAGCACCTGAACAGCCTGGTATATGACCGTGACTACGGGTGGAGTGACAACGGCGACCTGGTGCGCATCAGCGGCCCGCGACAGACGCGGGAATACGGCTACAGCGCCACGGGCAGGCTGGAGAGTGTGCGCACCCTCGCACCAGACCTGGACATCCGCATCCCGTATGCCACGGACCCGGCGGGCAACCGGCTGCCGGACCCGGAGCTGCACCCGGACAGTACACTCACAGTGTGGCCGGATAACCGCATCGCGGAGGATGCGCACTATGTCTACCGCCACGATGAATACGGCAGGCTGACGGAGAAGACGGACCGCATCCCGGCGGGTGTGATACGGACGGACGACGAGCGGACCCACCACTACCACTACGACAGCCAGCACCGCCTGGTGTTCTACACGCGGATACAGCATGGCGAGCCACTGGTCGAGAGCCGCTACCTCTACGACCCGCTGGGACGGCGAATGGCAAAACGGGTCTGGCGGCGGGAGCGTGACCTGACGGGGTGGATGTCGCTGTCGCGTAAACCGGAGGTGACGTGGTATGGCTGGGACGGAGACAGGCTGACGACGGTGCAGACTGACACCACACGTATCCAGACGGTATACGAGCCGGGAAGCTTCACGCCGCTCATCCGGGTCGAGACAGAGAACGGCGAGCGGGAAAAAGCGCAGCGGCGCAGCCTGGCAGAGACGCTCCAGCAGGAAGGGAGTGAGAACGGCCACGGCGTGGTGTTCCCGGCTGAACTGGTGCGGCTGCTGGACAGGCTGGAGGAAGAAATCCGGGCAGACCGCGTGAGCAGTGAAAGCCGGGCGTGGCTTGCGCAGTGCGGGCTGACGGTGGAGCAACTGGCCAGACAGGTGGAGCCGGAATACACACCGGCGCGAAAAGCTCATCTTTATCACTGCGACCACCGGGGACTGCCGCTGGCGCTTATCAGCGAAGACGGCAATACGGCGTGGAGCGCGGAATATGATGAATGGGGCAACCAGCTTAATGAGGAGAACCCGCATCATGTGTATCAGCCGTACCGTCTGCCAGGGCAGCAGCATGATGAGGAATCAGGGCTGTACTATAACCGTCACCGGTACTACGATCCGTTGCAGGGGCGGTATATTACTCAGGACCCGATGGGGTTGAAAGGGGGATGGAATTTATATCAGTATCCTTTAAATCCACTACAACAAATTGACCCTATGGGATTATTGCAGACTTGGGATGATGCCAGATCTGGAGCATGTACGGGGGGAGTTTGTGGTGTTCTTTCACGTATAATAGGACCAAGTAAATTTGATAGTACTGCAGATGCTGCGTTAGATGCTTTGAAAGAAACGCAGAATAGATCTCTATGTAATGATATGGAATACTCTGGTATTGTCTGTAAAGATACTAATGGAAAATATTTTGCATCTAAGGCAGAAACTGATAATTTAAGAAAGGAGTCATATCCTCTGAAAAGAAAATGTCCCACAGGTACAGATAGAGTTGCTGCTTATCATACTCACGGTGCAGATAGTCATGGCGATTATGTTGATGAATTTTTTTCAAGTAGCGATAAAAATCTTGTAAGAAGTAAAGATAATAATCTTGAAGCATTTTATCTCGCAACACCTGATGGACGATTTGAGGCGCTTAATAATAAAGGAGAATATATTTTTATCAGAAATAGTGTCCCGGGATTGAGTTCAGTATGCATACCGTATCATGATTAATTTTAGTGCTTTTATTAGTAGGGCCTATAAGGAGATTCAATGAAATATAGTTCAATATTTTCGATGCTTTCATTTTTTATACTATTTGCCTGTAATGAGACAGCTGTTTACGGTTCTGATGAAAACATTATTTTTATGAGGTATGTGGAAAAATTACATTTAGATAAATACTCTGTTAAAAATACGGTAAAAACTGAAACAATGGCGATACAATTAGCTGAAATATATGTTAGGTATCGCTATGGCGAACGGATTGCAGAAGAAGAAAAACCATATTTAATTACGGAACTACCAGATAGTTGGGTTGTTGAGGGAGCAAAGTTACCTTATGAAGTTGCGGGTGGTGTATTTATTATAGAAATTAATAAGAAAAATGGATGTGTTTTGAATTTCCTACATAGTAAATAATGCTGGCGCTGATGGATGCGGATGGAAACATTGCGTGGAGCGGGGAGTATGATGAGTGGGGCAACCAGCTGAATGAAGAGAACCCGCATCACCTGCACCAGCCGTACCGGCTGCCGGGGCAGCAGTATGATAAGGAGTCGGGGCTGTACTACAACCGGAACCGGTACTACGATCCGTTGCAGGGGCGGTATATCACTCAGGACCCGATAGGGCTGGAGGGGGGATGGAGTCTGTATGCGTATCCGCTGAATCCGGTGAATGGTATTGATCCATTAGGGTTAAGTCCCGCAGATGTAGCGCTAATAAGAAGAAAAGATCAACTAAACCATCAAAGAGCATGGGATATATTATCTGATACTTATGAAGATATGAAGAGATTAAATTTAGGTGGGACTGATCAATTTTTCCATTGTATGGCATTTTGTCGAGTGTCTAAATTAAATGACGCTGGTGTTAGCCGATCGGCGAAAGGGCTGGGTTATGAAAAAGAGATTAGAGATTACGGGTTAAATCTGTTCGGTATGTACGGCAGAAAAGTAAAGCTATCCCATTCTGAAATGATTGAAGATAATAAAAAAGACTTGGCTGTAAATGACCATGGGTTGACATGTCCATCAACAACAGATTGCTCAGATAGATGTAGTGATTATATTAATCCAGAGCATAAAAAAACGATAAAGGCTTTACAAGATGCTGGCTATCTCAAGTAATCTATCAAAGATGATAATATTTATTTTTGCTATTATAATCATTGTTGTTTTATGCGTAATTACTTATCTTTATTTATACAAAGATGAATCTCTTGTAAGTAAACATTACATAAACTATATGGCAATACCAGAAAATGATGGAGTTTTTACATGGCTCCCAGATTTTTTTCCGCACGTAGCGGTGGATATATCAATATACACAAATGTAGAAGATGATTATTTTTTTCTTATTTTTCCCTAACAAATGATGATGGGGGTAGGTTTAAGAAAACATTGACAGTGAGGGCCAGGGAACAAGTGGCGAAAATCGTATCAAAGAATGATCCAGATACAAAAAAAGTGTGGTGTAAATATGGTAAGATACCAGGGCAAGGGGATGGTGTAAACCTTTTTTTTGTTGGTGAAATTAATGTTACGCATTATTTTATAACAAATATTGGAGCTGGATTGCCTGATGCTTGTGCAGAGTAATTGCTTGAATTAAGAGTCTATCCCATATCGAAGTCGTCAACTTCGTAGTGAGGAAAAGTAAAATTCCTGACTGAGAAAAGACATGTCGGCTATTGTGTAAAGCCATATAGCTCAGACGATGAATATCTACTCGTATTCAGTTGTTTATTGAGGGTGAGTTCCGACCCTGAAACAACAAATAAAATGAACAGTCAGAGAGTTTACATAGAATTGCACTGGTCTTTTACGATATCTGACATTGTGTAATACATATTCAGCCATGCATTAATTAAAATGTTACGTGTTTAATGTGAGTCCCTATCTGAAAATAAATAATCCTTCCGGATTAAAATAAATTCTTGCCGGGAAAGAAAGAGGAAATAAACCATTAGCGGAAAACCAGCGGCACGCCAGGGTGACATGCCCCAGTACGGCGGCCCGATAGTCCAGGGTTCAGCGGGGGTACTGATAGTCGCGCCGACTGCATCGAGAACTCCATACAACTTTTTACGGAACGTCACCTGATAAAATTTGTTCAGTATCGTCTTTTGAGATTCTCAAGGTTATGGAGTAACCAGACAGAACGGACACCACTGTCGGAGATAAAAACCCCCTGTTTACGCAGCTCGTTGCTGGCCCGGTGCTGACCATGTGTCGGGAAAGCGACGGCGTAATCAACAACAGCCTGTTCAGTTGCCTCATCGGTACGGTTCTTAAGGTTAGGAGCGCGGCGACTACGATTAATCTGCGCATCCACACCGCCTTCAGCGACCAGTTCGCGGTAACGATAAAACGTATCACGCGAAACGCCCATGATTTTACAGGCTTTTGATACGTTGCTGAGTTCTTCAGCCAGATTGAGCAAACCGGCTTTGTGTTTGATGACGGGATTGGCAGTATGAAGCATGAGAGTTACCTCTTGTTTTGGATAAGGATTCGACACTCATATCAAAACCGGTAACTCTCAACCTTTCAAGGCCATGTGTCAGATCAAGTCGCGACTAATACAAATACGTCCCTCATTACCGCGCCTTAACCCATTCCGCCACTTCCGCCCACTCACCGCGAAAGACAACTTTTTCCGCTTTTTTCTCAAGCTGATAGCGATACATCGGGTCGTAATATTCTTCAAGTAACGGCACCAGCCAGGCCAGATGACCGTCGGTGCTGCCGGTGGTGAGTTGCGTTGTCAGTGCTGCATCCAGCCTTGCAGCCAGTTCGTTATAGCGCTGTAGCCCCAGCCGACGCTTAATCGCCGAAAGTCCGTGATGCAGGTATTCGCAATACTCCTGCCAGCCCTGTTCGTCGCCGTACGCGTGGGTAAAATCATGATGCATACGCAAGAAATACTCTTCGTTCAGGCGCTCAAGACGGATCTCAAACGGATCTTCTACCACCGCAATCGCCGCCTGAGTCATTCGCTCGCGCAGGCATTCCGGCAGGTGATTCGAACCGATCATCCGGCTTTCGTCTTCCAGCACCCACAGGCGCAAATTCTGACGGGCGTCGGTTTTTAGCATTTCGGCAGCCAGCAGGTTTTCAAAACTCGCCTGGCTAAGTTGTGGTTGTAACGTGCGACCAAACGCCGAACCGCGATGACGCGCCAACCCTTCCAGATCAACACCGTTCGGCTGTTGCTGCACTAACAGCGTTTTACCGCTGCCGGTACAACCGCCAATCAGCACTATCGGTTTTTGTGCCAGTTCAATAGTCGCCTGAATCGCGGTCTGGCGCAGTGCCTTATAACCGCCTTCCACCAGCGGATAATCAATCCCCGCTGCATGCAACCAGCTTTGCACAATATGTGAGCGCTGACCGCCACGGGCGCAGCAGAGAATACCTTGCGGATTTTGCAGGCACGCTGCCCGCCAGGCGTCCATGCGCTGCTGACGAATTTCACCCGCCACCAGTTTATGTCCCAGCGCCAGCGCTGCGTCTGAGCCTTGCTGTTTATAGCAGGTGCCAACGGCGGCGCGTTCATCGTTATTCATTAACGGCAGATTGATAGCGGCGGGCATTGCGCCGTGCTCAAACTCGATAGGGGCGCGAACATCAATAATGGGCGTATCAGCAATCAGCAGGGCACGATAGTCCTGTTCCGTGTGTCTCTCTTGCATAGTTAAAAGTGAACCTCAAATCAGCTTGCGCGCTATTTTACGCGCCAACGCGCAAGGAAACTTGATTTTTAACTGCGTGGATTGCCGAAAATTTCTAAAAATCCGCTGATTTCCGGCCTGCGCTGGGTAAACAAGGTCACAATATCTTCTACCGCTTTGCCGCTGCCAAATTTGCGCCATGCCAGACTCAATGGCGAAGGAGGGCGCATCGTTGGGATTACCCGGCTGACCAGTTGTTGATTATCGATCATTGACTGGTAAAGCGATTTTGGCAAAAAACCAATGCCAACGCCCGCCAGATGGGCGGCGATTTTCGTTTCCATATCGGGAACAATAATCTCTTTTTGCCCTGGCAATCGCCAGGCGACGCGTTTGGTTAAGGTGCGGGCGCTGTCTTCAATATTGACCGCCGGAAAGCGCCGCAACTGCGCTTCTGTTAGCGGCTCTTCAACGTTCGCCAGCGGATGATCCGCCGCCATGACAAAGCGCCATTGCACCGATCCTAAGGGATCAAGACTAAAGGTATTTGCCAGCGCCTCAGTTCCCGTGACGCCGATAGCCAGCGAAAAACCTTCGTACAATAGCGAGTCCCAGACGCCCATATAGATTTGTCGGGAGATGTGAAACTGGGTAAAGGGGTAACGCTCATTCAGCCACGCCAGCAACTGGGCGACGGCCTGGGGGTTGTAGAGCAGGTTGTTGATGACAATATTCACCTGGCGTTCCACGCCATCATTCACCTGTTGCAGCTCGCTTGGCATACTTTCCAGCCAGCTCAGCCAGTCTCTGGCCTGGGAAAGTAGATGCTCGCCAGCCGCTGTCAACGTCACGCTGCGAGTCGTGCGGAAAAACAGCGCCACTCCGGTATTCTCTTCCAGAAGTTTAATGCGATAACTGATCGTCGCCGTGGTTTTACATAATCGTTCTGCCGCTTTTGAAAAACTTCCTGTTTCAGCAACCGCAATGAAAGTCCGCAAGGTTTCTGGATCGAACATCTTCAGGTATCCCCTTTTAAATCTGCAAGTTGCGTGATTTTCTTATCCTCTGATTTATCAGTATTTTTACATGATAACCCTGTTCAATTTGTGGACTAAATCTAGTTTTGGAAAAATATTCCAACTTTTGTATTGATGTTGTTCTCTTAAGGTTTTAGATTGCCTGTTATTGAAACCAAGCTGACCGGTCGGCGGTGGTTGAACGGAATTATGTTACAAGGACAAAAAGATGAAACTTCAGGTATTACCGTTAAGTCAGGAAGCCTTTAGTGCTTATGGCGACGTAATCGAAACGCAGCAACGGGATTTTTTCCATATTAACAATGGCCTGGTGGAGCGTTACCACGATTTGGCGCTGGTTGAGATTCTTGAGCAAGACCGTACGCTTATCAGCATTAACCGCGCGCAACCGGCGAATCTGCCGCTGACCATTCACGAACTCGAACGTCATCCGCTGGGTACTCAGGCCTTTATCCCGATGAAAGGTGAGGTGTTTGTGGTGGTCGTGGCGTTAGGTGACGACAAACCAGACCTGTCAACGCTGCGGGCGTTTATCACCAACGGCGAACAGGGAGTGAATTACCATCGTAACGTCTGGCATCACCCACTTTTCGCCTGGCAGCGCGTCACCGATTTTCTGACCATCGATCGCGGCGGCAGTGACAACTGTGATGTTGAAAGTATTCCTGAACAGGAACTCTGTTTTGCGTGACGCCTGCAACCGACTTGCATAAGATAAACTAATTGTTCATTGTTTATGCTCACTTGTAGGTCGGAGTTAACGTAGGTATGACGGAAGTTAGACGGCGCGGCAGGCCAGGACAGGCGGAGCCTGTGGCACAGAAGGGCGCACAGGCGTTAGAGCGGGGAATTGCGATTCTGCAATATTTGGAAAAAAGTGGGGGAAGTTCGTCGGTTAGCGATATTTCTCTCAATCTGGATTTGCCGCTCTCCACGACCTTTCGCTTGCTGAAGGTTTTACAGGCAGCGGATTTTGTCTATCAGGACAGTCAATTAGGCTGGTGGCATATAGGATTAGGTGTCTTTAACGTCGGTGCGGCGTACATCCATAACCGCGATGTCCTCTCCGTCGCCGGGCCGTTTATGCGCCGCCTGATGTTACTTTCCGGCGAAACGGTCAATGTCGCGATCCGTAACGGCAATGAAGCGGTATTAATTGGTCAGTTAGAGTGTAAATCGATGGTCAGGATGTGTGCGCCACTGGGCAGTCGTCTGCCACTGCATGCTTCCGGTGCGGGCAAAGCGCTGCTTTATCCGCTGGCGGAAGAGGAGTTGATGAGCATCATTCTGCAAACCGGTTTGCAGCAGTTTACGCCAACTACGCTTGTGGATATGCCCACCTTGCTGAAGGACCTGGAACAAGCGCGTGAACTGGGCTATACCGTAGATAAAGAAGAGCATGTTGTAGGTCTGAATTGCATAGCTTCAGCAATTTACGATGATGTCGGTAGTGTTGTTGCCGCTATCTCCATCTCCGGGCCTTCATCAAGACTGACAGAAGATCGTTTTGTCAGTCAGGGTGAGCTGGTCAGAGACACCGCCCGCGATATCAGCACGGCGTTGGGACTGAAAGCACATCCATAATGTCTGTCGCATCCCGCTCTGCGGAGCGGGTTTTTTTGACAAAATTTGAAAGTTGGAAAAATTTTCCAATA
>ERZ791810.2342-NODE-2342-length-9956-cov-3.155540_pt1 | contig 9956 bp, 6 predicted proteins | sample MGYA00510304_ERZ791810 | MGnify/ENA primary metagenome ERZ791810 (study PRJEB30046, sample SAMN00791967) | human gut metagenome | study: EMG produced TPA metagenomics assembly of the A metagenome-wide association study of gut microbiota in type 2... | reverse complement strand
GCACCCCGGCTGTCCCGGTCAAGATCATGCCGTTGGGCGGTCTGGGCGAGGTTGGCAAGAACATCACTCTGTACGAGTGTCAGGGCGATATGATCCTCGTGGACTGCGGCATCGTGTTCCCGGACAGCGACATGTTCGGGGTGGACCTTGTCATTCCGGATTTCACCTATGTTGTCCAGAATAAGGACCGCATCAAGGGCGTTGTTATCACGCACGGCCATGAAGACCACATCGGCGGCCTGCCCTACCTGCTCAAAGAGGTCAATCTGCCCATTTATGCCACGCGCCTTACCATCGGGCTCATCACCAACAAGCTGGAAGAACACGGGCTGGTGCGCAGCACGAAAATGGTGGAGATCGCTCCGCACCAGAAGTTCAAGCTGGGCTGTTTCACCGTGGAGCCCATCCACGTGAACCACTCCATCCCCGATGCGGTGGCCCTGGCCATCACATGCCCTGCGGGAACCATCATCCAGACGGGCGATTTTAAAATCGACTACACGCCTATTTCCGGCGGCCCGACGGATCTTGTCACCATTGCCGAATACGGCGAGCACGGCGTTTTGGCCCTGTTGTCGGATTCCACCAACGCCGAGCGTCCGGGCTTCACGGCCACCGAACAGAAGGTGGGCGCCAGCATGGAGGCCCTGTTCAGCCGCGCGGGCAAAAAGCGCATCATCATCGCCACGTTCGCCTCGAACCTGTACCGCGTGCAGCAGCTCATCGACCTTGCCGTAAAGGCAGGCCGAAAGGTGGCCGTGTCGGGCCGCAGCATGGTGAACAACACTCAGATGGCGCTGGAGCTGGGCTATCTGCACGCTCCGGAGACTGTTCTCATCGATATTGAGGACATCAACAAATATCCGCCGGAGAAGATCGTGCTCATCACCACGGGCAGCCAGGGGGAACCGCTCAGCGCGCTGTCCCGCATGGCTGCTGCCAGTCACCGCAACGTGCGTGTGGGCGAGGGCGATTTTATCATCATCTCGGCAAACCCTATTCCGGGCAACGAGAAAATGGTGACGAAGGTCGTCAACGGCCTTTTGAAGCTGGGGGCCGAGGTCATCTACGAATCCATGTATGACGTGCATGTTTCGGGCCACGCCTGCCAAGAGGAGCAGAAGCTGATGCTCACGCTGGCAAAGCCCCAGTTCTTCCTGCCTGTGCACGGCGAATACAAGCATCTGAAAAAGCACGCCCAGACGGCTGCTGCCGTAGGCATTCCGGAAAAGAATATTTATATCGGTGAGAACGGCGACTGTGTGGTACTCTCCGCCGACGGCCTTACCGTGGGCGAGCCGGTGCCCGCAGGTGCGGTGATGGTGGACGGCCTGGGCGTGGGCGACGTAGGCAACGTGGTCCTGCGGGACCGCCGTCACCTCTCTGAGGACGGCCTTGTTATCGTTGTGGCTACCATTGACGCCCGCACGGGCGAAGTATTGGCCGGACCGGACCTTGTGTCCCGCGGGTTCGTCTATGTGCGTGAGAGCGAAAAGCTGCTGGACGACGCCCGCGACCAGGTGCGCGATGTGCTGGGCCGCATGAGTGCGGCGGACAAGCGCGATTTCGGCAGCGTCAAAACGCGTATCCGCGAGACGGTGTCCGCCTTTTTGTACCGCAAGACAAAGCGCAGCCCCATGATTCTGCCCATTTTGATGGAGGTATGAGGCGCGCCGCAGCGGCGGCGCCTGAGAAAAGAGGAGGCACGGCATGAAAAAACGATTTGCGGCGCTTGACGCGACCGTCATCATCCTGTCCGCGGCCTGCATCGCGCTGTGCGTTGCGCTGGCGCTGGTGAAGCCCACTTACCTTGTTTTTGTCGTGGGCGTGCTGCTCGTTGTGGGCATCGTGGTCGGGCTGAACATCCGCTGGTTCCGGCACAGGCTGGCGCGTCTGCTGCACGGCGCTTCGGATGCATCCAGCGCGGCGCAGGGAAGTTTTGCCGCCATGAGCGTCCCGGTCGTTATCCTCACAGGCGGCAGCGTGGCGTGGTACAACGATGCGTTCCGTGACGATGTAATGGGCGGCAGGGACGTGTGCCTGCTGCCCATGTCGAAGGTGGTCCCGGCGTTCATGCCGGCGCTGGCGAAAGAAAAGACGGGCCAGAACATCGAGTTCGGCGGCCAGCGTTATTCCGTGTACGGCAGCGGCGTGGAGGCGGGCGACGGCCTGTTCGTGGCCTATTTTGTCAACAATACCACGCTCAAGCGGCAGGCGGGAGAGTATCTTGCCACACGCCCTGCGGTGATGCTCATTGCCGTGGATACCTACGACGAGATCCTCAAGGAAATGAAAGAGAGCGACCGCGCCCGCGTAGCGGGTGAGATCGATCTGGCGCTGGAACAGTTCATCGGGGCCACCACAGGCTTTCTGCGGCGCATCAGCGCCTCGCGGTATATCGCTGTGGTGGAAGAGCGCCATATGCAGGAGATCGTTAAAAACCGCTTTTCCATCCTGGATAAAGTGCGCGAGATCGGCGAAGAGGCGGGCACCGTGACGCTCTCCATCGGCGTAGGGCGGCTGGCCGCCACACTGCGCGAGGGCGAAGCCATGGCTGTGCAGGCGCTGGATATGGCGCTGGGACGCGGCGGCGACCAGGCCGCCGTCAAAAGTGCCGAGGGCTTTGAGTTCTACGGCGGTGTGTCCCGCAGTGTGGAAAAGCGCAGCAAGGTGAAAAGTCGCATCATCGCCTCCGCCATCAAGGATCTGATGGCACAGAGCGAAAGCGTGCTGATCATGGGCCACCGCGCGTCCGATTTGGACGCTTTGGGTTCCGCCGTCGGTATGCTACGCTTTGCGAAGCTGTGCGGCAAACCCGCCGCCGTGGTGGTCAACGAGCGCCAGAGCCTCGCGGCAAACCTCATTGAGGAATTCCGCCGCGCTGGCTGCGGGGATGATTTTATCGAACCGGACGAAGCGGAAAAATGCATTGATAAAAACACGCTGCTGGTGATCGTGGATACGCATTTGAAGGCCATTTTGGAAAGTCCGGAACTGTACAGGGCGGCAAAAACCGTAGTCGTTATCGACCACCACCGAAAATGTGTGGGCCACATTGACGACAGTGTAGTATTCTATCACGAACCTTATGCTTCCAGCGCATCCGAGCTGGTGAGCGAGCTGCTCCAGTACATCGACATGACCAAGGAGAACCGCCTTACACCGCTGGAAGCGCAGGCACTGCTGGCAGGCATCATGCTGGACACGCGCAATTTCTCGCTGCACACGGGCGTGCGCACGTTCGAGGCAGCCGCTTACTTACGGCGCATGGGCGCGCAGACGCAGGCAGTGAAGAAACTGTTCAATTCGTCGTTTGAAAGTTATGCCTACAAGGCGCAGCTTGTCACGGACGCGGAAATCTATATGGGCTGTGCCGTCGTGTTTTCCGACAGCGTGCCCGCGGAGCTCAGCGTCGTAGTGCCCCAGGCCGCCAACGACCTGCTTACCATCAACGGTGTGGAGGCCAGCTTTGTGGCGGTGGATAACGGCGCGCAGGTGTCGGTGTCCGCCCGCAGTATGGGCGATGTGAACGTGCAGGTCATTATGGAAAAGCTGGGCGGCGGAGGCCATTTGACAATGGCGGGCGCGCAGCTGCGAAATGTATCGCTGGAAGAGGCAAAGCGCCGGCTGCTGGACGCAATCTCTGAATACCGCGAAAGCCAGCGGACGGAGAAGCAGAAGAACAGCTGAATGCAAAACGGTATGCCCGGCGCGCGGTTTCTCCGTGCGCCGGATGTATTTTCCGGGCAAACCGCTTGCCTTTCCCGCACAAAATTGGTATAGTTGTTTCGGTTGCAAAAATATCCGGCCCGCGTTTTCTCCGCCGTGAGCAGAGGGGGCGCGGGGCCTGCAATACACACAGGGAGGTCTGCACCATGAAGGTAGTGCTCAAACAGGACGTAAAGTCCATCGGCAAGAAAGACGAGCTGCACGAGGTATCGGACGGCTACGCCCGCAATTATCTGCTGCCCCGCGGCCTTGCCGTGGCCGCCGACGCGGCGGCCGTCAACGAGGTAAGGACAAAAGCGGCGGCCAGCGAGCATCATGCAGCGGAGGAGCTGGCCAACGCGCGGGCGCTGGCCAAAAAGCTGAATGGGCAAATCGTCGCCATCAAGGCCAAGGCGGGCCAGGGCGGGCGCCTGTTCGGCTCCGTCACCTCCAAGGACATCGCCGCCGCGCTCACACAGAAAGTGGGCGAGCCGGTGGATAAGCGCAAGATCGTATTGGACGGCGACATCAAAAACTTCGGTTCCTATGAGGTCGAGGTAAAGGTATATCCCAAGGTGACGGCGAAGCTGACCGTCAAGGTGGAGGAATAAGCGGCCGCGCGGCCGCAGGAGATTTTCGGAATACGGAAAGGAGGGCCCGCAATGCCCGCGAATAACCGCAGCGCTGTTTCCGGCGGGCTCAACCTGTCGCTGGAATCACTCGGCGTAAACCTGCCGTACAGCATGGAGGCCGAACAGGCTGTGCTGGGCGCGGCGATCCTGGACGCAGACATCATTCCCAAAATGGTGGAGACGCTGCGCCCGGAGATGTTTTATGCCCGCCAGAACGGCGAGATATTCTCCGAGATCGTGCGCCTGTTTACAGGCAGCGCGCCTGTGGATTTTGTCACGCTTCTGGCAGCGGTGCAGGATGCCGCTGTTTTTGAGACCGAGGACGCGGCCAAGGTCTACCTGACCCAGCTGGCTGAAACGGTGCCCTCGCTTTCGCATACGGACACCTATGTGAAGATCATCGCGGAAAAATACCGTGTGCGTCAGCTGATGAATGCGGCCAAGACCATTCTGGAGCAGACAGGAGAGGAAACAGACGCCGACCTGCTGCTGGAGAGCGCGGAACAGAAAATTTATGAAATTCGCTCGGGACGCGATTCCACGGCGCTCACGCCCATCAGCAGCGTCATCATCGACACCTATGCTCATCTGCAGGAGATCTCCGGTCCCAATAAAGATAAATATCTGGGCATTCCCACAGGCTTTAATTATCTGGACACCATGCTCACGGGCTTGGGCCGTTCGGACCTGATCATCCTCGCGGCCCGTCCCGGTATGGGCAAAACCTCTTTTGCTCTGAACATCGCGACCAACGTGGCGAAAAAGCAGAATGTGCCCGTGGCCGTGTTCAGCCTTGAAATGACAAAGGACCAGCTCGTCAGCCGCATCCTCTCCAGCGAGGCGGCCATCGACAGCCAGGCCTTCCGCACCGGCGGGCTTTCCACGGCGGACTGGGAGGACCTGGCCCGCGCGTCCGAGGTGCTGGCCAAGACCCATATTTATCTGGACGATACGTCGAACATCACCATCCCGGAGATGAAGGCGAAGATCCGCCGCATCAATCAGGACCCGGCGCGCCCGGACATCGGGCTGCTCATCATCGACTATCTGCAGCTTATGAGCACGGGCAAGCGCACGGAGAACCGCGTGCAGGAGATCAGTGAGATCACCCGTAACCTGAAAATCATGGCAAAAGAGCTGAATGTGCCGGTCATTGCACTGAGCCAGCTTTCCCGAAGCGCGGAGAAGAACCGCACAGACCACCGCCCGGTGCTGAGCGACCTTCGAGATTCCGGTTCCATCGAGCAGGACGCGGACGTGGTGCTGTTTTTGTACCGCGACGCCTATTACGACAACGGCGAGGAAACCGACGCCACCACAGCCGAATGCATCGTAGCAAAAAACCGCCACGGCGAGGTGGGGAAGGTGGACCTGGGCTGGGACGGCGCGCACACCCGATTCACCAACGTGGACTATGCCCATGGATGAGTTTGAAGCCCGCGCCGGGGCCTATATTTCCCAACATCAAATGCTGCAAAAAGGGGATACTGTTATCGTGGCGCTCTCCGGCGGGGCGGATTCGATGGCATTATTCCATTTTTTGTTTTCCGTGCAGAATGTGTGGGGGCTGCGCCTGCGCGCGGCTCATGTGAACCACGGCCTGCGCGGCGCTGCCGCAGACGGGGACGCCGCCTTTGTGCGCGCCCAGTGTGCGGCGCGGGGTGTTCCGCTGGATGAGACGCTGCTCTCGCCGCCTGAAAACGCGGGCGAGGAGTGGGGCCGGCAGGAACGGTACGCTTTTTTTGCACGGTTGGCACAGGCGCACGGCGCGAAGGTCGCAACGGCGCACACCTGCTCCGACAATGCCGAAACGGTGCTGTTCAATCTGGCCCGCGGCAGCGCGGCCCGCGGAGCCGCGGGCATCCCGCCTGTGCGCGGGCCGTATGTGCGCCCGTTGCTGTGGGCGCAGCGGGCGGATGTCCTGGCTTATTTGGCGCGCTGCGGCGTGCCGCATGTGACGGACGCCACCAATGATACGGACGCATACGCCCGCAACCGCATCCGCCACGGCGTGCTGCCCGCTCTGGAGCGCGCGCACCCGGGCGCCGCGCGCAGCATAACGCGTTTTGCCGCCGAGATGTCCGCGGTGGCGGATTATCTGGAGGAACAGGCTGGAGCGCTGCTGGAACAGGCGTGCGTGCCCCGAGCTGTGTATTTGCCGGGAAATATCCCGGACGCTTACTGTGCGCAGACGCTGGCTGCGGCGCCCGCGGCCGTGCGGCATACGGCGCTGGCCCGGCTCATCGCGGCCGCAGCGCCGCAGCAGAAAATGAGCCTTGTTCCCGAGGCGGACGCGCTTTTGGCAAAAGGCGAGGGTGCGGTGCAGCTCTGTGAGGGCGTATGGCTTTCCATACGGCAGGGCCTGCTGGCCGTAGGTCCCCGGCCGGAACCGCCGCGCGGAGAGGCCGGAAGCTGGCGGCAGCCGTTTGCGCCGGGTGTTTTTGCCGCGCCGGGCGGGCTTTTGGTAGAGGTTCAGCTGGTCAATTATGAAAAAATGGTTAATTCTGAGAAAGATGTGAGAAACCTCTTAAAATTTTGCGCGGATTATGGTAAAATACAGGATAATCCGTGTTTCCGTACACGCCGCCCGGGCGATATGTTCCGCCCCGCGGGACGCGGTGTGACAAAACCGTTGAAAAAGCTGTTTTCGGAACAAAGGGTGCCTTCCGCGGCGCGTGACGCCCTGCCGGTGCTCGCCAGCGGAGGCACAGTCTTATGGGCGGCGGGCTTCGGTTTTGCCGAAGGCCTGGCCCCGGATGAATTTACAAAAACCGCTGTGACGGTCACGGCACGGCAGATGGAGGAAGTAACATGAACGATAATATGAAAGAGGACGTCCTGCGCGTCCTGCTCAGCGAGGATGAGATCCGCGAAAAGGTGCGGGAGCTGGGCGGCAAGATCACGGCGGATTACAAAAACAGCAACCTGATGCTGGTGACGGTGCTGAAGGGCGCCGTGGTGTTTCTGGCGGATCTGATGCGTCAGATCGACGTGCCTGCCGAGATCGATTTCATGGTTGTGTCCAGCTATGGCTCCGGGGTCAAATCCAGCGGCGTCGTGAAGATCGTAAAGGATCTGGACGTCCCCCTTGCAGGCAAGGATATTCTGATCGTTGAGGATATCCTGGACTCCGGCCTCACGCTCCGCCATATCAAGTAGCTGCTGGAGAGCAGGGGGCCGCGCTCCATCCGCATCGCCACGCTGCTGGATAAACCCAGCCGCCGCAAGGTTGACCTGCAGGCGGATTACATCGGCTTCTCGGTGCCGGACGAGTTCGTCATCGGCTACGGGCTGGATTACGATGAAAAATACCGCAATCTGCCGTACATCGGCATTCTGAAACCCGAGGTCTATTCCGTATAAGCGGACGGCCCGGCGCACCGCGGCGGTGCGAGCGTATTTAAGGCAGGCGCGCCGAAGAAGCCTCCTTCAGGAGTGAAACTGATTTGAATAAAAACCGGAAAAGCACAAGCGGGCTGATGATCATCGCCCTGCTGGGCCTCATCATCATGGCGTTCATCCTGTTCAGCACAGGCGGCGATACCCAGACGATGAAATATTCAGAGGTCATTGATTATTTTGAACAGGGCAAAGTGTCCGAGTTCGTGCTCAATATGAAAAACGGGGCCATGCAGCTTACGCTGACGGAGGAGGCCACTCAGGAGCTGCTGGAGCAGCAACCGGGCATGACTCTCGGCGGCCAGCAAACGGGCGCTCTGGGCGGCCTGTGGGGCGGTTCGTCATCGGGCGCCGCTTCGGACACGGCAAAACAGGCTGTGCTCACCTATACGCTGCCGTATGCGGGCGAACTGCTGGACAAGGATAATTTGCAGCGCTACCGCGAGATCTATGCCGAAAAGAATGGCGGTGCGGAACTGAAGATGGACCTGCTGCCCGCCACGGAAACGCCGGTCTGGCTGACGATGCTGCCGATGCTGCTGATCTCCGTTCTTCTGATGGCAGGCTTCTACTATTTCATGTACAAGCAGTCCGGCGGGGGCGGCGCGATGAATGTAGGCCGGGCCAAGGTAAAGGACCAGGCCGAGCAGGGCCGTAAGGCCACATTTAAGGATGTGGCCGGCGCAGACGAGGAAAAAGAAGAGCTGCAGGAGATTGTCGAGTTCCTCAAAAATCAGACGAAATTCAACACGCTGGGCGCGCGTATCCCGCACGGCGTGCTGCTGGTGGGCCCTCCGGGCACTGGTAAAACACTTCTGGCCCGCGCCTGTGCGGGCGAGGCGGGCGTGCCGTTCTATTCCATCTCCGGCTCTGACTTTGTGGAGATGTATGTGGGCGTGGGCGCGTCCCGTGTGCGTGACCTTTTCGATAAGGCGAAAAAGACTGCGCCCTGTATCGTGTTCATTGATGAGATCGACGCAGTGGGCCGCCAGCGCGGCGCAGGGCTGGGCGGCGGACACGACGAGCGTGAGCAGACGCTGAACCAGCTGCTGGTGGAGATGGACGGCTTCGGTGCAAACGAGGGCGTTATCGTTATCGCGGCCACAAACCGCGCGGATATCCTGGATAAGGCGCTGCTGCGCCCGGGCCGGTTTGACCGCCAGGTATATGTGGGCCTGCCTGACATTAAAGGCCGTGAGGAGATCCTCAAGGTGCACACGCGCAACAAGCCGCTCGCGCCGGACGTGGTGCTCAAAACCATTGCGAAATCAACAGCCGGGTTCACAGGCGCAGACCTGGAGAACCTTGTCAACGAGGCGGCGCTGCTTGCAGCGAAGCGCGGGCGCAAAGCCATCACGGAGCAGGACATCGAGGAAGCCAGCATCAAGGTGGTGGCCGGCCCCGAAAAAAAGAGCCGCGTCGTTACCGAGCGGGAAAAGCGCCTGACATCCTACCACGAAGCAGGGCATGCCATCACGCATTATTACTGCGAGACGGCAGACCCCGTGCATGAAATTTCCATTATTCCCCGCGGTGCGGCGGGCGGCTATACCATGAGCCTGCCTGAAGAGGATAAGAACTACGTTACCAAAAAGCAGATGGAAGACAATATCGTTACGCTGCTGGGCGGACGCGTGGCCGAGAAGCTGGTTCTGGACGATATCTCCACAGGCGCGTCCAACGATTTGGAGCGCGCCACGGCCATTGCGCGCAGCATGGTGATGCGTTATGGCTTTTCAGAGCGGCTGGGACCCGTCGTATATGGGAACGAGCCGAGCGAGACGTTCCTGGGCCGAGACCTGAGTGCAGGCCGCGGTTATTCCGAAACAGTTGCTTCTGAGATAGACGCCGAGATCCGCGAGATGCTGGACGAGGCCTATGAGGCGGCGCGTGTGATGCTCAGCGAGCACATCGATAAGCTGCACACCGTGGCCAAAGCGCTGATGGAGCGTGAGAAGCTTTCCGGTGAGGAATTCCGCATACTGATGGAAGGCGGCACACTGCCGCCCTTGGACAAGGACGACGCGCCCCGCGCAGACGCCGAAAAGGCGGAGGACGAAAAAAGCTCCGCACCGCGCCGCAGGGTTTCTGTGCACGTGAAGGAACCGGCTGTGCAGGAGCCTGCCTCTGTGCAGAGCGAAACGCCTTCTGCCGAAGAAGCGCCGAAAGAATAAGTATCCGGTCTGTCCGGTGGAAAAGCAGAGAAAAGCCCGGCCC
>ERZ791810.2295-NODE-2295-length-10207-cov-2.524724_pt1 | contig 10207 bp, 8 predicted proteins | sample MGYA00510304_ERZ791810 | MGnify/ENA primary metagenome ERZ791810 (study PRJEB30046, sample SAMN00791967) | human gut metagenome | study: EMG produced TPA metagenomics assembly of the A metagenome-wide association study of gut microbiota in type 2... | reverse complement strand
AATCGCGTCCTGAATACTTTGTGAGAGGGTGTCGCTGCCCGATTTCGAATCTTTGCCGCCGGTTTCTTTGGCAAACGCTTCAACAGAATTAGCGCCATGCTCGATTTTATCTCGGTAGCCGTCTGGTAATTTTGCCGCGAAACTCTCATAGGTATCCTTATAAGTCTGTAATCCGTCCTTGAGTGTGGCTAATTTTTCTTTCTGAATATCCAGCGATGTTAAGATGGCATTTTCACGCGATTGTTCGAAAGCTCCACTTTGAATAATATCATATAATTCCTGCACCGATTTTCCAGTAGAGGTCGCAAGCTCGCCCAACTTAACCATGCCCTGCCAGTAAGTGTCAGAGGTAGGATCCGTCGCGAATAGATCGCTAATTTCCTGCAACTGATCGGCTGGTAAACCGAAATACTGAGTAAAGGTGTCAGAGGAAATGTTTGACATCCGGGATTTCTGTTCATCAAGCAATTTGATCCGACGTTCAATCCAATCGGTTAAATTAGATTCGGCTTTTGCCGCATCCTTCGCCGCCTTGGCAGAATCCTTGGTAGCTTTCGCGTTCTTGGCAAGCTGTTTATTGTATTCGGAAATACTGTCTTTACCGTATGTGGTAATACCCTCAGTATGTCCACTTACAATACCACCGCCCGGATAAGCCGTACCCGCCGCATAAGCTGTACCGCGACCATTGACAAAGCCGCGTTCCAACAGAGCTTTCGACTTTTTAGCATCGAAGACAATAGCACCTTTTGGAAGAGTAGCAAACTCAGCACCGTTATCGCCGTATGTACGCCAAGAGCCGTTTTTCGGGTCAACAACGATTTCTGGTCCCAGCTCGCCAATAAGCGCTGTTTCAGTTTTCGGAACGTATGGATCTCCAGCCGCCTTGGCTGGTTTCGGTTCGGTTCCGCCAGAAGTTAGACCGATATTTGCCATCGTGACGGATTGTTGGGTCATGATGCCGTCGAGGAGTGCTTTAACACGCTTCAACGCGGCTTCCGCCTGCGACGTGTTTGCCGTGAGACTAAATTCTTTATCCGAAGTCAGCTCATCCTTTTTATCCTGAGCATCCTGCACGCTTTCATCCAGAGTAACTTTCAGCGTGGCAATCATGTCAATTTCGTCTTGCTTATTCTTGACCTGTTCTTCTAAATTACTCTTGTCGTCAAGCAGTTTATAATAATAGTTGGAACCCTTTATATTTTCGTGACTCAGTCGTTCATTGACCCGATCTAACTGTGACTGCAAATCTTGGAGTTCCTTCTTCGCCTGCTCGTCTATGATGTCAATATTGATACTACTCAGACCGGACAGAGAAAGCATCTGCTCTTTTAAGTCGCCAATAACCTGTTCTGCGCCGTCAGCATTAATGTCAAGCCCGTAAGTCTTTGAAAGTTCATCGGCAATATCATACATTTGCTGTTGAACGTCTTGCAGGGCAGCCCAACTCTTTCCGTCGGTATTTCGGACGCTTATATCACGAGCCTGCACTTTCAGATCGGCATATTTCTGCGCCAGTTCGTATTCCTGCTTCAACTGCTGGAAATCAGTATCGGAATATGTCTGATTAAACATTTCATAGCGCTGTTGGCTCAATGCCTGCATTTCGTCGCTGGCTTCGCCAAATTCCGCAGAAATCCTCTTCAAATCCTGATCGATGAGTTGGTAGAACGTCGCCTGATAATTATGGACCTTTTCATCCCATGTATCAGCCTGCGCGATCATGTTTTCTATCGCGTCGGATGCCACGCCGTTATCCCGGTAGTTCGCGGATTCCTCATGAGTAAGCCCAGTATCGACTTTCATGAGAATACCTTTGCCGCCGTTTTCGATCTTATCGGCTGTCAGCATATCATCCGACTTGGCAAGCGTCTCATTCAAATACTCATGCAAAGCTTCTGGAGACAATACTTTGCCGTTTGGCATGATAGGAGTGTAGTGAACCATGACATAACTGCCATCGTCCTTGCCACCACGCCATACAAAATCGCTGGCGGTGTAGGTGGTCGCTACGTCACCATCCTTGAAATCAGTGTAGCCCGCAGCCTGCATCTTATCTGCAGAAATTTGCGGTCGATTTGTCAGGTCAACATTTCCGTACTGACTCAGTTTTTTCAGCGCCGTTTCCGCGTTCTTAACATCAGTGTCGTCTACGTCAACTTTGATTCCCTGCTTTTCCAAATCATTCCGCAGGTTATCATACTGAGTGCGCGCCTCGAACAGGGCGTCGTCCAGATCTTCTAATCCTTCCAAGGACCAATCGAATTTTGAGCCGTAGGTTTCCAGCTCGCCGAAAATTGCCCGGACAACCTCTTCGGTCAGCCCCAGCTTATCAACGAAATCCTGAATTCTTGTACCTTCAACAATATCCGCGCCCTTTGCGGCACTTCCGGTCATCAACCCTTTCTTTACCGCATCATTGATAAAGTTTGAAACACCGCTACCGTTATCTGCTAGATACCGTTTCAGCTTTTCAACATATTTTTTAACTGCGGCTTTATCCTCGAAGTCAATATCGTCCGGGACAATAAATCCAACCGCAGATTTGAATTTCTCTGTACCGACCTTACCGTTTGCCAGACCTTCCATGACCGCTTTAATCGCGTTTCCAGCATCGGTAAACATCGTTCCCTGTGTCGGTGCGTTTTGACCTGCGAGCCATGCTTGGTAGTCACCGGTTGCCTGTCGAATCTGAGAGGAGAGAAGTTCATAGTTTTTGGCATTAAGCGCAATCTGCTCATTATCGCGACGAAGAGCATCAATCGTGTCCTTGGTGACTGTAATACCATCTACGATCGCTTGTTTTTTATCGCCCAGAGCCGCGATGTACTTTTCGATTGTGGTACTATTCTGACTGTACTGGTAGCGTTCCTGCTCTTCATACGCCGCGATGGTTGCCAGTTTATCATCGGCTTTCGCCTTGGCAAGTTCACGTACCCGCTCCGTATTAAGTTGCATTACACCATTGGTGTATTCCAGGCAATTCGCATACTGTTTCAGATCATCCGTCAGCGTAACAGATTTGCCAGTGGTCTGAGCCGTCAGAGCCGCATTCAGAGATTCATAGGAAGAGCAGACCTCATCAACCTCAGTTTTGAGCGTGTCCATATCGCTAGAGGACATTGTATACGACCGCGCAAGTCCCACCGCCGCAAGGGCATTCTCTTCCTCGGCATCGGTCGCAACTCCTAATGAATCTGCAAAATCTAAGAAACCATCTGAACTTTTCTTTAAGCTATTATAAATAATTTGCTCATAGGGAAGCAACTGTCCTCCGGCAGCCATGTAGACATCGTAGCCGTTTATAACTTGTTCAACAGCGCTGTATAATCCCTGTATATTCTGAGCCGAATCGGCAAGTTGGCTCGAATACTCCTTCGACTGATCCATCAAATCATTGTACTGCTCAACAAGCTCACCATATGTGGACGACTGCTTATCAGTCATCTTATTCATCTCATCAGAGACTTTGAGGAGGTCTGCGTCAACATCTTTCTTTGTCGATGCTTTCTCGTTATAATCTGCAATCGCTTCATTCAGAGCCTTGTCTGGACTCTGTCTTTCGTTGGCTGTGGGACCATGATCCTGAGCATATGGATCTCTATGAGCGGAAGCACCACCCGTTGAATCATCTACTCCAGAATCAAAACCCTGTCTATACAGATCGCGGGCGTCGTTGGCAGCCTGCATTGCCGCAATCTGTTGTTCTGCCTGCTTGATTTTAAGCTGGGCTTCCAGTTCAGCTTTCGTCTCCTTCAAACGCTGATATTGTTCATCGCTGACAATGGTAATGCCATTCGTCCCTTCTAGCTCGCGCATCTGAGCTTCACACTCTTTAAGCTGCTGAGTCAGATCCTTAACCTCGTTCCCTGCGCTATCGTATGCGTCCAGAGAATTTTGCAAGGCTTCTTTAGCGTATTTGACGCGATTTACATAATTATCATACGCTTTGATGACAGCACTGATCGCCATGCCTGCCAAGAAAGAAACGCCCATATTCAGAGCCGCCGCGCCAAGAGACTTCATGACGCCGCCGAGCTGTGTACCTATGCCGACAGTAGACTCCAACTGTGCGCCAAAATTCTCCGCTGATTGTCCAGCCTCATCGGTGTTGTGAACAAATTCGCGGATCTGTGCATCAACTTTGCCCTGTTTATCAATATAAGAGGTAAGGCTTTCGCCCGCATTTTTCGCGCCTTCCTGTAATTTCTGGAAAACGGAGACGAGTTCATTTTTCCGGGTATCTTTATAGCCGGAACCGATAGAAGAGAAGAAAGATTTAAGTTGATTTGGCACTGAGCCGCCACTTATTTTTGCATTTTTATAACTGTCTGCAATTACAGTTTTCCAATTTTCACCGGATAGACCCGCCGCCGTAAACTTATCGTTTTGAGATTTGAATATCGAACTAAAAAGAAATATGTTGCCGTTTGAAAGCAACGTATAGCTTGTAAACGAGATTTGGCGATGGTATCATATATTTATAAATTGGATGGAGGTATATGCAATGTATTGTCCTAAATGCGGAGGACGCGTCAGTGCGTTTCTAAGATGTAAATGTGATTACTGTAAAAAACAGCCAATGTTAAATATGCCGTTAGAGTGGAAAGCTAAAGATTTTTATTATGAAGAGAATCCGATAGATTGGTTCAAACTTTCATATGAAGAACGTCGTAGAATAGAAGAAGAATCTTTTATCCCGTTTCTTCGCGAACACGAGTCTCGTTTTTCCGAAGAAGCCTATCAAAATCGCCTTAAAAAAGAGGCGTTAGAGAATGACAAGGATCTGAAGTGTAAAGAAAAAATTGCCAAAGAACACGAAGAATACTTAAGAAAGCAGCGAGCCGAATGGGATCGCCGGGCAAAATACACTCCTCGCTGCCCGATCTGCGGTTCACCCAGAATTAAGAAGATTTCGGCAGTCACAAAAGCTGGCGGTGTGGCGCTGTTTGGACCGCTGGGTATGAGGAAAGCCTTAAAACAGTGGCACTGTGAAGATTGCGGAAGCGATTTTTAAACTTCGCAATCAATGAAGCCAAGAAGCACCTGTGCAAGCCGTTTGGCAAACCAATCGCTAGTTTCTTCAATGATGCTTTTTGCCAGCTCGAAACAAAAATAGCTGATATATTCAAGATCTTCATCCGTTGGTTTACCGTTAGTCGGATGGGAGCAGTCATCATATTTTTGACAGGCTTTTATGATTTTATTTTCAGTTTTAATTTCCATTTTACACCTACTTTCTGCCTAATAATATTTCCAAGTTGGCGTCCCGGTATATCCAAGGATAATCTGCGCGACGTTTGTTGCATTTCTGGCATCGAGGTCCTGGATGATGCTCTTTGCTAGATCAATATTAAAGTATTCGATGCGGTCAGCTTCGGTATCGGTAATGCTTCCATCACTGTTATGCTCAAAAGCCGTATTGCAATCCTGGCAGGCTTTTATAATATTTTCAAACATATTTACCTACTTTCTGAAAGGAGATTTACTATGAGATTAAATCCTGATTATGTAAGAGACATATTGTTATATATCGAAGAGAAGCTGGACTACACGCTCTCGGAGTCCGGCACTCCATATCAACGTAAAGGAATTCTGAGTGGTGCATTACTGGCAGACGATTGCTTTTCCAAATGTAACCGACAAGAGCCGACCTATGCATTAGAGCTTTTGATTAAAGAGGAATTTATCGATCTGGCATTTGCCCCGAAGATAGTCAACGGAAACATCGTCACCGCAAGAATTATCGGTCTCACATGGACTGGACACGAACTTTTAGATAGCGTGCGCGATAAAACTATTTGGACAGCCGTTAAGAAGAGGGCTGCAAAATTTGGCGGAGCCTCGATAGGCGTTTTGGCGGGTGCAGCAAAAACCGTAAGCGGCACAATGCTGACAGATCCTAATGCTATTCAGAATTTCCTAGCTGGAGTTGACAACATTATGAAGATGTTGCCATAGATAGGAGCAATAATGAATATCGCAATCGAAAAGGGCGCGGAATCCATCGGCGAGCTTTGCGGCTTTCCGTCGGATGCCGAATTTTATCTTGATTTTAAGAGAAGAATTGAAGAATATTGTGCCGAAATCAGCGCCGATCAAAACCACATCAGAAACGTCGCGATACATAATGAGCCGCGTTTCGGTGAGGTCAAGCGGGTAAGCTACGATCCGCCCGGATACGACATTTTATTTTATCAGGCAATTCCCTTGTTTTTATATAAGGACAACCCCGACAACACCCGATTTGCAGAATCGGTTATCAAGCACGAGCTGTATCATTGTAAAGACATGGATCTCATAGGGACGATGCTAGACCTTAGAGAGATCGAACATGACTCACATAATATTGACGAGTTGTCTACGAATCTGGGCTATCATCAGTGGGGAGAATTTTATGCACATTACAACTCTTGCGCCATTTATGAATCCTGCTATAAGTCGATAGCGGAGTTGGGCGATCTTTACGAGAGAGCCGCGAAACTGACCGGCGGCGCAGACGATTGGATCACACTGTATGAAACTATAGCACACCCGCATATCCGGAATACGGTTATTCTTGCCGCGAACAATTCACGGCTTCACAGTAAAAAGGCTCAGAATTGCATAGCCGAATTCGCCGCCGCGCACGAAAGCTCCGGGGAATATTTAAAAAGAGTCCAGAGTGTTTTCGAGGAAAAGTATAGAGATTACCCGAACTGGGTTTCGTATGATACTTTCAAAGAGCTTGGCGAAATGTTGCTGGATGTGTAAAGAAAAGCGGGAGAGTGGAGAACCGCCTTCCCGTGTTTTATTTCGACGATTTTATTTGTTATGTCTAAACAATTTTCCGGCTTTCCGGCAAGATGCCAAAAGTTCCTTAGAAATTTTGTTCTCATTAAAGGAACTGATGAATTCCGGTAAATCCTGCGCCTTGACAAGAACTATTCGGTTATCTGGAACAGGTCGATCTTTCATAAACACCTCCATTAGAAAATTTCTATATGTTTGACGTCTGACATTCTGACCATAATTCGCTCAAAAGCCTTGCCTTCATAATCCGCCCCATTGTATACATTAGCGTCTCCGGCATCGTCACAGATGAACTTTGTATATGCGGCGAGAACCAGCCAGCGGTCGTCTCCAATATCCTCTTTATAACAAAATGCACCTACCAGGTAGTAATCTTCATTGTTCAAATAAACCCGAATAGTAGTACCATTTTCATAATCGAGATTGTCTTTTATGGCGTCTTCGTGCAGAGTTCCCTTTGTTATCTTGGCAAACGCGTGATTAAAGCGTCCAGATTCTAATATGGCAATAATGGCAATGGTCATGAGGGTTCCAATTAATGTTGCAACAAGTGATGCTGCCGCAGAGCCATCCCTAAACTCAATGCCAAAGATGGTATACAGAACTCTGACTATCGCAATAAGCAAATAACTTACCAAGCATCCCGGAATCAGAACGTTGCTCTCTGGTACTACATGACTTCGTACCCGACGAAAAATAACAACGGCGACACTTCCGGGAACGATATACTGAAAAAGCGTTGGTAGATTTGATATTAATTCTGTGAACTGTTCGATTTTCCCGCACCTCCATTTGTTTTGCGCCGATCACCCTTCTCTCCGTGATTTCTAACAGGGACCTTTACCAATTCCAAGGAAAAGGTTCCGCGCGTCGAATTATTGTCTTTTGTACTCATGATAAAATTCCTCCGTTTTTTTGATATATAAGATCATACACCAAATTATCAGAGAAATCAACGTATTTTTCAGAACAAATGTTCTTTTGCCGCTTTTGCAACCCCTACGGCTGGGGTCAAACCACATAGAAGACAGGGGCAAATCCCTACTGTGTTTACTAACCGCTATGCTCGGCAAAGTCCTGACTGTTCATTACAGCATCGGGAATTTCACCCGCTGCCGCTTGCCCTGGCAGTCGATGAGACTAGCACTCAAAGAGTTTCCGCCTTAAAAGGCTTATGCATTTCTGCGCTGTCGTCTGCTCGTAGCGTGAGTTCCGGCATTGTCACGATCCACACCCCGTCGCCGGAATGGGAGAGTAGCCGGAGGTTTACACGCATCCAAGTTCTCTAAACACTAAAAGAAGCAACCATATGCAGAGGGTTGCCATATCTGCAAATTCAACCGTGTATCTCACGGAGGATAATATAAAGAACGGCACTTCGCGCCGAAGACTATACTATGTAGGCATATTCTGAGGGACAACTTTTTGCCCTACCTACGTCTTGAAGAGTTAATGCTGCACCCATTGAACCGAGAATTGTCGGAAGAGCACCAAATTTTGAAACTAACGTCGTCACACGATTAACAAAGCCATCAATCAGTGAGATACCATTTTTCACAGAGTCAGTATTAAGAAACGCATTCCAAAATTTATCAGCATGGTTTTGAAGTTTGGTAAGCCGACCGTCAATACTATCAAGGTAACGGTCAAGCTCTTGCTGCGCGGAATCTTTTGAGTCATATTTGGAAGATTTATAAGCCTTTTCCAACAGCGACGGATTTTCCAAGATAGAAGCAGCGATATTTGCACGATTTTTACCTGCTATTGTTTCAAGAAGTAAGTTTTTATTATTACTTCCGGTTTTAGCGTCGGTCTCAACAATTTCTTTGTACACCTGTGAAATTCCCAACAGATTCTCATAGGTGGATTTATAGTTTCCGTTCTTATCGAAAATATCGAAACCTTTAAAGCCATTGGAAGCCACAGCCGTCGCAGACTTGATGGTATCCCGCAGTTTGGAGACTGTAGTGATCATACCATCAATATCTTCGCCGGAATCTTGTAAAGACTGTGCGCCCTCTTTTGTTCCGGTTAAACGAAGCGCGATTGTTCTCAAACCTGCACCGACAGACGTAGGATCCTGCACAACGGCATTACCGGCAGTCATCAGAGCGATGGCAGAATCCATATCATTTCCTGCGGTTTTCAATGCGCTTGCCGATCTCTGCAGACCTTCAGCCAAACCCTGGGTTGAGATAGAGAAGTTGTTACCGACATTGTTCAGTTTGTCAACAATATCATCTTTACTCAAAGTGTCATATGCCTGCGACATAGAAACCATCGCTTCGGTGGCTTCGTTGACATCTGTGAACTCAGATACATTCAACAATTTATTCGTGGTCTTTGCAGAAGCGGCGGCTTTTTCTAGGCTCTCACCAATTCGCATCCAATCCGCCGTAGAATTCATCAACTTTTCGCCAGTTGTACCAACTTCGTCGGCGCGAGAGAAGCTTTCAAGTTTATACTGCCGCAATGAACTCAAAGCATCATTGGAAACTTTCAGCATTTCAACATAAGCATTGTCCAAGTCATGAACTACATCAATGCCTTCGCGCATATACTGAAACATCTGCTGGAACGAGAAGAGATTGGCAAGCTGCCCGGAAAACTGCGACCAAATTTTCTCCTTCATAACATCGGCGAAAGAGCGTCCTTCCAGACCAGCCTCATGAATTTTAACTTTCAGATTGCCGAATTCGCTGGCAAGTTGTGAGACATCGGCATCGGCGCCGAGAGAACGGATAGACGCCTTTAGGTCATCCAATTTCTTTTGAAAATCCGCAGTAAGACGGGTGTTTTTGCTTTGGTACTCTGAGATGGAGTCGATAAGGTTTATACGAGAAACGGCTTTTGAACCTTTCGAATCGGGAAGGTTTTTCTTCACCTTCTGAAGCTCGACTGCAAATTGTCTAACCTTCGACATCTCTGCATTAGAAATGATTTCAATACCTTGGATTTTCTCTAAATTCGCAACAAGCTCATTTATTGCCGTAAGATTTGCCGAATAGTTTGAAGTGCGACTTCCTTCTGGAATATTTTTATATTTTTGCTGTAAAGCCTGGGCTTCACTATATAACTTACCTGCCCGTTCAGTATAGACGGTTTTTAACTTGGATTGACTGGTCTCGGCAACAGAGTTAAGCTTCGCTATCCTAGCTTGAGCATCGTACTGTTCGTTAGTTTTAGCAATAAGCTTTTGAACTCCAATACGTTCTCTTTCAAGCTGCTCGATTCGCTTCTCGTTTGCCGCAATCACATTCGAATCATTCGTCTTCCCCATTTTTTCCTTTACGGACGCTATTTCTTTAGTAAGACGAAGTTCTTTGGCAAGGTTGTCGCGAAGTTCTTTGGAAATTTTTGAATTTCCGGGTGAGGCATTATTCGATGATTTACCGCCAGTATTCCCGCCAGAATT
>ERZ791810.2290-NODE-2290-length-10252-cov-2.894283_pt1 | contig 10252 bp, 8 predicted proteins | sample MGYA00510304_ERZ791810 | MGnify/ENA primary metagenome ERZ791810 (study PRJEB30046, sample SAMN00791967) | human gut metagenome | study: EMG produced TPA metagenomics assembly of the A metagenome-wide association study of gut microbiota in type 2... | reverse complement strand
CGCTTCTCCCGAAGCTCCCCGCCGCCTGAGCCTGAATCCGTTTCCGTCTTCCTGATCGAAGACGACTGAAGGGGCCGCCCGCGAACGTCCGCAGGCGGCCCCTTTTCACGAAGTTTCGGGAGAGCGGGCGTCAGCTGCGGCGAAGTCCCTCTCGGAACGAGCGGAAACCCGCTTTCGCCACCTTCCGGGGTTCCCGACAACTTCGTAGCGGTAAGCGCAATCCCGCCCCACGCGCATCTGCAGGACCTGCATGAACCGACGATGCACGATCCTGCTCGACTCTTGAGCATGCAGTTTTGTATTGCGCTAAGTAGAAATACTGAATTTTATAATTAAGGTTTTTTACGTACGATAGTGAAAGTGCCGTATGGTGAGATCTCATCTGGTCATCCATTCCCGATGGGGGCTGAAGGGGTGATATTCGTGACGGCCGTTTGAGTTGTTGCGTGGCACATATCCCGAAATGGGTAGGACGGGTGAGGTTCGGGCGAATTTCGGGTTTTGTGCGGGCCGCTCAAGGGAGCGCACGGATGTGACAATTGAATTTCGCACGGCGCGAAGGGGAGTAAGAATTGTTTTGTTCTCGTGTGCGGGCCGGGAGAGATTCGCGACGACGCGCTCGGGCGTCCGGTCGTGCGCCGTGCCAATGAAAAGAAATTTAGCGCGGGCAGTTTTTGCGCATGCTTCGAATTGCGGAAAACGCAATTCACGGCCTCGTCGCGGCGGATTCGCGAGTGAACGGGGGTCAAACGGGCGGGCGGATTTCCTGTATGCTTCTCTTGTCGCTTGTGCTTCCCGCCTACTTGCTTGCGGGGTTGCGCGGCGTCCGTTCGGGAACGGATTTTGTGGGTCCGCCCCGAATTCAGCAAGATCTGCCGGTCGGTCGGTGGATTTGATTTTCAGCCCTGCCCCATGCGGTTGCAGGGCTTTTTTGTCTCGGCGAGAGGCGTCGGGTTCTGGATTCTTATGCGAGCCTTAAGATTTGCGCAAGATTCGCGGATAGAATCGGATCATCCCCGCGCAGTCCGAGGCGTCGTTCGATTCGCCTGCGGCGCATGCGGCAACCACAGCGCACAAGTACAGAACAAAAATGACAGCCATTCACGAAGAGGGCGTGCCTCGAAACTCCCGCGCCTTTCTGATCGTCTTCCTGGCGTTTCTCTCCGCCTTCGGTCCGTTCGTGACCGATTTCTATCTTCCGACGCTTCCTGATCAGACGGCCGACTTCGGCGCGCCCGCCTCGATGGTGCAGCTCGGTCTTTCCGCCACGATGTGGGGGCTTGCCGCCGGGCAGCTCTGGATCGGTCCGCTTTCCGACACCCGCGGGCGAAGGATTCCGCTCGCGGCGAGCCTCGCGGTCTTTTCGCTCGCGACGGCGGGTGCGGTTTTTGCGCCCGACATCGAGACCTTCATCGCGATGCGCTTTCTCGAGGGGCTCGGCGCCTCGGGTGCGGTCGTGATGTCCCGCTCGATTGCGGCCGACCTGCATGCGGGCAGGGAGCTTGCGACCCTGATGGCCGTCGTGGGCGCCATCCAGGGCATTGCGCCCGTCACCGCACCCATGATCGGCGCCCTGATCGCCGAGGCTGCGGGCTGGCGCGAGATCTTCATGCTGCTGCTTGCGATCGGCCTCTCGCTCAGGCTGGTTACGCTTTTCGTCTTCAGGGAGTCGCTCTCGAAGGTCCGCGCCTGTCCGAGGGGCTCGGTGGCGGCCTCCTTCGCGCCCCTGATGCGTGATCCGCTCTTTCTTGCGGTCACGGGCCAGCAGTTCTTTTCGTCCGGCATTCTTTTCGGGCACATCTCGGCTTCGCCCTTCATTTTTCAGACGATCTTTGGTCTCAGTCCGAGCGCCTACGGCATGGTCTTCGGCATGCTGGCGCTCTCGATCACGGCGGGCGCCATGGCGAGCTCGAGGTTCGCAAGCCCAGTCTCCGCCATGGAAAAGGGCGCCTTCGGTACGCTGATCGGCGGTGCGCTCACGGCGGCTGCCTTCGCACTCGATGCGCCGCTCCCGGCTGCGATCGCCGCCATGATCGTGATGCTCGTCACGCTTGGCTTCACGCTGCCCTCGGCCATGACCTTCGCGCTCACGCTCCACCGCGAGCGTGCAGGCGCCGCCGCGGCCATTCTCGGCTCCGTCGCCTTCCTGGGCGGCGGGCTCGTCGCACCCTTGACGTCGATCGCCGATCCGCGCGTCTGCGTCTCCGTGATCTTCATCTTCTCCGGCCTCATGCTCGTCCTCATTGCGCTCGCGACCCGCAGGGGGCTTGCCCGCGTGCGCGACCGACAGGCGGGCGAGGCGCTCGAGCTCGTGAAGGATTGATTGCACTCGGACGGTGAATGATGCGGACGGGGCCGTCCGATTTCGTGCGCGGCGCTCCGACTTGTGGCATTCTCTTGAGTTTCCGTACGCAAGTTTCGAGCCCGCCCATGATCAAGAGCCGCTTCACGCTGACGCTTCTCGGCGCCTGCGCCGTTCTCGCCGCCGCCTGGCCCTTCCGCTACCAGCTCTATCTGCATCTGCCGTCAGAACCCGTCCAGAGGCTCGTGGTAAAGGACGGCCTCTACTGGCAGAAGGGAACGGTCTTCAGCGGCCGCATCACCGAAACGGACGTCCTCAAGGGCGGCGGGCTCATCACGATCACGCCCGTGATCGACGGCCTCAGGGAGGGAAGGTCCGTCACGTTCGACGACGGCGAACCCGTGGCCACGGCCGAATGGGTCGCAGGCAGGCTCGAGGGCCCCGCCGTCAGGACCTCCCGCAGGACGGGACGCGTTCTCGAGGAAGCCTTCTACAAGGACGGGCGCCTTGACGGCGAACGCAGGCTTTATGGCGAGGACGGCACCTTGCTCAGAAGCGAAACCCATGCGGGCGGCGTGCTCGACGGGATGGTGAGGGAGTTCGCGCCCGACGGCACGAAGCGTCTTGAGGCCGAATACAGGTCGGGGAAGCTCGAGGGAAGAACCCGCCGCTTCAATGAAAAGGGCGTGCTTGTCGAGGAGACGACTTATCTTGCGGGCGTGCGCCAGGGCCCGTTTGCGCTCTTTTTCGAGGAGACGGGCGAGCCCGCCGTGTTCGGGAACTACATGAACGACTCCTTTGAAGGGCGCGTGACGACCGTGAGGCCCGACGGCACCCGCGAGATCCGCTCCTACGTGAGGGGTGTTGAGAAGGGACCCGTCGAAATCTACGCGAGGGACGGGAAGAGGATCGACCCGGAGGCGGTGCAGGAGCCTGCCGCCGATGCGCCCGTCGAAGTCCAGGAGGCCGAAGAACACCTGCAGGAGAGGGACGAACCTTGAGACGGCGCTCTTCATGGGCACAGGCTGTTACATCCGGACATGAGTCGGACAGTCGCTTTTCCTATAATTTTCAGAATGCCTTCAATCGGAAAACATTCCTGAGAACAACCCGCTCATGAAAAGCGCATCCGTCTTATCCGTCCTCGCGGCCGGCACGATTGCCGCGATTTCCACTTCGGTCTGTGCAGGCTCGAACGGCACCGATGCCGTCATGCGCAGCCTCGACCAGGTCAACCGCATCTACACGCCCGAAAAGACGACGCACACGGAACTTCTCCTGCGTCTCAACGATCTGGGCTGTCACTACCGCGTCAACAACCGCATGAAGGCGGACCCCGAGGACATCATGAAGCACACCTTCGGGTGGTTCTACAGGCTTCTGCCCGACGAGCGCGGCATCGCCAACTGCTTCCCCGTCACGGTCTTCTTCCAGAACAGGGAGGACGGTCGCGACGTGATCGAGATCGACGGAGGCTCGGGCGGCGACCGCAAGGCGCTCATCAATGCGCTCAAGCGCCGCTGGGGCGAGCCTCTCACGACGAAGGGCCGCAGGCAGAACGCCCTCTACTGGGTCTTCAACGCAGACGACCGAACCATCGTCCTCAAGGAGATGGGCATCCTGCGCAACTACGAAATCGAGATCCAGCCCGTCTCCTACTATGACGCCGTCAAGCGGCGCATCGAGGAGGAGCAGGCGAAGGCCGAGGCCGCGAAGCAGGCCGAGCTGGCCGCCGCCCAACTTGCGGCCTCGAACCTCAAGGCCGCCGAGAAGGAGGCCCGCGAGCGCGAGGAGCGCATCGCACGCGCCCGTGAGATCGCCCGCACCCATGCCGGACGGCTCTTTGGCATCCTGACGCCGGGTGAAACCGACTTTTTCGTCGCTCAGGCCGAGGCCGAGGCCGCAGGCTGCAGGATCGAGCGCGACGGTTCGCTCGTGAAGACGGGCGAGGGCCGCGGCGAGCCGTGCTTCATTCTGCCAGGCCATCCCGCACTTTCCGTTGAGCAGTTCAAGGGCGGACTCGGCTTCATGGTCCGCTACGGCGCGGACGACAACGGCGTCGACGCCATGCGCACGAAGCTTTCGGCCCTCGGCCCCGTGTCGAGCTACGAAAACCGCGGCTCCATCAACCACTACTGGCAGGACGCGGGCATGACCGTCGTCGAGACGGGCCACGAGCGCCACGGCTCTCCCGTGAGCTTCCTCTTCATCTCCAAGGCCACCTTCGAGAAGGAGCTCGAGCGCATCCTGCAGGAAAAGGCCGAGGCCGAAGCCGAACACAGGCGCGAGAACGAAACGCTGCAGAAGATGTTCTGACGTGCTCCGGCGCCTTTCGCAGTTTTCGAAACGGTCCTCCCGAACTTGGGCAGGACCGTTTTGTTTGAGTTAAATGAGGATTTTTCTCGTCGCCTCCTCGACCTCCTCGTCCTCGCGCTTGTCGTAGCGCTGGGTGGTGAGGACGGAGGCGTGGCCCATGGCCTTTCGCACGAGGTTGATGTCGGTGCCTGCGCCGAGAAGCCTCGTCGCGAAGGTTCGTCTGAGGTCGTGAGGCGAGAAGTCCTCGACGCCCGACTGGCTGGAGCGGGCCTTGAGGATCTGGTAGACGGCGGAGGAGGTGATGGAGTGGCCCGTCGAGATCCTGCCGTAGCGGCGCACCGCCAGGAAGACGTTGGGACAGGGATCGCCCGCCCTGGCCTCGAGCCAGACGGCGAGGCGCTCCCATACGGCGTCGGCCACCGCAACACGGCGCTCCTTGTTGCCCTTGCCGCGGACCGTGATCGTGTGGCGCACGTGGTCGACCTGCTCGAGAAGGAGAGAGGCGATTTCGGATCGGCGAAGCCCGCAGCCGAGCGCGAGCGCGATGATGGCGGCGTCGCGCTTCGAGCGGATGTCGCCGTCGGCCTCGGTGGTCTTGAGAAGACGTCCCGACTCGGCGGGCTTGAGGGCGCGGCCCTTCGATACGCGGCCGCCGCGCACGGACTTCACCTCCTTGATGGCCGCATAGGTCTGCAGCGGCATGAGGTTCTTGAGCCAGCACTGCTTGCAGGTCATCTTGATGACCGAGAGCTGCAGGTTGATGGTGGCGGGCGAGAGGCCCGAGCGCACGCGCGTCTCGCGCAAGGCAAGCACATGGTCGTACGTGAGCATGTGCCACTCCATGGTGTGAAGGTCGGCGGCGCCGAAGAAGCGCGAGATCTGGTTGAGAAGCTGGATGACGCGCTTCTTCGACTGACCGTCGCCGAGCGTCATGACGTAGGCCTCGGCGGGATTGAAGAAGTCGCGGCGGCTCGGCATGACGACGGGCGCGGGAAGAGAGGAGTCCCTGAAGCAAAAGGCGCTGTCGAGGACGCAGCAGGAGTAGTCCCTGACGGGACAATGACGGACGATGGATGAAGCCAGCATGATGGGCGGACGAAAAACAATGGACACGAACGATGGGCGAACCCTGGAAAAGGCGTGGTTGCGCGAGCTTGTGCGCGGAATTCACGCGGTCATGCACTGACTATAAACGGTTTTCTCAAAACACCCGACCCCCTGCATTTCAGCGGGGCTCGCGGCGGGTGTCCTTTCTGCGTGCCTCTCCCGAGTGTCGGCGGGACGACAGCAGGACGCTGCGGACTGAGGCAGACTTTCATGCATGATCCGGGCCCGAGCATTGAGCGGGCCCCTTGACTCAACCGGACCAGTGACCACAGGAGAAGAACATGGACATGGAAAAGAGCAGCCGTATCAATAGGCGCGGATTTCTGAAGACGGTTGCGGCTGCAGGTGCAGTCGGACTCGGCGCGCGCGGCGCGGCCGCCTCGCAGAAGAGGACGCTCGTCTACAAGCCGGGCGTCTACACGGCCAAGGCTGCGGGCATCAGCAGCGACGTGACCGTGACGGCCACCTTCGGCAGGGACCGCATCATGGACGTCGTGATCGACGTCGCGGGTGAAACGAAGGGCATTGGCGCCGACATCGGCGGACTGATGGCAAAGCGCATGCTCGAAGCCCAGGACTGTTCGGTCGACGGCGTCTCGGGCGCGACCGTGACGTCGAACGCCGTGAGGACTGCGTTCGCAGACTGCATGAGCCAGGCCTCGGGCACCACGGTGACGGTGAAGGTGGACGTCGACGGCGCGAAGAAGGACGACGTTGATCTCGACAAGGTGGTGCCTGCGACAGTCGTGAAGACCGATGCCGTCGTGCTCGGCTGCGGCGCGGCGGGCATCCAGGCGGCGCTCGTGCTGCAGGCCGCGGGTGTAAAGACGCATCTTCTTGAGAAGGGCTCGAGCTGCGGCGTGAGCAACGGCAGTCAGGCGGGCGGTCCCGCTCTTGCGGAAACGCGCGTTCAGGCTGCCGAAGGCGCAACGGTTTCGATAAAAACGCTTTTCGAGTGCCAGTACGGCTTCAGTCGCGGCACGGTGGATGCCGCCCTGCTGAGAAAGTGCATCTCGCAGGGCGAGCGCGTCGTTTCGGCCTTCATGGACAACGGCGTGAACATGGGACTCAGGCGCGACGCCTACGGCATGGGTTTCCGCGCCCGCCACAACTTCGCGAACAAGGAGGGCAAGCAGCTGCGCGGCGTCGATCGCTTCGGTCCTCTCATCGCGAAGTTCGAGTCCATGGGCGGCGTCTTCGAGACCCAGCGCGAGGCCGTCAGGCTGTTGAAGACGGGCGAAGCCGTCACGGGCGTGCTCGTCAGAAACGGCGGGGACGGCTCCTGGATCCGTTATGACGCAAAGGCCGTTCTGGTTGCGACGGGCGGCTACGCGGGCAACGACGACATGATTCGCGAGCACTTCGGCGACATCAACGTCATGCCGCTCTGCAATACGCTTTCGAACGGCGCGGGCTACAGGATGGTGATCGAGGCGGGCGGCATCGCCGACCGCAACTGGGCGCTCTGCTGCAACGAGTTCGGCGGCGCCAATCGCAAGTGCGCCAGACAGGGCAAGGCCGTCGTGAGATCCAACGATGCGCTCCGCTTTGCGATCTACGGCGGCCTCATCGTGGACGGCAACGGCGACCGCTTTATGAACGAGCAGTACCTCTCCGACCGTCCCCTTGCGCTGGGCGGTGAAATGAGCCTGCGCAAGGGACGCTACTACGCGGTGATCGACGACGAAATGCATGAACGCTGCCGCGACGAAGGCATCTTCGCCTACTTCGGCAGCCCGAAGGCGTGGTACGTGGGTGCAACGGGCTTTGCGAAGGAGAAGCTCCCGAAGCTCGACAAGGACATGGCCGAGGCCGTTGCCCTCAAGTGGGCGGCCGAAGGCACGCTTGAGGAGTGCGCAAGAGCCTTCGGGCTCAAAAACCTCGCGAAGACCGTCGAGGCGTACAACGAGCTCTGCCGAAAGGGCGAGGACGACCAGTTCTTCAAGAGCGCCTGTCTCCTCAAGGCGCTCAAGGGCCGCAGGTTCCGCGTCGTCGAATACGAGCCGAGCATCTGGTGCACCTTTGGCGGTGTCAAGACGGACGCCTCCTGCCGTGCGCTCACGCCGGCTCAGGAGCCGATTCCCGGTCTCTACGTGGCGGGCGTCGACAACGGCAGCCTCTACTGCTCCCCCTACTATGAGAACGAGGGCGCGGCGCTCGGCACCGCCTTCACGAGCGGGATCGTCGCAGGGGAGTGCATGGCGAGGTTCGTGAAGGGCTGATGCAGCGGATCATGAGCCATTGAGTACGACGGGGAGCGGTTCGACGGGGCCGCTCCCCGTTCCGCTTCCGGGGACGAACGCCGGCGCGACTCGGGCTATGATTTCGAGATCCGCCAACGTCATCCACGTCATCAAGCAAAAAAGGTTTTCCGTCATGTCCGCCCTTGAGAACCGATCCGCCGTCCTTGAGTCCCGTCGCTGGGACGAGCTCGAGCCGCTTGGCTTTGTACCCGCCGAGAGCGTGACTGCGATCACCTGCGTCGAGCTTCGCGTGCCCTGCGGGTCTCCGTCGCCGATCGTAGAGGGGGCGGTGGGAAAGGTAGACCTCAACCGCATGCTCGTGAAGAATCCGCTCGCCACCTTTCTCGTGAGGTGCACAGGCACGGCCATGACGGCCGCAGGGATCGAGTTCGGGGACGTCTGCATCGTCGATCGCTCGCTTGACGCCAGGTCGGGCGACATCGTGCTCGCCTACATCAACGGCCGTTTCACGATGCGCCGCTATGAGGAATATGGCGAAGGCGGACGCCGCCTCGTGCCCGTCGCCAAGGAAGGCGTTCATCCCGTCGCCGAGATCACCGACAAGGACGACTTCAACATCGAGGGCGTCGTGACGGGGCTCTGCCGGAAGCTCTGAGTGAGTGCACGGCAGTGGAAACCCTCGTGTGTCGGCTTGACGACACTCGGGCGGACTCGTCTCCTGCAGACTGAACGAAGAAGAGACCCGCGGACCGGGCGGGTCACGACCATGAACAGGAGATAGGAATGCACAAGTTTCTTCGCACGATGACGGCAGCGGCCGTCGCAGCCGCCATGGCGCCTGCCTTTGCCGCTGACGCAACTTACAATGTCGACGTTGTCGTCGTGGGCGCAGGCGCAGCGGGCACCGCCGCAGGCTGGGCCGCCGCCGAAAAGGGCCTCAAGGTCGTCACGCTCGAAAAGCAGGCGATGGTCGGCGGCACTGGCAAGTTCTCCGAAGGCATCTTCGCCGTCGAGAGCTCCATGCAGCGCAACTGGAACTACGGACTCACAAAGGACGAGGCCTTCCAGAAGATCATGAACTACGGTCATTGGCGCGGAAACGCCAAGATGGTGCGCGCCTTCGTCGACAAGTCGGGCGAGACCATTGACTGGATGCAGGCCAACGGCGTGAAGTTCGAGAAGCTCTTCTCCAACTATCCCAACGGCCTCTACACCTGGCACATCTATGAGGGTCGAGGTGCGGGCTGGATCAATCTCTTCCAGCAGAAGTACAAGGATGCGGGCCAGACGCTGCTGCTCAACACCTGGGGCAAGGAACTCATCCAGGACAAGAACGGCACCGTGAAGGGCGTCGTCGCGACGAACAAGAACGGCGACAAGATCACCGTCAATGCGAAGGCCACGATCATCGCCACGGGCGGCTTCTTCGACAACAAGGAAATGCGCGAGAAGTACCTGCGCTTCCCTGATGCCGACGGCCTCGCCCAGAAGGGCAAGACCGGCGACGGCATCCAGATGGCCTGGTCCGCCGGCGGCGGCAAGGAAGGCTGCGAGGTTCAGGCCTCCTATCGCCCGGGTCCCCGCGGGATCGGCACGACGAACCACGTCTCCGCAACCGCCAAGCAGCCGCACCTGTGGCTCACGCCCAGGGGCGAGCGCTTCTGCGACGAGAAGATCATGCTTGAGTGGCCGTTTGCGGGCAATGCGCTCGAACGCATCGGCGGCACGATGTACGTCGTGTACGATCAGGCCACGCTCGACCACATGGAAAAGGACAAGGGCATTGATCTCGGTGTCGGTGTGATGGTTCCCGTCGGCACGAAGCTCACGAACTTCGAGAAGGAATGGGCTGATGCGGTCAAGGGCGGCTGGGCCTTCAAGGCCGACACGCTCGAGGGCCTTGCCAAGGCCACCGGCATGGATCCCAAGAAGCTCGTGAAGACCGTCGAGGCCTACAACGGCTTCTGCGCCGTGCGTCATGACGCCGAATTTGCAAAGGATCCGGCCTACCTGCGCGAAGTGAAGACGGGTCCCTTCTACGCAATCAAGTCGGTCGCTTCGTCGCTCGGCACGCTCGGCGGCATCAAGGCCAATGAACGCTTTGAAGTCGTGACGCAGGACGAAACGCCGATCCGCGGGCTCTATGCCGCAGGCAATGACGTGGGCGGCATGTACGGCGACTCCTACGACCTGCTGATGGCGGGCTCAACCGTCGGTTTCGCGGTCAACTCGGCCCGCATTGCGGTCGAATCGGCCGATGCCTACATCAAGGAGACGAAATAAGGCTCAGAGAGGTCTTTTGAACGGGGCCTCATGACATGAG
>ERZ791810.2289-NODE-2289-length-10253-cov-2.065993_pt1 | contig 10253 bp, 7 predicted proteins | sample MGYA00510304_ERZ791810 | MGnify/ENA primary metagenome ERZ791810 (study PRJEB30046, sample SAMN00791967) | human gut metagenome | study: EMG produced TPA metagenomics assembly of the A metagenome-wide association study of gut microbiota in type 2... | reverse complement strand
CTGTCTGATGCTACTTTCAGGAGTTCATCCAGACCGCCTACCTGATCTTTCATATCAACTACGATCGCCTGTGTAATACGATTCATATATCCACTCCTGTTTAAAACAATTTCCGCTTTATCCGGATCGTTGCAGATCATACGGAAGATTGCAAACTCCGGTGCATCGAAGCATGCAAATCCATAAATATTAATCCCGTTATCTGCAAGTATCCCTGTCACTCTTTTCAGACTTCCTGCTTTATTTTCCACAAATACAACATTCTGTTTGATCATCTCTTTTATCCTCCGGTCAACTCTCTCAGTATCTTTATAATCCCTCATCCACATATTTCTTAATATTGGATGTATTTACATATTTCGTCATATGCTCACCGTCTGTGATCACCAGAGTCGGAGCCTGCATAATTCCAAACTCCTTCACCATCTCCGGATTCTTCTCCGCATCAATAATCTCGAACTCCCTGCCTTCCAGTATCTTCTTCGCCACTCTGCAGTTCGGACAGGTACTGGTTGTAAACAGGTATTTATGTGATGCCACAGGTTCTATCTTCACATCATCCTTGGTCACAGTAACTACACTGGCATGAACCGGCTGTATTTTTCTGATATCTGAATGCACCACATCATAAAGCGTACGGTTCTTATACTCCTGTGCTTTACCGTCATTCCAGTTCTGTACAGGTCTGTAATATCCTGTGATACGACTGTAAACCTCCGCCTTCTTACCACATTTCGGACAAGTGAAATGCTCTCCGCTGATGTAGCCATGTTCCTTACATACAGAATAGGTCGGCGAAATCGTATAATACGGCAGTTTATAATTCTCTGCAATCTTACGTACCAGTGCTGCTGCTGCTTTCCAGTCAGGAAGCTTCTCACCGATAAATGCATGGAATACAGTACCTGATGTATAAAGCGTCTGCAGATCATCCTGAATATCCAGTGCATCAAAAATATCTGTGGTATATTCAACCGGAAGATGAGAACTGTTTGTATAATAAGGAGTATCCCCTTCCTTGCCTGCAGTCTTAATATCCGGCCAGCGTTTTCTGTCATGTTTGGCCAGACGATAGGCAGTAGATTCAGCAGGAGTTGCCTCAAGATTAAACAGTTCTCCTTCGTACTTCTCCTGATAATCGGACAGACGTTCCCGCATATGAAGAAGAACCTCTTTTGTAAACCTCTGCGTACGCTCATCAGACATATCTTTTCCCAGCCAGCGGGCATTCAGACCAACCTCGTTCATTCCCACCAGTCCAATGGTAGAGAAATGATTGGAAAAGCTTCCAAGATATCTCTTTGTATAAGGATATAATCCCTCATGCAGCAGCTTACCAATTACTTCACGTTTAATATGCAGAGAACGTGCGGAAATATCCATTAAGCGATCCAGACGATTGTAAAACTCTTCCGGTGTCTTGGAAAGATATGCGATACGCGGCATATTTATAGTTACTACCCCCACAGAACCGGTACTCTCTCCTGATCCGAAGAAACCACCGCTCTTCTTGCGGAGTTCTCTCAGATCCAGACGCAGACGGCAGCACATACTGCGGATATCACTTGGTTTCATATCACTGTTAATATAGTTTGAGAAATACGGTGTTCCATATTTGGATGTCATCTCAAAAAGAAGGCGGTTATTCTCTGTATCAGACCAGTCAAACTCATTTGTTATGGAATAGGTCGGAATAGGATACTGGAACCCGCGTCCGTTGGCATCCCCCTCGATCATGGTCTCAATAAATGCCTTATTGATCATATCCATCTCTTTTTTGCAGTCTTTGTACTTGAAATCCATATTCTTTCCGCCTACGATAGCCGGAAGCTCTGCAAGATCATCCGGTACTGTCCAGTCCAGCGTAATGTTGGAGAAAGGTGCCTGTGTTCCCCATCTGCTTGGGGTATTGACTCCATAAATAAAAGACTCAATACATTTCTTCACTTCCGGATAGCTTAAATTATCTGCCTTGACAAAAGGTGCCAGATAAGTATCAAAGGATGAGAAAGCCTGCGCTCCGGCCCATTCATTCTGCATAATCCCAAGAAAGTTTACCATCTGATTGCAGAGAACACTCAGATGCTTTGCAGGTGAAGATGTGATCTTGCCTTCAATGCCGCCAAGTCCCTCCTGAATCAGCTGTTTCAGTGACCATCCTGCACAATATCCGGTCAGCATGGACAAGTCATGAATATGAATATCCGCATTTCTGTGTGCATCTGCGATTTCATTGTCATAAATCTCAGACAGCCAGTAATTTGCAGTAACTGCACCGGAGTTGCTTAAGATCAGACCTCCAACTGAATAAGTAACTGTGGAGTTCTCCTTTACACGCCAGTCCTCAACCTTCACATAACTGTTTACGATTTCTTTGTAATCCAGGATCGTTGACTTCATGTTGCGAACCTTTTCCCTCTGCTTGCGGTAAAGAATGTAGGCTTTTGCCACATCTGCATATCCGGCCTGGATCAGCACATTCTCCACACTGTCCTGAATTTCTTCTACTGTAATCTTATTATCTGTAATCTTTTTCTGAAAATCAGAAGTAACACGCAGCCCTAAGAGATCAATCATCTCTTCGCTATAATTTTTCTCTTTTGCATCAAAGGCTTTATGGATAGCCGCTGTGATCTTACCTATTTTAAACTCATCCACTTCGCCATCACGTTTTACTACCTGAAACATATCTAATGCCCCCATTTTCTCTTGTTAATCTGTTTCTCCTGCATATTCTTACCGGAGATATTTCTGTCGTTACTGTCTACTTTGCTCTGAGTAACACTGTAGGTTCATTGTATCAGAGTATCACCGGTTCGTCAACACGCAAAAATACCACATAATGTTCCTCATTTCCGTAAAAGGCACAATATATGGTATTTTCTTATTTTTCAAAATATTTTTTTATACAACTCTGGCGTAGATTTCTTTCGGCACCCTTGCCTTCACAGCAATCCCTTCCTCTGTGTATTCCTCTGAGATAAGCTGCCCATATTCGCGGATCAGCTGGATTTTTCCTGCTTCCTGATAAGGGAAAAGGCGCTCCACATAAATCTGTTCTTCAGCAAGAATCTTCTCCAGAAGATCATTCAGATCTGCAAGACCCTCGCCTGTCTTTGCAGAGACCTTCAGCGTATAGTCCGATTTAAAATCTCGCAGTACGCATGCCCCCGGCGCATCCTGCTTATTAAAGAGTGTGATGATCTTCTTTCCCATCACTCCCAATTCTTTTAATGTCTCATATACCACATGCATCTGCATCTCTGCCTGCGGATTGGAAGAATCTACCACATGGATAATATAATCTGCATATTTGGCCTCTTCCAATGTGCTCTTGAATGCTTCGACCAGATGATGCGGAAGCTTATGGATAAATCCAACCGTATCTGTGAGAAGAATCTGCTGTCCGTCCTTCAAATTTAAAAGTCTGGTAGTTGGATCCAGTGTAGCAAACAGTTTATCCTCTGATAAAACCTCTGAGCCTGTCAGTGTGTTCAGCAGCGTAGATTTTCCCGCATTTGTATATCCTACGATCGCAGCAGTCTTCATATTGCCTCTGGCCCGGCTGGAACGGATCAGTTCCCTGTGTTTCTCCACCTGGGATAATTCCTGCTTCAAAGCAGAGATCCTTGTACGGATAAGACGACGGTCTGTCTCCAGCTTTTTCTCTCCCGGACCTCTGGTTCCGATTCCACCTCCCAGACGGGAAAGAGATTCCCTGAGACCGACCAGACGGGCAGATCTGTAGCGAAGCTGTGCAAGCTCTACCTGTATTTTACCCTCACTGGTTATAGCTCTCGCTGCAAAAATGTCCAGAATCAATAATGTCCTGTCCATCACCTTACAGTCCAGTTCCCGCTCCAGATTATTCAGCTGTGCAGGAGAAAGTTCGTCATCACAGATAATTCCGGTTGCATCCATAGCAGTGCACGTACTTCCTCTATCTTTCCTTTTCCAATATAAGTTCCGGGATGCACAGACTCACGATTCTGAATGATTCTTCCCACTGTAACAGCTCCCGCAGTTGATGCAAGCTCCTTCAGTTCATCCAGGGATTCTTCCACATTATCATGATCATCCGTCTGCACTCCCACAAGAACCACCCGTTCTTCAAGCTTTCCAAATTCTTCCATAAATTCTCCTCAGTCAGATGGATATTACACACGCGTTTTAAGAAATGCAAGTTCCTTCTTAACAGTTTTATCTTCCGGGTATAATTCCAGATATTCCTGTGCTTTCTGCAAAGCAGTCTGAAAATCCAGTTTCTTCTCATAGACTACGATCTCATTAAACAGCAGACTCTGCATATCCTCCGCTCCTGCCACATGGATTCCGCTTTCTATATCAGAAAGGGCACTGTCATAATCCCCATCCTCTATATCACACAGTGCAAGTCCGTTAAATCCTTTGGCTCCGTTTTCTGCCTGTGATACATACTGCTGAAACATTGCTTTTGCATTTGCGCTGTCTCCTTTATCCATATATACCATACCAAGCAGAACCAGTGCCTCCGTATTATCGCCGTCTATGGCCTGTTTCAGTTCACTTTCAGCATTTTCATAATCATCCATATAATAATAAACTCTGCCGCGGTCACAATGATCCTCTGCATTTTTTGCAGTTCCTGACAAAGCAGCTTCCAGATAACGGGTTCCGTCTGCTTCCATATCCCTGTTCAGATATGCCCCGTAGATCTGGATAGCTCTGTCATAAGTTGCATCTTCGCCGTAGGCCTGTTCAAAATTAGCAGAAGCTTCCTCATAGGAATCCATGGCCAATGCTGTTTCTCCCGTAAGGAAGTACAGATCCGCATCCATTTTATAGTTTTCTGCCAGAGTCTGGCAGTCTTCCAGCGCTGCCTCATAATCCTTTACTTTGAGATAAGCCACAGCTCTATACGACAGAATATCTTTCTTTAATGCTTTGCCAACTTTGTCACATTTAAGCGCATCATTGAAATATGTTATGGCTTCTTCATAGTTTCCAAGCTTGAGTTTTGCTACGCCTGCACCTCTGTACGACTGTGCAGGCTTCACTCCTTCAGAAATTGCTGTCTCGTATTCTTCAAGTGCTGCCTCATAATTTCCCTGTTCCAGATCCTGTGCAGCCTGTTTATAATTCTTTGTATTTCCCACATTGCAGCCTGTCAGAAGTCCAAGGCTTAAGCAGACAGCAGTCAGAAATAATCTTTTTTTTCTGTTATACATGTAATTCCTTTGCCAGTAAATCAGTCAATGAGCAATCCTTCAGATTCCATTACCTTTACTACATGATCAACATTCTCAAGGCAGAGTTCATCTGTTCCGGCTTCTACCATAACACGAATCAATGGCTCTGTGCCACTCTCGCGTACCAGAATACGCCCATCACTTCCCAGTTTCTTTGCAACTTCCTCTACAGCAGCAACTACCTTCGGATTCTCTCTCGCAGTCTTCTTGTCTGCCACCCGGACATTTCTGAGAAGCTGTGGATAAACCTTCATTTCCCTTGCCAGATCACACAGAGTTGCTTTCTTCTCTACACACGCTTCCATTACCATGAGAGAAGTAAGGATTCCATCACCTGTTGCAGCGTAACGGCTGAAAATAATATGTCCGGACTGCTCACCGCCAAGACTGTATCCATTCTCCATCATATTCTCTGCCACATATTTATCTCCTACTGCTGTCTGCTCATATTTCATATCCTCTCTCTCCAGAGATTTATACAGACCGAGATTTGACATAACGGTGGTTACTACTGTATCATCTTTTAATCTGCCCTGCTCCTTGAGATATTTTCCACATACATACATAATCTTATCACCGTCGACCACATTTCCCTTATGGTCAACAGCAATACAGCGATCTGCATCACCATCATAAGCAAAACCGATATCCAATCCATTGTCCACAACATATTTCTGCAGGACTTCAATATGGGTAGAGCCACAGTTTGTATTGATATTTGTACCATCCGGCTGGTTATTGATCACATAAGTCTTTGCCTGAAGTGCCTCAAATACACTCTTTGCAATAGCTGAAGAACTTCCGTTTGCACAGTCAAGCCCTACTTTAATGCCTTTGAAATCCCTGCTTGGAATAGAGATCAGATGTCCGATATAACGATTCCTTCCTGAAGCAAAATCCACAGTGCGTCCAATATCTTCTTTGGTTGCCAGAGGAAGGTCTTCGATCAGGCCATCCAGATATGCTTCAATCCTTGCTTCTACTTCCGCTTCAATCTTCTGTCCGTTTCCATTGAGAAGTTTGATACCATTATCATAGAATGGATTATGGCTTGCGGAGATCATAATACCACAGTCAAAGTCCTCTGTACGTACTGCATAGGAAACACTTGGGGTCGTCGTTACATGAAGAAGATATACATCTGCACCGGACGCTGTCAGACCTGCAACAAGTGCATATTCAAACATATAACTGCTTCTTCTTGTATCTTTTCCAATAACAATCTTAGCTTTATGGTCTCTTCCATAATACCAGCCTACGTAGCGCCCCACCTTAAATGCATGATCTACTGTCAGTTTAACATTTGCTTCTCCACGAAATCCATCTGTTCCAAAATATTTTCCTTTTTACAATATCCTCTGTTTCTGCACTGCATACTGTATTTCCCGGATCACACCCAAAACTGCTTTTAATCAGATCAGACATGTCTCCTGCGAAAGCTGCAGATATCTGCTTAACTTATTGATAAAGTCCCTGAGGATATATACCCGCTTCTGTAAGATTTTTAAATGCTCTCATTACTGTTTCTTTATCTTCCTGATAGGTTACACCAAACCATGTGTCCTTTGTCTCCAGGACATCAACTTCAGCACTTTTATTTTTGATGAGATGGTCAACTAACTCCGGAAGCAGATATTCCTTTTTTGTATCTTCCGGTGCGAGTCCACTGAGAAATTCTGAAAATCCTTTCTCAAGAATCTCCATAAAGTCCGGTGTCAGTCCCCACATATTCATGGACACCAGATCCTTTACATCCAGTTCCTGCACACTTCCGTCTGCATTTCTTGACTCTGCACCTGTGGCAGTCTTAAATATATCATGTGTCTCTGTCACACCTGTAAGCTGTCCATTCTCAATATGACAGATTCCTCTGGTAACACTTCCATTATCGCTCAATGTATTTCCAAGCCTGAAACCGGCCATGCAGATGTGGAGTTTTCCGTCCTTTTGCTGTTCCTGCACAAGATAATCATGCACCTTCACATAAGCTTCTTTCCCATAATAATCATCTGCATTGATAACAATAAATGGCTCATCCAGAACCTTCTTTGCAGCAAGTACAGCCTGTCCGGTTCCCCAGGGTTTCGTGCGGTCAGCCGGTTTCGTAAATCCCTCCGGCAGATCATCAAGCTCCTGGAATACATATTCTACTCCCGTAATTTTCTCAATACGCTCGCCGATCACTCTGCGAAACTCTTCTTCCAGATCTTTACGGATAATAAACACTACTTTGTTAAATCCGGCTTCCAGCGCATCGTGGATGGAATAATCCATAATAATCTCTCCACATGGTCCCACCGGTGCAAGCTGCTTGATTCCTTTTCCAAAACGACTTCCGATTCCTGCCGCCATAATTACAAGTGCTGTTTTCTGCATAAATATTTTCCTCCTGACATTCTTCTCTCATATCAATACTTTTTCAGTCATCTTCTGTCACATACCCTCTCCGCAATATTCTATTCCGCATCCTGAAGATTACTTAATTTTGCTGCCTGATCTGCTGCGATCAGACTGTCAATGATCTCATCCAGATCCCCGTTCAGAACATTCTCCAGTCTGTGCAGTGTCAGTTTGATTCTGTGGTCTGTCACACGGCCCTGTGGAAAATTATAAGTTCTGATTTTCTCTGAACGGTCACCTGTTCCAATCTGGCTTCTTCTTGCCTCAGCCTCAGCATCATGCTGTTTGGCAAGTTCCATCTCATACAGACGGGAGCGAAGAACTTTCAGTGCTTTATCTTTATTCTTAAGCTGCGACTTCTCATCCTGGCAGGAAATTACGATTCCGGTAGGAATATGTGTCAGTCGTACCGCAGAGTCTGTTGTATTGACACACTGTCCGCCGTTTCCGGATGCACGGAACACATCGAATTTACAGTCATTCATATCCAGATGGAAATCGATTTCCTCTGCTTCCGGCATAATAGCAACTGTACAGGTAGAGGTATGGATACGTCCGCCGGATTCTGTTTCCGGAACTCGCTGTACACGATGTACACCACTTTCATACTTCAGTCTGGAATAAGCACCTGCACCTGTGATCATAAATGTTACTTCCTTAAATCCGCCGATTCCGTTCTCATTGAGACTCATCATTTCTGTTTTCCAGCGGCGGGATTCTGCATATTTCACATACATACGGTAAATCTCTGCTGCAAAAAGGGCAGCCTCATCCCCACCTGCACCTGCACGGATCTCCACAATAACGTTCTTGTTATCATTAGGATCTTTCGGAAGAAGAAGGATCTTAAGTTCATGCTCCAGTTCCTCTACATTCTTCTTTGCCTCAGACAGTTCTTCCTTCAGCATTTCCCGCATATCTTCATCTTTCTCTTCCTCAAGCATGGAAAGACTGTCCTGTATCGTTTCTTTGTTTTTCTTATACTCCCGGTAAGCATCTACTATCGGCTGCAGATCGCTCTGCTCTTTCATCAGCTTCTGAAAATGTTCCTGATTATCGGTAACTCCCGGCTCTCCAAGCTCATTAAGCACCTCTTCAAAACGAATGAGCAGATCGTCTAATTTATCAAACATATTTATCCTCCTGTAATTTCTTTCGCCCCAGAACCACCCGGTCCAACCCGGCCAGATCCTGCCTTATCTCAATATCTTCAAATTTATATTTCCGCAAAAGAGCTGCCACATCTTCTCCCTGGCTGCATCCGATTTCATATAAAAGCCAACCACCCGGAACAAGATGATCCTGTGCCTGTTTCGTGATAGCCCTGTAAAAATAAAGTCCATCTTCCATACCATCCAGCGCCATACGCGGATCATGCAATTTTACTTCATCCATAAGATCTTCAATTTCCGCCGTAGGAATATATGGCGGATTTGATATAATCATATCATAAGCTCTGCTATAATTTCTATTACTATTTTCGCATTCTGTCATTTTTACAGTATCTTTTACAGCAGTCCTTTTCATATACTCTGTTCCGTACACAATGTTCTGCATTTCAGAAAACAGATTACTCTGTACGAATTCCGCATGCTCTGCCACTTCCAGTGTCCGTGCATTCCGCACAGCCACTTTCAGTGCCTCATCTGACAGATCCACGCCTGTTCCGTGTGCATCAGCTCTCTCCTTCAGAATACTGATAAGAATACAGCCGGATCCTGTACACATATCAAGAATATATGGATTTTTCACAGCTTTCATGCATTCAAGAGCGGACTCCACAAGTGTTTCCGTATCCTGTCTGGGTACCAGTACATTCTTATCCACATAAAATTCATGCCCCATAAAAAAAGCCTGATGCGTCAGATGCTGCAGCGGTATGTGTCCCGCACGTCTGCTGATCAGTTCCAGATATCTTTCAGCAACACTTTCTGTGACACTTTCTTCTCCGTATGCAAAATAATACGCCCGGCTTTTTCCTGTGACATATTCCAGGAGAAGCCAGGCATCCAGCCCGGCTTCCTTAATCCCCGCCTGTGCAAGGATCATCTGTCCTTTTTTTAATAATCCTGTCAGAGTTTCTCCGTTCATTGTTCTGCTTCAACTCCAAATTCTTCCTTCAGATATGCTTTCCAGTCAAAAACCGCCTCTACAGCCCTGATTGCAACCTCTGCCATATCTGCTGTCGGTTCCTTAGTTGTAAGTTTCTGCATTGCCAGACCCGGTTTACTGAAAAAGTCAGCAAGTTTGCTGTCTGATCTTCCAGCCCACTGAATAATCTCAAAAGATATTCCTGCTACAACCGGCACCATAAGAAGTCTTCCAAACAGTCTCACCCAGTAAAATGGAACCAATACAAAAATAAAATGCAGAAAAATGCTGACCAGCATAACCAGAAACAGAAAACTGGTTCCACATCTCTTATGCAGTCTGGAGCTTGCAAGAACATTATCCACCGTAAGCGGCAGTCCATGTTCCACACAGTTAATGCACTTATGCTCTGCTCCATGATACATAAATGTTCTCTGAATATCCTTCATTCTGGAAATCAGAAGCATATATCCCATAAACAATGCAAGCTTTACAAATGCCTCAACTATTGTAACTGCAAATTCCGAAGCGCCA
>ERZ791810.2281-NODE-2281-length-10300-cov-4.437579_pt1 | contig 10300 bp, 8 predicted proteins | sample MGYA00510304_ERZ791810 | MGnify/ENA primary metagenome ERZ791810 (study PRJEB30046, sample SAMN00791967) | human gut metagenome | study: EMG produced TPA metagenomics assembly of the A metagenome-wide association study of gut microbiota in type 2... | reverse complement strand
TGGACAAAATTGCCGTGAATGCGTTTATACATGGAGGAGCCCTTTCGGACCTTAGTCAACAATATCGCAATTTTTTAGATCTCCCCATAGACACAGAAAAAAATTTATGCTAAACTAAATAAGTTGTGAGTAAGACAGATGGTCGCTGCTGCGACACCGAGAGGACGCAGGAGAGGAAAGTCCGGGCTTCACAGGGCAGGATGCCAGATAACGTCTGGCGGGGGCGACCCTAGGGACAGTGCAACAGAAATATACCGCCCGCTGCATCTGCAGCAGGTAAGGGTGGAATGGCAGTGTAAGAGACTACCGCCCGGCTGGTAACAGGCGGGGCACATGTAAACCCCATCTGAAGCAAGACCAAACAGAAAGCATATGGCGGCCCGTCAGCTTTCGGGTAGGTTGCTTGATGCTGCTGGTGACAGCAGTACTAGATAGATGACCATCCAACGACATAACCCGGCTTATCGTTTTACTCACAACCTTTGCAGCAATGAAGTGCGTCTCCTTGAATAAAGGGGACGTTTTTTCGCATAAGGGGAAACGTATGCAGTATACAGGGAGTGGATATTATGCTTAAACTGTTTTTTAGCAAAGATCTGGGGAAAAAGTCCATACAATGCTGGAATTAGATGATGAGATCATTGAACATCGGCTTTTGAGGGAGCAGATATTCTTAGTGGAAGCAAAAATTTTAATAGAGAAAAGAGTGTGAATTTTATTATGACAGAAGGCGGAAAAAGAAGAGAAGGCATTCTTTCGCTGTTAGAGGATACAAATATGCCGCTGTCCGGAACGGAGCTGGCAAGGCATTTTAATGTGAGCCGTCAGGTGATCGTTCAGGATATTGCCCTTTTGCGGGCAGAGGACCAGAAGATCCTTTCTACTTACAGAGGATATGTTCTTGAAAAGGATCAGGTAAAAAAGAAAAAATATATCCGGGTATTCTGCGTTTGTCATTCTACAGAAGATACAAGAGATGAATTGCAGACTATTGTAGATTATGGCGGTCATGTTTTAGATGTGGCAGTGGATCATCCGCTATATGGACAGATCCGGGCAGATCTTATTATCAATAACCGACTGGATGTAGAAGAATTTGTAGAGCGCATGGATCGTTATAAAGCTCAGCCTTTAAAGGTTTTGACCGGAGATTATCATTATCATACAGTCACTGCAGAATCTGAAAAAAACCTAGATTTTATTGAGCAGGAGCTGCGTAAAAAGGGATATTTAAAAGAAGAGTAAAGGTAATAAAAAGAGTACGGATATAGTGCGGATATTAAGAAGGCGCCCGATCTCACATTACATTGTGGGGCGGGCGCCTTTTTTTAATCAGGTGCAGCACAACTGGTCAAACTTAAGAATGTTGTTGACGCACTGAACTGTCTGCCTACGCAGATAATTCAGTGATGTTTATTATTTTACAACATCCAGATCAAATCCGAAATACTGAACTGCGTTGTTGTAGCTGATACCCTTGATAATGGATTCCAGGGATTTCATATCTGCCGGATATTCACCGTTTTCTACCCAGCCGCCAACCAGTGCGCAGAGAACGCGGCGGAAATATTCATGTCTGGTGTAGGATAAGAAGCTTCTGGAATCAGTCAGCATACCGATGAAGTTGCCCAGGCAGCCTAAGTTAGCTAAAGATACCATCTGGTCGGTCATACCTACCTTATGATCATTGAACCACCAAGCGGAACCCTGCTGGATCTTTCCTGGGAATTTCTCCTGGAAGCAGCCAAGGATGGTACCGATGGAAGCATTGTCGTTAGGATTTAAGGAGTAAATGATAGTCTTAGGAATATCATTGGTTGCACTTAATGCATTTAAGAAATCTGCCATCTGTGCGCTTGGAGCATAGTTGTTGATGCAGTCATAACCGGTATCTGGTCCTAACTGTTCAAACATGTAAGCGTTGTTGTCACGCTTGCATCCGTAGTGAAGCTGCATAACCCAGTTTCTCTTAGCATATTCTTTTGCAGCAAAGAGCATGAACTCGGTCTTGTATTTTAATTCCTCTTCTTTGGAAACTGCTTCGCCCTTTAAGCCCTTAGTGATGATAGCGTTTACTTCATCCTCAGTAGCTGGAGCGTACATAACGTACTCTAATGCATGGTCAGATACGCAGCATTTCATGGAAGTGAAGAAATCCATACGGTTCTTTAAAGCTTCCTTTAAAGATGCGAAATCTTTTACCTCAATACCGCTGACTTTGGATAACTGAGCCATGTAAGCTGCGAAAGTTGGCTTTTCAACGTTCATAGCCTTGTCTGGACGCCATGCCGGCAGAACCTGTACATCAAAAGTGGTATCTTCAGCCAGTTTCTTATGCCATTCCAGAGAATCAACAGGATCATCTGTGGTACAGATCAGGGTAACATTGGACTGCTTGATCAGGTTGCGTACAGTCATGGAATCTTCCTGTAACTTAGCGTTGCACAGGTTCCATACTTCTTCAGCAGTATCGCCGTTTAAGTAGCCCTCGTATCCGAAGTATCTTCTTAACTCCAGGTGGCTCCAGTGATACAGTGGGTTGCCGATCAGCTTAGGCATTGTCTCAGCCCATGCCTGGAATTTTTCTCTGTCTGTGCCGTCGCCGGTAATGTATTTCTCATCAACACCGTTAGAACGCATCTGACGCCATTTGTAATGGTCGCCGCCCAGCCATACCTGGGTAATGTTTTCAAACTTACGGTCTTCATAGATCTCCTGTGGATTGATATGGCAGTGATAGTCTAAGATCGGCATGTTTTCTGCGTAATCATGATAGAGTGTCTTTGCCATTTCTGTGGATAATAAGAAGTCCTTGTCCAAAAACTGTTTCATAGTGATAGATCCTCCTTTAAAATTGAAAATTAAAAGTTTGTGGTTTTTCTTTTTATAAGAGCAGAGGCGATGGTTGTCCGGTTGGGGACATTGGCGCCGCTGAAAACCCCCATAAGGGTATTGACGGTAGTAGTGCAAAGTGCTTCTACTTTACTGTCAATAGATGTGATCTCCGGGTCCGTACAACGGGACAGGATGGAATTATTATATCCGATGATGCTTAAATCTTCCGGAATGGAAATACCAGCTAAATGGGCATATTTTACAGCGCCTACAGCCAGTGAATCATCAGACGCTAAAACTGCGTCAAATACGAGTCCTTCTTCTTTCAGCTTTAAAAGCAGGTCTCTTGAAGTTTCAATACTCTTGGAACACTGATGGATCATAGAAGCATCCACAGGCAGATCACTTTCTTTTAATGCAGCCTTGTAGCCTTCCATTTTATTTACACCGCTGTAAGATATGCTGGTATAAAGATAAAGAATACGGCTGTGACCGGAATGGATCAGCTGTAATGTGGCATCATACATAGAGGCATAGTCATCACAGACAGTGCTGTAAATATTTTTTTCCTCCAGATAACCATTTACCAGCATTACCGGTAGCCCGTTTGCAGCTGCTTCTGTAATATAATTATTATCTTTAGAGCGCATTTCCACAAATTTGGAACCTGTCAGTATAATGGCATCTACACGTTTAGAACGCAGCAGATTGAAATATTTCTGTTTTACATCCAGGTCGTAACCAGTACAGCAGAGGATAGAGTCGTAATCGTGACTGCGCAGCTCACGTTCCAGATAATAGATCGCCTCAGCCAAGTAGGGATCAGAAGAGTCAGAACACATGATACCAATGGTCTGCATGGTGTCAAGCCCAAGTCCTCTGGCGAACACATTTGGAGTATAACCAAGTTCATCCATCACTGCCAGTACCTTTTTGCGGGTGCGCTCACTTACGTTGGGGTTGCCGTTGAGTACACGGGAAACCGTAGCAATGGAGACCCCTGCATGTCCAGAAACGTCATATATATTCATTCAGTAATCCACCTCACATTCTGTAAGCGCTTACACGCTAAGTCTATTATACATATTACTAATAAAGTTTGCAACAGTTTTCTATTGACTTCTGTGTGGAAAATGGGTAGAATAATTGTAAGTACTTACAAAGTTAAATACTTTTGTGAAAGTGTTGCCAGGTGGTTAGGTGGATTGTGTATTTGCATGCCAGGAAACATAAACATTTGGCAGCCAGGCCGGTATTAAGTAAGCAGGGCAACAGCCCGGATCATGAATAGTGGCGGCAGTTGTGGGAGTGCCAACGGTACATACAGCTGACTTTCATTACTATAATAACAAGATACCAGGGGCAAAAGGTCATAAATCCGATGCAAGCTTGCTTGCAGGAGGATTTATGACCTTGGACCTGCCAAAAACATGAGTAAGAAGCCATTTTTTGAAGAAAAATGAGCGAATTACGAATGTTTTTAGAATTGCGGGAGTGCAAAGCACGTAGCAATTCGGTATCAGAGGGGTCAAGATACCTTTTGAACCCAACATCATAACACTAAACAAAGAAAGATAGGAGATTAAAGACCATGCAGGACATTGTTAAGATCAATCAGAATGATAACGTTGCCGTTGCTCTTCGTCCTTTAAATGAAGGAGAGACCCTGGATGTTGCAGGAGAAAAGGTAACTCTGGTCCAGGATATCCCACAGGGACATAAATTTGCGCTGCGCGCCATTGCCCAGGGAGAGGAAGTAGTAAAATACGGTTTCCGCATCGGTTACGCAAAAGAAGCCATTGAAAAAGGTGCATGGGTACATGTTCATAATGTAAAGACTGCTTTAGGGGATGTTCTCTCTTATGAATATAGGCCAGAAGGAAGTAAGGATGTAGAGCCATCTGAGCATGTATACTTTGACGGCTATCGCAGAGCAGACGGAAAAGCCGGTATCCGTAATGAAATCTGGATCATTCCTACTGTTGGCTGTGTAAACTCCATTGCAAAGGCTCTTGAAACAGCTGCGAAGAAGTTTGTAGGCGGAAATGTAGAAGATGTGATTGCATTCCAGCATCCATATGGATGTTCACAGATGGGGGATGACCAGGAAAATACCAGAAAAGTATTGGCAGATATGATCCATCATCCAAATGCGGCAGGTGTTCTGGTATTAGGACTGGGCTGTGAGAACAGCAACATTCCTGTATTAATGGATTATATTGGCGAGTATGATGAGCAGAGGGTGAAGTTTTTACAGTGCCAGGATGTAGAAGATGAGATGGAGACCGCTATGGGTATCCTGGAAGAACTGGCGGCTTATGCAAATGCATTTTCAAGAGAGAAGATAGATGCAAGTGAGCTGATCATTGGTATGAAGTGTGGTGGTTCTGATGGACTTTCCGGAATTACTGCAAATCCTGTAGTAGGTGCTTTTTCCGATCTGTTAGTAAGCAAGGGCGGAACCACTATTTTAACAGAAGTTCCTGAAATGTTCGGTGCAGAAACTCTGTTAATGAACCGCTGCGCAACACCAGAGCTTTTTGACAAGACGGTTGACCTGATTAACAACTTTAAGAACTACTTTACCAGCCACAACCAGACTATTTATGAGAATCCATCTCCAGGCAACAAGAAGGGTGGTATCTCTACTCTGGAGGACAAATCCTTAGGCTGTACCCAGAAATCAGGAAGTTCCCTGGTAAAGGGTGTATTAGAGTATGCAGAGCCGGTTAAGGTAAAGGGATTAAATCTGCTCAGTGCACCTGGAAACGATCTTGTGGCAGCAACTGCACTGGCGGTATCAGGTGCCCATATGGTACTGTTTACTACCGGTCGTGGAACTCCATTTGCTTCCCCTGTTCCAACTGTAAAGATCTCCAGCAACTCTAAGCTTGCAGGACACAAGTCAAATTGGATCGATTTCAATGCGGGACAGATGGTAGAAGACAAGACAAAAGAAGAACTGGCGCAGGATCTGTTAAATTATGTACTGGAAGTTGCTTCCGGACGCAAGGTTAAATCAGAAGCAGCAGGCTTCCATGATATGGCTATCTTCAAGCAGGGCGTAACTCTGTAGGTATAGTGGTGGAAATTGTTCTGACTGCGCCGGGAAAACAAAAGCACATCTTGTAATCTGTTGCAAGATGCGCTATACTGAAAGAAATCGTATATACGTACAACAAACATATATACGTACAATCTGCTGTACGTACAGATTTATACAAAACGTTTAACAAACCTGATGCAGGAGGAACATAAATGAAATTAAACCGGACAACGCTGCGCACGGTGGATATACTGAAAATGGTTTCCAAAAAGCCGGACGGCATTACACTGGATGAGATCTGCGAGAAGTTAGAGCTTCCAAAGACCAGTGCTTATGATATTATCACAACACTGGCACATACGGGTATGGTCCATGTGGTAAAAGGGCAGAAGCAGCGTTATACCATTGGACTGACTGCTTATCGTGTAGGAATTAATTATACAAATAATCTGGATTTTATCGGCACAATAGATCCTGTATTAAAAGCATTTGCAAAAGAGATGGGAAAGACGGTATTCTTTGGAGTGCGTTCAGATGATTCCATTGTTTATATCTGTAAATTTGAGCCGGAAAATCCTATTATCACAACAGCAACTGTTGGAACCAAGAATCCGTTGTACTGCACCTCTCTTGGAAAGGCTATTATGGCAAATATGGAACAGGAAGAGAGGGATGCCCTGGCAGACCGGATCAACTTCCGTCCCCATACCAGGCGTACCATACAGGATAAAGTTCATTTCCTGGAGGAGTTAGAGCGGGTAAAGGAAATTGGTTATGCCTTTGATGCAAGGGAGTTAGAAGAACATATGGAATGCGTGGGAGCCCCGGTATTTGGCCCTGATGGCAATGTGATAGGAGCCATCAGCATGTCCAGTCTTTATAAGCCTACAGAGGATTATGATGCTCTTGGACGCCTGGTTTCTGAAAAGGCAAAACTGCTTTCAAGGCTTTTGGGATTTTTAGGCAAATAAAACAGGATAAAAGATAATAATTTATTTGTTTTGCTGTTGACAAATCCGTTGGTAACTATTAATATTTAAGTATAAATCGTAAATGTGAAAACGATTCGTATTTACGAACCTCATCGAAAGAAGGAGAAGAAAAATGAAAAAAGAACATGTTTTAGCAAGACTGAAAGAAGACTGCCTGGTTGCTGTAATCCGTGCAAAGAATTATGAGCAGGGTGAGAAGGTGGTAGATGCTGTTATCGCAGGTGGCATCAACTTTATCGAGCTGACCATGACCATGGATGACGGAGATCCAGTAGGCTTCATCAAGAAGATGGCTGACAAGTATAAAAACAATGACAAGATCGTGATCGGTGCTGGTACCGTTCTGGATCCAGAGACTGCAAGAGCTTGCATTTTAGCAGGTGCTAACTACATCGTAAGCCCAGGCTTAAATGTAGAGACCATCAAGCTTTGCAACCGTTACAGAGTACCAATGCTGCCAGGCGTTATGACTCCAAGCGAAGCTATTACCGCTATGGAAGCTGGATGCGATATAATCAAGATCTTCCCAGGAAATATCGTAGGACCTGCAGCTATCAGCTCTTTCAAGGGACCTCTGCCACAGGGTGAGTTCATGCCATCCGGCGGTGTTGACGTAGATAACGTTGATAAGTGGATCCATGCTGGTGCATACGCAGTTGGTACCGGAAGCAGCCTTACAAAGGGCGCTAAGACCGGTGACTTCGCAGCTGTAACTGCAAAGGCTCAGGAATTTGTTAAGGCTGTAGAAGCAGCAAGAGCATAATTATACTAGTTCAGCCATGCGCTGGTTTGAACGGAAATTAATAAATTTTCACATATCTTAAGGAGAATATTAAAATGGCAAAGATTGTTACCATGGGCGAGATCATGTTAAGATTATCTACCCCAAATAATGAAAAATTTATCCAGGCAGATGAGTTTGATGTAAACTACGGCGGCGGCGAAGCTAACGTAGCAGTATCTTTAGCTAACTATGGTCATGATGTACAGTTTGTTACTGCAGTACCAGCTAACCCAATCGGTGAGTGTGCAGTAGCAGCTTTAAGAAAATACAATGTAGGAACAAAGCACATCGCAAGAAGCGGTGAGAGACTGGGAATCTACTTCTTAGAGACCGGTTCTGCAATGAGAGCTTCCAACGTAGTTTATGACCGTGCACACAGCTCTATCTCTACTGCAACTGCAGATGAGTTCAACTTCGATGAAATCTTTGCTGATGCTGACTGGTTCCACTTTACCGGTATTACTCCAGCTGTCAGCGATGCAGCTATCGAACTGACTGAAGCAGCTTTAAAGGCAGCTAAGGCTCACGGTGTAACTGTTTCTGTAGACTTAAACTTCCGTAAGAAACTGTGGTCTTCTGAAAAGGCTCAGAAGGTTATGACCAACCTGATGCAGTATGTTGATGTTTGCATCGGTAACGAAGAGGATGCAGAGAAGGTTCTTGGCTTCAAGCCAGGCAACACTGATGTTACTTCCGGAGAACTGGAATTAGCTGGATACGTTGATATCTTCAACCAGATGGCTGATAAGTTCGGATTCAAGTACATCATCAGCTCCTTACGTGAAAGCCACAGCGCTTCCAACAATGACTGGTCTGCTTGCATCATGGATGGACAGACCCGTGAATTCTATCATTCCAGAAAGTACCACATCGCTCCGATCGTTGACCGTGTAGGCGGCGGCGACTCATTCGCAGGTGGTCTGATCTGTGGTCTGGCTGATGGCAAGGATATGAAGGCAGCTCTGGAATTTGCAGTAGCAGCTTCCGCATTAAAGCACACAATCCCTGGCGACTTCAACCTGGTAACCCGTGCAGAAGTTGAGACTTTAGCAGGCGGCGATGGCTCAGGTCGTGTACAGAGATAATTACTTTTTTAAGAGTTAAAAAATAAGAGACCGAAAGGCCTGTTTGGAAATATCGTTCCTGGAATGTATTTTCAGACAGGCTTTTTCTTTAAAATGTTCTTTCGGAGTCTTTCCTGTACCTGCCTTTGTGACCGGTTTTTCGCCAGTCGCACCCGAACTTCATTGATGTACGTACCCCGTATGCCTCAGAAATTTGGGCACAACTGGCAAAAAATCTTCTTACAAAATCAGGCACAGAAAGATTGCGGGAGAACATTAAAAACATCAGGAGGATATGACAATGGGTGAGATAAAAGGAAGAACTTTTGACCTGCTTACATTAGGACAGGTTCTTTTAAGACTGTCACCACCAGATAATGACCGTCTTTCCAGAGGAGATACCTTTGTAAAGCAGGTTGGCGGTGCAGAACTGAACGTAGCAGTAGGTGCATCTCTTTTAGGATTGCGTACAGGCGTTATCTCCAAGCTTCCGTCACATGATATCGGCAGCTTTATGAAAGGTAAGATCCGTTCATTTGGTGTCAGCGATGACTTTTTTATGTATGACCATTCTCCATCAGCCCGTGTGGGAATTTATTACTATGAAAACGGTGCATATCCGAGAAAACCAAAGGTTATTTATGACCGTGTGAACAGTTCCTTCTTTACTCTGGATATTAATGAGATCCCGGAGGAGGTATACACAGCTCCAAAATGTTTCCATACCACAGGTATTACTCTGGCGCTCAGTGAGAAGATCAGAGAGACTACAATTGAGATGATCAAGCGTTTTAAGGAAGCAGGAACTCTTGTTTCTTTTGATGTAAACTTCCGTGGAAATCTGTGGAGTGGTGATGAAGCAAGAGAATGTATTGAGCGTATTCTTCCTTATGTAGATATTTTCTTCTGCTCAGAAGATACTGCACGGCTGACCTTCTTAAAAACTGGCAGTGCGAAAGAGATGATGAAGAGCTTTACAAAAGAATATCCTATCTCTATAGTAGCTTCCACCCAGCGTATCGTACATAGCCCGAAACGCCATACATTCGGTTCTGTGATCTACGATGCTGCAAGAGACACATTCTATGAAGAAGAGCCATATCGTGATATCGAAGTAGTAGATCGTATCGGCAGTGGTGATGCCTATATTTCCGGCGCTCTTTATGGCTTGTTAAGCAGCGGTGGTGACTGCCAGAAGGCAGTTGCTTTCGGAAACGCTACCGCAGCTGTGAAAAACACTATTCCTGGCGATCTCCCATCCTCTAACCTGGATGAGATCGAGACCATTATCAAGGCCCATAACCAGACTGGACCACAGAGTGAGATGGCGAGATAGTAAAAAGCCTGTTGAAAGGTTTTAAAAGCATAAATAAAAAAGGAGTTTTCCTGTAATCATATGGGAAGGCTCTTTTTTGTTGTATATATTATTTAAATAATACTTAAGAAAAGCTTTATTGGATATATGGATAATATAAGATATAATGAGCGTAGTGAAAAACAAGCGGCTGCGTAGCAGACATTTGTTTTTCGCAAGCCATTAACGAACGAATCGCCTGCGTAAGCAGGCAGCAGAGCGCGA
>ERZ791810.2268-NODE-2268-length-10370-cov-2.692390_pt1 | contig 10370 bp, 9 predicted proteins | sample MGYA00510304_ERZ791810 | MGnify/ENA primary metagenome ERZ791810 (study PRJEB30046, sample SAMN00791967) | human gut metagenome | study: EMG produced TPA metagenomics assembly of the A metagenome-wide association study of gut microbiota in type 2... | reverse complement strand
GTAGCATACAGAGTTAGACTGTGTATATTTAAGGGTAATCAGGGCAATCATGAGATCCCGCTTGGCTGCAGCGGTCATATTCTTGTTCTGCGTCGGAATTTCATTAAAGAGGTCCGTCGTAATCTTTACGTTATTGCGGTCCTGTTCGAAGGTAACGCCGAAGACTTCCTTCGTTTCCGATACCTGCGGTACGTAATCGGGATTGATCTGGAGTACGCAGTAGTTCCCTTTTTTCTTCGTCTTCAGAATGGCCAGGGCTTCCGCTGTGTACCCCGGTGCAATGACGCCGTCCGATACTTCGCGCTTGAGGAGCGTTGCCGTCGGTACGTCGCATACGTCGGAAAGGGCGACAAAATCGCCGTACGAGCTCATCCGGTCGGCACCACGGGCGCAGGCATAGGCCGTAGCCAAGGGGGATAATTCCAAATCGTCGACCCAGTAAATGCGTTTCAGCGTATCGCTCATTTCGTTAGCTACGGCAGCACCGGCCGGGCTGACGTGTTTAAAGGATGCTGCTGCAGGCAGCTTGGTTGCTTCTTTCAGTTCCTTTACGAGCTGATAGCTGTTCAAGGCATCGAGCAGGTTGATGTAGCCCGGACGGCCGTTGAGCACCGTAAAGGGCAATTCACTGCCATCTTTCATATATACGCGGGCCGAAGCCTGATTGGGATTGCAGCCATATTTTAATTGCAGTTCTTTCATGATTAATCCTCCCATATTGTCCCTAATAAACAAAAATACCGACACTTCCGGACTCTTTGCCCAGACGGTCGGCTCTACATCGGCATGCTCCCTGTGGTTTCTGCTCCACTCTCCGTCAGTCACATGCTTCGTATTTATTATACAAAGTAAAATACCCTTGTGTCAACGGTTTCCCCCGTCGTTCCGTAGAAAGGATGCTTTTGGGCATACAAAAAGCCAGGCTGCATCCTTTAGGGAATACAGCCTGGCTGTGTATGTTATGTGCGGTTGACGAGTGCTTCCGGGCGTTGCATGCGGCGGATGACATCTAAGACTTTTTTCTTGATCTTGTCTACGATGCTTTCGTCTTTAGTCTCCCCCACCCAGTCTTCACCGCTGGCTTTAGCAAATTCTTTAAGCAGCTCTTTCTGCTTGGCATTCATGCGTTTTGGCGTGTTGATGTTGACCTGTACGTGGTGATCACCGCGCCGGCCGCTGCTGCCGAGAATTTGTACGCCATGTCCTTTGATGCGGAAGACCGTACCGGTTTGCGTACCTGCCGGGATTTTCAGATCTACCTTGCCGTCCAGCGTATCGACGCGGATGGTGCAGCCCAGTGCTGCCTGGGCAAAGCTGATGGTCTGGCGCGATACGATGTCGTTGCCCTGGCGCGTAAAGTTCGGATCTTCGCGTACGAAGATATAGACGTACAGGTCGCCGTAGCCACCGCCACGAACCCCTGCTTCGCCTTCACCGGCTACGCGCAGCCGCGAGCCGTTATCGACGCCGCCAGGAATCTTGATCTGCAATTTCTTGCGTACATTGACCTTGCCTTCGCCATGGCATTTCTTACATTTTTCGTGAATCACCTTGCCTGTACCGCCGCAGTGGGAGCACGTACGGACATTGACCATCTGGCCAAAGGGCGTATTTTGTACGACCCGCTGCTGGCCTGTGCCGTGGCAGACAGGGCAAGTATCTACCTTGCTGCCCGGTTCGGCGCCTTCGCCGTGGCAGTGATCACAGATTTCATCTTTGGGTACTTGGATTTCCATTTCCGTCCCAAAAGCAGCCTGTTTGAAAGAAATGTCTACGTCGAAACGGAGGTCTGCCCCCCGTTCCGGACCGTTAGACTGACGGCTGCCCTGGCCACCGAAGAAGGAATCAAAGATATCGCCAAAACCGCCAAAGCCACCTTGGCTAAAGCCGCCCTGGCCGAAACCGCCAAAGCCGCCGAAACCACCAAAGCCCTGGCCGGCACCGGAAGCGTTGCCGTTCTGGAAGGCATCCATGCCGAACTGGTCGTACTGGGCGCGCTTGTTCTTATCAGACAAGACGCTGTAGGCTTCGTTGATTTCCTTGAACTTTTCTTCTGCAGCCTTAGGGTTGTCCCGGTTTTTATCAGGATGGTACTTTATAGCCAATTTACGGAAGGCTTTCTTAATATCCGCTTCGCTGGCATCTTTGGGAACGCCAAGTACTTCATAATAATCTCTTTTGCTCATATGGGCAGCCCCTCTTTATCTACTTACTTCTGGTCGTCGTCGACTACTTTGTAGTCAGCGTCAACTACTTTTTCATCACTCTGGCCACTCTGCTGTGCGCCTGCCTGCTGCTGTGCACCGGCCTGTTGCTGGGCACCAGCCTGCTGCTGTGCGTCAGCCTGCTTGTACATTTCGCTGGTCAGGTCGTAGAGCGGTTTCGTCAATGCTTCCGATGCAGCTTTGATTTTTTCTACATCGTCAGTCTTTACAGCTTCTTTCAGGTCGGCAATCTTCGATTTGATTTCCGAAACCTTCGACGCATCGGCTTTGTCACCGAGGTCTTTAATCGTCTTTTCGGCCTGATAAATCAGGGAATCGGCGTTGTTCTTGGCTTCGATGCCTTCTTTACGTTTCTTATCTTCTGCTTCGTGAGCAGCGGCTTCTTTGACCATGCGGTCGATTTCGCTCTTGTCGAGGCCCGACGAGGATTTGATGGTAATCTTCTGTTCCTTGCCAGTGCCGAGGTCTTTTGCCGTTACGTTAACGATACCGTTGGCATCGATGTTGAAGGTAACTTCGATACGAGGTACGCCACGGGGAGCAGCCGGAATACCGGTCAGTTCGAAACGGCCCAGTGTCTTGTTGTCAGCAGCCATTTCACGTTCGCCCTGGAGGACGTGTACGTCAACGGACGGCTGGTTATCGACAGCGGTGGAGAATACCTGGCTGCCAGAAGTCGGGATCGTCGTGTTGCGGTCGATGATCTTTGTGAAGACGCCGCCCAAGGTTTCAATGCCGAGGGAAAGCGGTGTAACATCGAGGAGCAATACGTCTTTGACATCGCCTACGAGGACGCCGGCCTGGATAGCAGCACCAACGGCTACACATTCATCAGGGTTGACGCCTTTGCTCGGTTCTTTGCCCAGGATCTGTTTGATAGCTTCCTGAACAGCCGGGATACGGCTGGAACCGCCGACGAGGATGATTTTATCGATTTCGTTGATGGAGAGACCGGAGTCAGCAATAGCTTTACGGGTCGGTTCCATCGTAGCCTGTACGAGGCTTTCTGTGAGTTCGTTGAATTTAGCACGGGTCAGCGTGAGGTCCAAGTGTTTCGGGCCTGTAGCATCGGCTGTGATGAACGGCAGGTTGATGTTTGTGGAAAGAACTGTCGAAAGTTCGATCTTAGCTTTTTCAGCAGCTTCCTTGAGGCGCTGTTCAGCCATCTTATCCTGCGAGAGGTCGATACCGGTCTGGGATTTGAATTCGGAAACCATCCAGTTCATGACAGCGTTATCGAAATCATCGCCGCCCAGGTGAGTGTTACCGTTTGTAGCTTTTACTTCGAAGACGCCATCGCCCAGTTCGAGGATGGATACATCGAATGTACCGCCACCAAGGTCGAAGACGAGAATCTTGCCGTCGCCGCCTTTATCGAGGCCATATGCCAGGGCTGCAGCTGTCGGTTCGTTGACGATACGGAGAACGTCGAGACCGGCAATTTTACCGGCATCCTTTGTAGCCTGACGCTGGCTGTCGTTGAAGTAAGCCGGTACGGTAATAACGGCCTGGGTTACTTTTTCACCCAAATAGCTTTCTGCGTCTTCTTTCAGTTTCTGCAGAATCATAGCGGAAATTTCCTGCGGTGTGTATTTCTTGTCGCCGATCGTTACGGTGTAATTTTCGCCCATGTGACGTTTAATGGAAGCGATGGTGTTTTCCGGGTTGGAAACAGCCTGACGTTTAGCCAGCTGGCCTACGAGGCGTTCGCCTGTTTTCGAAAAACCGACAACGGACGGTGTGAGACGGGAGCCTTCCGTGTTCGTAATTACTGTCGGTTCGCCGCCTTCCATAACAGCGACTACCGAGTTTGTTGTACCTAAGTCAATACCTATAACCTTAGCCATAGTAAAATTCCTCCAATCCTATACTTTCTACGATGTTTAACCGTTAAATGCAACTTTTACCATTGCCGGACGCAAGGTCTTGTCGCCCAGCAAGTACCCTTCCTGCAGGACTTCTACGACCATATCATTGTCGAATTCTTCACTTTCTACGCGCATGACGGCTTGGTGATAATTCGGGTCGAACGGTTTGCCTACAGCATCAATTTTCGTAACACCTTCTTTTTCCAGAACGCCCATGAGTTGTTTGTAGATCATGTCGTACCCGTCTACAAAGGACTTCATTTCGTCTGTCATGGCATCTTGCGGGGCCTGTAAGGCCCGTTCGAAGTTGTCAATGACGGGCAGGATATTCTGGAGTACTTCCATTTTTACGACTTCAGAAATCTGCAGCTTTTCACCGGCTGTCCGTTTCTTGAAATTCGAGAAATCGGCCTGAAGCCGCAGGTAGCGGTTTTTCATTTCCTCTACTTTAGCTTCTGCATCGGAGGCAGCCTTTGCTTCAGCTGCTTCGTCCGTTTCTTCTGCCGGCGTTTCTTCTGCTATTACTTCATCAGCGGCCTGCGTCGTTTCCTCTGCAGCCGTTGCCGTCGTCTTTTCTTCTTCACTCATTGCCTGCATCCCTCCTATTTATCGTCGTGGTAATGTTCCAGGATATTTGTTACATGCTGCTTCATAAAGTCCAGAAGGCTGATGATTTTCGCATATTCCATACGCGTCGGGCCTAATACGGCGATCTTACCGAGGACCATATCGTTGGCTGTGAACGTGGCTTCGATGATGCTGCAATCGTTGATGGGCGAAAGCTTGGTTTCTTCACCAATGCGTACCGTTACAGGACGGTTACCCTTTTCGCCTTCGTCATGCAGCAGGTTAGCGACTACATCCTGCTCTTCCAGCATGGTAAATAAGCTTTTGGCTTTATCTACATCCTTGAATTCCGGCTTGTTAAGAAGCTCCATCGTGCCGCCTTTATACAACTGTTGTTTCTTCCGAAACGCCTTATGCAAGGAACGGAATGCCGTCCGGTATAAGTCGAGGTCGTCTACAACAGTTCCCCGGAATTTTTCCAGAACGTCCATGTTGATCTCCGATAAGGGCACTCCTGCAAGGCAGCGTGTTAATTTTTCAGCTACGACGTTCAGGTCATCTACATCTACGCCATCCGGTTTCGCATAAATACAGTTTTCGATTTGTCCTGTATCTGTGACGACGATCATGATCGCCCGGCGGTGATCTAAGGGCAGAAAGCGTATATACTTCAATTTTGAACTCGTTTGCTGAGACGTCATGACCAGCGTGACATTGTGCGTAATCCGTGCCAGGCCTTGTGCCGTGGACTGGAATATTTGATCGACATCGCTCATCTTGTCTTCAAACCAGGCTTCTACGAACCGCTTTTCATCGCTCGTAATCTTTGCCGGCTGCAGGAGACAGTCTACGTAAAAACGATAGCCTTTGATGGAAGGAATCCGTCCGGCCGACGTATGCGGCTGTTCGAGATAGCCCATCATTTCAAGATCAAACATTTCATTACGGATCGTCGCTGCACTGACACCTAAATCATATTTACGCGCAATCGTTCTGGATCCGACAGGTTCGGCAGATGTGATGTAATCCTGAATGATAGCTTGCAGTATTTTCTGTTTTCTTTCATCCAAATCCATACGTCTCACCTCTATGCCGTTTAGCATTAGCACTCTTTTTGTTTGAGTGCTAATAACTATATAAAAGATAGCATGATTAAAGCCATTTGTCAATGGAAAAAGGTAAATTAGTCAAAAAGTCAAAGAAAAATTTTCGATTTTGTCTTTTCTTCTTTTTTTCCGGACTGGCTTTTTCTATATACATATATATGTACTTTTTCTTAATACACAAAAAGGACGGCGGCATATGCATGCCGCCGTACCCAATTAAGGAGAAATCCCTATGACTAGGAATCACAGTGAAATGAGGTAAACCTTATTTACCTGTAAATTCAGGTTTACGTTTTTCCATGAAGGCTTTCATGCCTTCCTTCTGGTCAGCCGTTGCGAAGCAAAGGCCAAAGACGTTGCTTTCGAAAGCAAGGCCCGTAATGATATCTGCATTGATACCGTTGTTGATAGCTTTTTTAGCGATCTGAACGGCTACAGGTCCCTGAGCCATGATCTTCTTAGCAGCTTTAATAGCAGCCGGCATCAATTCAGCCTGCGGAACAACTTTGTTGACGAGGCCAATACGCAAGGCTTCATCAGCTTTAATGTTCTTGGAGCTGTAAATGATTTCTTTAGCCATGCCAAGACCAACGAGGCGGGCTAAACGCTGTGTGCCGCCGAAGCCCGGGATAATACCGAGGCCTACTTCAGGCTGGCCAAAGATAGCGTTTTCGGAGCAATACCGGAAATCAGCAGCCATGGAGATTTCGCAGCCGCCGCCCAGAGCGAAGCCGTTTACTGCAGCGATAACAGGCTGCGGTAATTTTTCGATTTTCGTAATGACGCCTGCGCCATAAGCAGCCCATTTGCCGCTTTCAGCCGGGCCATAGTCAGCCATTTCTTTAATATCAGCACCGGCTACGAAGGATTTTTCACCAGCACCGGTAATGATAACAACCTGGATGTCTTTGCTTTCAGCAATGTAGTCAACCGCTTTTTCGATATCTTCTACAGTTGCTTTATTGAGAGCGTTCAAAGCCTTCGGGCGATTGATCGTTAAGGTAGCAATACCGTCTTCTACTTTGAAAATGATGTTTTCGAATTCCATATGATGTGACCTCCTTAAATATGCTTGTCAGCCTATTATTTGTTGTAGTCGTAGAAGCCTTTACCAGTCTTCATGCCGAGGTAGCCAGCTGCAACATATTTACGGAGAAGCGGGCACGGACGATATTTAGGATCGCCATAACCTTCATAAAGAACGTCCATAACGTGGAGAACAACATCGTTACCGATGAGGTCGCACAGAGCCAAAGGTCCCATTGGATGATTGTAACCGAGTTTGCAAACTGCGTCGATACCTTCTCTTGTAGCTACGCCTTCCATCAAAGCATAGATAGCTTCGTTCAGCATAGGAACAACGATACGGTTAGCAGCGAAGCCCGGGAAGTCAGCAACTTCAACAGGTTCTTTGCCCAATTCTTTAGCAGCGTCGACAACCGTCTTAACGGTTTCGTCGGAAGTAGCCAGGCCTTTGATAACTTCGATCAGTTTCATAACAGGGGCCGGGTTGAAGAAATGCATGCCGATAACTTTGTCCGGACGGTTTGTAGCTGTAGCAATTTTCGTGATCGGCAAGGAAGATGTGTTGGAAGCGAGAATCGTGTTAGCCGGGCATTTTTCGTCGAGGTTTTTGAAGATCTGGCTCTTGATCTTGTAGTCTTCGATAGCTGCTTCAACAACCAGTTCTACGTCTTTCATGTTTTCTTCCGTAATTTCTACGATGCCTTCGAAATGGCCAAGGATTTCAGCTTTCTGGTCTTACGTGATTTTGCCTTTGGAAACTTTTTTCGTCAGCTGTTTGTCGATTTTTTTCATGCCGCCGTCGATGAATTCTTGTTTGATATCGTTAAGAACTACATCTACGCCGTGTTCAGCGAATACTTGAGCAATACCGGAACCCATTGTGCCTGCACCAATAACCATTACTTTTTTGAACATGTGAAACTCCTCCTTTTATTAGCGTGATTTTTTTCACTTTTGTGATCAAAAAAAAATCACATTTGACAATAATTAAGATGCACTGCTTACATTCATAGTATAACACGTTTGCAAAAAAAGTCCACTAAAAAATAGATATATTTTATAAATTTCTGTGCGTCTATATGCAGAAAATGCATTATTTATGCTTTTTATTTACTTATATATCGATGTTTATGACTTAATGTAATGATTATTTCTACTCTATGATGATTCCGTATATTCTGTTAGGCCGTCCGGGTAGCTTGTACTATTTATAACGTTTTATACCATTTTAGAATGAAAATAAATAGGAACTGGTTATATTATACCAGTTCCTATTTGTGAATTTGTGCACATTCACGAACTCTTACATCGTTTCCGTGCTATTCAGAGCCGCTAATATATGACGGCGTTTTTCATATTGCTTGCGGTATAAGGTCGTCAGTTCTGCATGGGGTTCATAGCTGTCTTTGACGGCCAGACGCTGCTGCAGGACAGCCTTCAAATTCGTAATATCGCCTACGGCCCGGGCGGCGACGAGGCAGTTCGTCGGCACGGCACCGCCGGCTACCTGCAGTGTCTGGACGTGTGTCGAAAGCATATCGGCCTTGATCTGGTTCCACAGAGCATCGCGGCTGCCCCCTTCAGTAACTGTGAGCTGATTGAGGTCGATGCCGGCTGCGCGGTAGCGGTCCGTTACTTCCATGTAGTCGTAGCCGATACCTTCGAGGACGCAGCGCCAGAGAGCGCCTTGATCCGAATCGAGGGTCAAGCCTGTAAAGGTACCGCGTACGTGCGGGAATTCGCCGTTGCCTCCGGTCAGGTACGGAATAAACATAGCACCTTCACAGCCGGCAGGATGACGGCTGGCGAGACGGTCCATTTCACCGTAATACGTATCGTCCGTTTCCTTGCGGGCAATACTGTCTTTAAACCAGCGCAGGGCCAGGCCGCCTGTGCGTACCATGCCCCAGTAGAAATACGTATCCGGCAGGGTACCGGAATTGAAGATGAGCCCCGTCCCAGGTGATGACAGTTCCGGAATGATGCCGTCCGTAGCGACGCAGAACATAGCACACGTACCGGCTACGTCGACGGCGCGGCCGGCTTCTAAGATGCCGCTGCCCATCATGGATTCCATCGTGTCGCCGGCTCCGGCACAAATGGGAATGCCTGCCGGGAAGCCCGTTTCGGCCGCATCAGCCGCACAGAGCGTACCAATGATATCCCACGGCTTGACGACGCGGGGCAAGTACTTCCTATCGAGGCCCAGGATTTCCAGCTGCTTAGGTGACCACTCTTTGGTGACCACGTTGTAACCCAGGCCCCAGCCCGACAAGGTGCCCCAGTCGATGAAGGCATCGGCCCCGGAAAGACCGGCCAGGTGCATGAGGATGTACGGGCAGTTGTGGACGAACTTGACGCCTTTTTCCTTCACTTCAGGTATATTCTTCAGGAACCAGCGGGCAAACATGGCTGGAAACATGACGTTTGGTTCGGCATTACCCGTTTCTTCACCCCAAATAGCCAGGTGCTGCGCTTTCAGCGCTTCTACGTCGTCAGCTGTACGGCTATCGAGGTAATTAATATACGGTGTAATGGCGTTGCCGTCAGCATCGACGCAGGCAATGCCGCAAATGATGCCGTCACCCATGATGGCCCGTACGCCACGTACGTCCAGATTCTTAGCGGCCATCTGGCAGCTGCATTCACGCATGCACTGCTTGATAAGCTGGTAATATTCGCCTACGTCCATTTGTACCCAGCCAGGCTGGGGATAGTTGAGCGCCGTCTGGGCTGTCGCCATGGCGACTTCCTGCATCTGGTCGTCGTAGACGGCAACCTTTACGCTTTGTGTGCCGGCATCAAAGCCGAGATAATATCTTTTTTCCAATTTTGCGCCTTCTTTCTCTAATAAAAAAAGACTGGCATCGCCAGTCTTTTTATGTCAAAGGAAATACACCCGGACGGCCTGCACCTGTCCCGGCTTTTGTCTTTTCCCATCCAGACTATACTGTCGGTATCGAAATTGCATCGATTCGGCTCCCCTGCGGGAGGTCGCGGACTATCACCGCCGGTCAGGAATTGAAAGGGTTCCCTTTCGCACCATGCCCTAAAGACTAAACGATATGTAGATTGTGTATATAGAAATACTTGCATTACATTATATCATGCACATAGTAAAATTACAAGCGGCTCATGAGCTCTTCCATAACGCCTGTCGTCGACGTTTCCACCGGCGGAAAACGGCGCAGGTCCGAATGGGCTTCGATGTAACCGAGGAATTCGCAGATACTGTTTTCCATATCCTGCAGGCTGTCTTCGTTGAGATTTTCCAGAAGGGCCGGTACGTTTTGGTCGTAACGGCACAGGAGTGCGCGAAGATGGGTAAATTCCGTATGGGCGGCTGTACCAAAAACAGCCCGCATAAGTACGTCATAGAGGGTACACAGGGATGGTACAGAGCGCACGTCTTCACTCTGCCCCAGGCGGGAGAGCCAGGTCATGACGACGCTCGTAAAGAAGGTATATAAGGACATGGCTGCTGCCCGTTCATAGCGCTGGGCCAGGAGTTTATTTTTCTTGTGCCCCTTGGCTGCGTGAGCAGCGGCTTTCTTAAAGAAAAAGCGGTAATCCCGCCA
>ERZ791810.2266-NODE-2266-length-10404-cov-13.301092_pt1 | contig 10404 bp, 6 predicted proteins | sample MGYA00510304_ERZ791810 | MGnify/ENA primary metagenome ERZ791810 (study PRJEB30046, sample SAMN00791967) | human gut metagenome | study: EMG produced TPA metagenomics assembly of the A metagenome-wide association study of gut microbiota in type 2... | reverse complement strand
TTTCCCGACTCCAGCCTTTCTATGATTTTCCAGTGTAAATATGTATATCAGCACCCTTTAAAATAACCTTGTCCGGCGTTATATGCTTCAGCAAAAGAAGCATTCTCCAAAGCTTTCTCTATATTCACTCCCATGAATGAGTGTTCATTCAACCATAGCCAGACATAATCAATATCAGGATAGGTTTCCAAAACATTATCAAGTGCTGCATAATGTATCTCTATCGCTATCTGACTTTTTGGATTCGGAATCATGTTAGACTCCCCAGGCCAGTAAAAACAGTCGCCCGCTACATTCAAAGAAAAATATTCAGGAGGAATTACTCCAAATTCAAATCCCATTGCCATACGTATACCACGTTCATGGGCCATGCTCAAAACATCACGCATCAATGTCTGCGATTTCTCATAATGCTCTTGTGGAGTAGAAGAAGTTACAGAAGCATCACTACCAAAAGCCTCCGCACCTTCTGGCAAAGAAAATACACGGTCAGTACCGAAAGCATAATCTTTCACTTTCATAGGTAAATACCCCCAACGTGCAGTAAGAGAATTATCAAAACAAGCTTGAGGAAGAATATCCTTATATTCTATCTTGATCATCGGTTCTACATAAGTGGCATAACGTTCTCCACCGCCAGTATAATTATGGAACCCAATAAAGTTAATTCCATTCCTCTCACACTCATCAAGATATTTCTGATAGTCTTCTATATTCCAAGATGTTGGTCCTGATAAAAAATTATGCCAAGGCAGTACCCCCCTTATTTCAAATTGGTCCTGTGCAAACAAATAAAAGGGCAAACATAACAAAATCAACAAATACTGAATTCTATAGATCATTTTTATGTTATTTAAGAAAACAAAAGAGAGGTAAAAATGCAAGAGCAGCTACCTCTCTTAACCATATACGATTTTAAGCTATTGCTTATTTTAGTTTTTCGGTACAATTCGGAAATTGTCAAAACAAATATCTGTATCCTCTGCAAAGCTATTTCCCATAACTTGTAATGTGCCAGTATTAGGCACATCCCCTTTCCAAACCTCATTTAGATCAATACTAATCGTCTGCCATTCACCATTTGTTTTAAAAGCGAGTCCAGAAGCAAAAGGTTCCCAATCATAATTAATTTGTTCAAAATAGAAACGAATCTGTCGCTTACTTAATGCTGTCAAAGTATTTACCTCAAACTTTAACTGATAATTATCTTGATTAGCCTTTACATCATCCCAATAATTAACCTCTATTTGAGCTATTGCAACAGTACCACTCCATTCCCAATCAGCAGCATCTTCTTTAGCAATTTTAAAACGTGAATAATTCCCTGTAATAGATTCAGGAACCGGTCCATTATTCACATAATTATTCCCTCCCCAACCTGTATATGGGTCATAATCACATAACATATTTCCCCTCTCATAATATCTGCCAGGAACTAATCTCTCGCCAGCTATTGGGCTAACAATTTTTATTTTAGTACCCGCTATAGCATCTTCTGGTAAATTAAAATAAAGAGTATCCTGCACAGCTCGTATAATATCCATCTCTTGATCGCCAAAGAATAATTGTCCACTCTCTGTTGTAATTTCATATAAATCAAAAAAATCACCTACAATTTTCATTGTTCCCCCAGCAGGAGTAAATTCATTATACATACCATCCACTCTCAAATCTGGAATAAAAACAGAAAGAGGAGCTGTAGTAGATTCTGTAGCAGTCGATAATGTAATTAAATTATTAACTTCAACAGGTATTACTCTAGGAATTGGAAACGTTATTTCATTTGCTGTTGTATATGCATTTGACATATCTACTGGAACATCATTTACTAGAATAGATTTAACTCCATCTAATCCTGTCCCTTGAACTATGATATATTGTGCTAAATTCGCGACTTCAAGCCCTTGTTCCCTATCTGTCACAGTTGATATTCTCGTTATACTAAGAGGGGTACAACTATTTTCATTATCCGAGCAGGAAGCAAATATTCCAAGTCCTGCAGTCATCAACATGACTAAAACATATTTTACAGTTTTCATTATTTTTTCATTTTTATTATTCTAAATACTTATTTGCAGTTACCAACCAGGATTGTTAGAATCAATCTTATCATTTGCATTAACTTCACTTGTAGGTAACGGATAGAGAAGGTTACGTTCTGTACGGCGTTTAGTTACATTATGTTCATCCATATCAATAGCATTCATTACCCCTAAATAAATTCCCCAACGAAATAAATCATAACGTCGATCTGCTTCATAGGCTAATTCACGCGCACGTTCTTCAAGAACTGCCGAACGAAATTCATCTTGATTCATATTAGAAAAAGGAGTTGCATTAGAACGAGTACGTATTCTATTAACTTGTTTGTAAGCTTCTTCAGTAGGACCGCCATTCAGTTCATTTACCGCTTCTGCATATATTAATATAATATCAGGTAAACGGAGTAATGGAAAATGGAAATCAGTCTTCGTTTGCTTCCGGTCTGTTACAAATGTAAATTTTGTCAATTTTGCCAAACTCCATCCTTCACCTTCTTTATAAACTTCCGTTCCATCAAACCTATTTCCCTCACTATCATATACCTCATGGTTTGCAACCTTATTCGCATACCATCGAGGATAATAATTATATACAACTTTACCATTCTCATCCAAGTCAGTAGCAGGATAACGATGAATAACTCCGTCTATAATACGCAAATCCTTCTCTTCAAATAATAAATACCAATGATCTCGCATTCCATACCAATTACCATCTAGCGAACCATCACTTTCCATAATGCCAACATAGTCCTTACATATTGTATTTCCAAAGTCATCATCACCACTTTTAGCTTGAGCCATCCATATATGCTCTCCCTTATTACGATTAGCAATAGCCCACACATCCATATATTTATCAAATAATGTATATTCCTCTATTACCTCCCATGCTTTATCACGTGCCAATGCATAATATGTATCTGGGTCAAACGTCTCATAACCAACTACCGTTTGTGCAATATGTGTAATAGGCTGAGGTTCTGGGAGATTAGGCGTCCCCCCTTTCACAACTACAGGAACTCCAGACAGTGCACCAGAAGCCATAGTAGCATATACCTTAGCTAATAAAGCCTTAGCAGCGCCACTCGAAGCATGTCCTTCAATAAAAGCATTATTATTTTTAGAATACATACCTTCACCTATTTTTAATAACTCTATAATATGGGTATATACATCAGGAATTGAAGCGCGAGGTTGATTCATATCTTCACCTTCAGATATTGACTTTCTAAAGATAGGAACACCTCCATAGTTTCTTACTAGATTAAAATATGCCCATGCTTTCAAAAAAGAAAGTTGTCCAATAGCATCTGTCTTACTTTCCTGAGAGATATTAGACATTGCCGAAATTTTTGATATCGCAAGATTGGCACGATGAATTAAAGTATAACAACCTTGCCACAGATGATCTTTTCCCCAAAAGCCACTAACATTTCCAGCGCCAACATTTCCAAAAGCCCAAGAAGCGCCAGAAGCATAATCACAATCCATATTTGTTAAGTACAAATAAGATGAAGGAGCAATAAAACTAGAGATAATCGTGTTATAAGTCCCTGTTAATAGTTGAGACTTCGCACTCTCGCTATCTCCCAACTGCTCTGGAGATATAAAATCATACACTTTTTCTTCTAATAAATCATCGCAAGAAAGTACTGCAAAAACAGTCCATAATAATAACATAGACTTTAATATAATATTTTTCATAGTTTCTTTAATTAAAAAATTAAATATTAAAATGTGCATTGTACACCAAATGAGAAAGTACGACTACTTGGATAAGAGAACATATCCACACCACGACGAGATGCATCTCCCCCAAAAGAATTCACATCTGGATCAAACCAACTATAATTTGTAATAGTAAATACATTGCTTACCGATGTATAAAAATTAATATATTCAATACCTTTTATTGGTGCATTCCATCTATAGCCTAAATTAATATTCTTCATTCTCAAATAAGATCCATCTTCCACATACCGATCCGATAGTTTCATTGTTCTACCATACCCAGAATACGCTTTGGGCCATTTTGCCAAATCTCGATTCTCTGGCGTCCAACGAGTATCATACATTTCTTGTGGGATGTTACCTATACCACTCATAGTCACCTTTATTAAATTAGCATTAAAGATATCCCCTCCAACGCATCCTTGCAAGAAAAAACTTAATGAAAAATTCTTATAGGAGAAGTTGTGAGTCATACCAAATGTAAAATCTGGATTGGCGTCACCTATAATTTGTCTATCAGCGTCTGTTATACCTGGTTTCCCATCAAGATCTTTATATTTCACTTCACCTATCATTGATCTACAAACAGCTTCCGATTCATTGGCATAAAAAGGATCGGCTCTTACCTCTGCTATATTATCATAGAAACCATCCTCAACATAACCAAATATGGTACCGATAGGCATTCCATTACGTTGAATAAAAACTGCATCAGCATCGCTCCATGACTGTGCAAATTGGTCTCCAGGAAGCTCTTCTATCTTATTACGGTTAAAAGATATATTAGCATCAAAATCCCACTTGAATTTTTTTCCACTTATTGGATAGAATTTACCAGTGATTTCCAATCCTTTATTAATAACATCACCAAAATTAGTCGTCATATTAGAAAAGCCCGTACTCTGAGGTATTTGAATATTCTGCAACAAATCTGAGGTTTTCTTATAATATACATCAACAGTAAAATTTACTCTATTCTCGAAAAAGCCCATATCAATACCCGCATTATATTGAGTAGTTGTTTCCCATTTTAAATCTGGATTAGCAGGCCCTCTCCAAGTAAGATTTGCAAAGCCACTCGCTAAAGCTCCATTGATAGGATAATTAGCGACCGTCAAATAATCGCGTGTTGCATATGCACCAATAGCTTGATTGCCAGTCTGACCATAACTTGCGCGTATTTTTAAGTTACTGAAAATATTTAAACTCTTAATAAACTCCTCCTCAGAAGCACGCCACGCTATCGCACCTGATGCAAAATTGGACCATTTATTACCCGGAGCAAACTTACTAGAACCATCTCTACGGAAAGAAGCTGTGAACAAATATTTATTCATTAAACTATAATTAGCACGTCCTAAAAAAGATACTAAAGAAGTCATTCCTCGTCCACTAATTGGCTTATTAGGGTTTACTGCTGCACTCATATCAAAATCTTCCGTTATATCTTGCGGAAAACCTTTTGCAGTCATAGCTTTATTCCCATAATCACCTCTTTCATAAGAAAAAGCGATTACAGCATTCAGTGAATGGTTCTTATTAAACTCCTTATTATAAGTAGCCATTGTTTCAAGCACAAGGTTTTTAGCCCAATTATCTGCTTTAGAAGCAAAACCATTATCCGGATCTTTACCTTCTACCGTCTCTCTGTTATAATACACATTACGCTCATTCATATTATAAGAAAAGCCTACATTCTGACGTATTTTTAAATCCTTTATAGGAGTCAATTCTAAATAAGAAGAAGAGAAAAAAGTATTAGTAGTCAATTCATCTTTTGCTGCACGGGTATAAACATATGGATTAGAAGAGAACCAGTTCAACTGTGCATTATCAGTCCCATTATCCAACGCTTCTGTAGCAGGATAAAATAGTGTACCATGCATAATACCATTACTTACAGAATTAGTTTTTGCCAATTTATTAAGTGAATTAGTAAAACTCATATTAGTTCCGATCTCAATCCATTTATGAATTTTCCTTGCAATATTAGCACGAAATGAATATCGTTTATAACCAGAATTTCGTATAGTACCTTCTTGATCAAGAATATTTCCTGATATAGCATAATATCCTTTATCACTTGCACCATTTACGCTCAAATTATATTCTTGTGAAAGAGCAGTTTCAAACACTTGATCTTGCCAATTTGTCCATGCACAAGTACCATTCCGATAATCATCTGGTCCAGGAGCATATTCATACTCGCCTGTACTAGTGTTTAGAAGCTCTTTACCTGGATAAGGCAACGTCTCTCTCGCACCATCATATTCATTAAACATTTCTGTTGCCTCGTTACGATATTTTGCATATGTATACCCATCCAACATATCCATCTTTTTCACTACTTTCGATATGCCAAAATTTGCACTAAAGCTAATGTTTTCTTTTCCTTTAACCCCACGTTTAGTTGTAATTAAAACGACACCATTTGCACCACGAGAACCATAAATAGCAGTAGCAGAAGCATCTTTCAACACCTCCACAGATTCAATATCAGCTGGATTAATAGAAGATAAAGGGTTTGCAGATTGAAGCATACCATCTTCATCCCGACCAGCTCCAGGGGTTCCTCCAGTAGTAAAAGGAATACCATCCACTACATAAAGCGGTTCTGTAGAGGTTGAAAATGAATTAGCTCCACGAATTTGAATACTAATACCAGCTCCCGGAGCACCATCATTTTGATTAACTTGCACACCAGCAATACGCCCTTGTAAACTTTGATTAATACTAACCGGATTTGTTTTCATGAGTTCCTCACTCTTAATACTAGTAACAGAACCTGTCAAATCGCTTTTTTTCATTGTACCATATCCCACTACTACAACCTCATCAAGCAGTTCAGTATCTTCCGTCATCATAACATTCAGAACCTTTTGTCCAGCCTTAATAGTTATCTCTTGTTCTTTATAACCTATACAAGAAAAAACTAAGATATGCTTACCTACAGGAACTTTTACACTATATTCCCCCTTCACATCGGCAATAGAACCAATCCCCGTTCCCTTTACTAGAATATTAGCCCCTATCAGCGGGGAACCATCGCTGACATCAGTAATAGTACCTGTAACAATAGTTTCTTGGGCCATCACATGGCAACTCATTAAGAGCGCCGTTAAAAGCAAAATAATGTTTTTCATATAACACTGATTTAAAATAATAATATTTTCAACACCGCAAATATAGACACCATAGCCATGACAAACAAATACTATTTTATCATTAGCTAATACTATTCAAACCATCCAATAAACATCTGATTTAAAAGAGGATATCCAACCAAAGCTATATACTAAACAACTTAAAGAACCTTTAACCAACATAGTTAAAGTAGGATCAATATTATTTTTGTATAATCTCCCTTTAGAGCTAAAGCAATTATTATAACAAATCATTAAGCAATTCCTCTCCTACTAAATGAAGCAACAACTTAATTTGCAAGCCTTATTTTATTTCAAAATCTTTATTCATTCCTTTCGATAATTCTTTCTGACCACCACCTACAAATAAGGAATATTTTCCAGAAAGCATTTTCCATTCTCCATCCTGCCACACAGAAAGCTGACGAGGAGTTATAGTAAAAGTAACCGTCTTACTTTCATTCGGTTTCAAATTAACTCGCGCAAAAGCTATTAGTTTCTTTAATGGAAACGTATAAACCGGAGTTTTCTCACGAGAAACATATACTTGAATGACTTCCTCACCCACTACGTCACTTATATTCTTAACCTTAATAGAACACTGTAAAGTTCCATCTACATGAACTACATCATTACATTGCAAATCCGCATACTCAAAATTTGAATAACTTAAACCATGCCCAAATCCATAAAGAGGTTTACTTGATAGATATTGATAGGTACGCCCTTTCCAAATATCATAATCTAAGATATTTGGCAATTGCTGTTCTGATTCATAAATAGTCATTGGCAACTTTCCAGATGGGTTTTCCAAACCAAACAAAATACCAGCCAAAGCTGCCCCCCCTCTTGTCCCGGATACCAAGCTTGAAGAATTGAGGGAACGTGTTCTGCAGCCCATTGCGAAGTTAAGGGATTCCCTGTTTGAAGTATCAATGCAATACGTGGATTTACTTTATAAATTTCTTTCAACAATAGTTCTTGCGTCATGGGCAAATAAATAGAAGGCAGATCACGATTTTCACGAGCCAATTTTCCATCATTCCCCAAAGCAACTAATACTAAATCAGCTCTAGATACAATTTTTTTCACTTTATCTATCTGATTAATATTTCCAAAATCTGAAACCAATATACAGGTAGCAGCTCCTATTCTATTTATATACTCTATTTTGATCGGTATCTTCTTACCATTTTCCAACAAAACTTCCACTGAATAATATTGTAAACCATGAGCATTCCATTCATCTAAAACCAGACTACCGTTCAACCAAACACGCACTCCACCATCAGCATATACACCAATAGCATGCTTACCATCTACCGGAGCTTTTAGATACCCACTCCATCTAACAGAGAAATCATTCTTAGTTAAACGTTGATCCGGTGTACCATCTCCCCAATCAAAACCAACAGTTTTATCAATTCTTGAGAATAAAAAAGGGCTATTCAAATCATGTCCGTCTATATAATCTGCCGTAAGCCCATTGTTCACTCCATCAGAAGCCAATAAATAGCTTGAATCAACCGGAGAAACGACGGAAGTACCTTCAATATATGAAATTTCAACCTCTTCACCCACCATTTTCTTAACACCCTGTAACAAAGAAATATTATGAACCGGTTTACCACTATACCCTCCCAAATAGTTATTATCAGCAAATGGTCCTACAATAGCTATAGAACGAACATCTTTTTTATCTATAGGTAGAAAATTATCTTCATTTTTTAAAAGTATAATAGATTTAACCGCTGCCTCATACGCTAATCTTCTAAATTGTTCTCCTGCAAGTAACTTCTTATCATAATGATTATAAGGAACAAGTTCAATGGGATCAAATTCTCCCAATTTAAAACGCGTTGTCAACACACGAGTCAGCGCTCTATCAATAGCATACTCTGACACTAGCCCTCGTTGCACTGCCGCCACCAAATTCTCACGATAGGTCCCCCCACATTCTAGATCACAACCACTATTTATACCTAAAGCTGCAGCTTCTTCCAATGAATTAACAATTCGATGCTGCCAGTTCATGACTCCAATAGCACCACAGTCAGACACAACAAAACCATCAAATCCCCATTCTTTTCTCAAAACATCCTCTAATAACCAAGTTGAACCACTCGGAGGAATCCCATTAAAAGCATTATAAGCAGTCATTATAGATTGTACATTTGCTTCTTTCACGCATGCTTCATAAGCCGGGAAATAATATTCATATAATTGTTTAGTGGGTATCTGTGAGGAACTAGAAAAGCGGTCATTCTCTTGATTATTAGCTACAAAATGTTTAACTGTAGCAACTGTCTTTAAATAATTAGGATGATCTCCCTGCAATCCTTTCACAAAAGCTACTCCTAAACGAGAAGTTAAATAAGGATCTTCACCATAAGTTTCCTCATTTCGCCCCCAACGAGGATCACGAGCCATATTAATAGTAGGAGCCCAATAAGTAAGCCCTTTTCCTATGTCCAGATATTTCAAACGAGCCTCTGTCGAAATAGCAGAGGCTATTCTTTTAACCAACAATGTATCCCAAGTAGAAGCCAAATTAATAGCTTGTGGAAATACAGTTACTTCTCCTGCACGAGCCACACCATGTAAACATTCATTCCAATAATTATAGGAAGGAAGATTCAGACGAGGTATACTATCACTTTCATTCGATAACTGAGCTACTTTCTCTTCAAGTGTCATCTGTCGAATGATATTCTCGATGCGCACTGATATCGGTTGAGATAAATCACCGATAATCCTCTCTTTTACTCCACGCACCTCTATTTTGCCACTTGCATTAAAAGCTGGACAATCATTACATCCACCATTATCTTGAGCTTTCAAAGAAATATTTGCCAGTATAAATACTACAACTAATAAATGCCATCTCACTTGCATATTTTCAATAGATTAAAATGTCTTTTCCATTGGCAAATATAGCAACTTCCTAACACTTCATTTGATACTATTTTATCCTTTCATTATACATTTTAGCAAACAAAAAAATCAAAGATAAAAGATATATGTTAGAGACTAATATCGTAGCACTATATCACAATTTTCTTCTTTCTATAATTTTCCCGAAATTCCTTCGGCGAACATCCTTTCTTACGTTTAAATAATCGATTGAAATTAGATAAATTATTAAATCCACAATCATAACATATCTCTGCGATCGTATGTGCAGAGTCCACCAATAAACGAGTAGCAAAGCCAAGACGAATATCAATAATATAATCAGAAAATGTTTTTCCCGTACGTAACCGAAAGAAACGACTGAACGAAACAGATGTCATCCCTACCATGTCTGCTAAAATACTTAAACGAATATCCTCCTGATAGTGATCAGCAATATATTTCTGCACTCTTTGCACACGTCGACTGTCAGAGAAAGTTTCTATTTTAGCAAACGAAGAGCTAGAAAGCACTTCTGCATTATCATACAGAGATAGTTCATAAAGTATTCGAAGAAAATTCATTACCGCATA
>ERZ791810.2258-NODE-2258-length-10458-cov-2.756705_pt1 | contig 10458 bp, 7 predicted proteins | sample MGYA00510304_ERZ791810 | MGnify/ENA primary metagenome ERZ791810 (study PRJEB30046, sample SAMN00791967) | human gut metagenome | study: EMG produced TPA metagenomics assembly of the A metagenome-wide association study of gut microbiota in type 2... | reverse complement strand
ATTATGGAATAATTTTTAGGGCAACACAATCCGTCGAATTATTTTGCGCTTACTATTAGTCTATCCTCTAAACCATTTTTCCATTGATTATTTTTGCTAAACCAGTTAAATAACCAACTATAATATTCTTTCCTATATGAATTACCCGGAATTTCACAAAAACCTGAAAACAAGAAATTTGAAAGTTCTAACTCATAATAATTTTGATTACCACTGTCAACACTCTCGTTCATCACTGTGCGATATGAAAAGACAGAATAATTAGCTAATAACCAATCTGATACTTGGCATTTCCATAACTCACCTCGTTCAGTACACCATACATATTTCATAAGCTTTGTTAATTCTCTTTGCAGGTTATACATGTATCCGGCAGATTCTGGCATTACACCCTGATGTATCATATCATCATCTAATTTGCTTTCTGATGCCGTTATATAAACCAAATAATCACACATTATAGAGAGTTCTTCTGGAATCTCTTGACTAACATCCTTTCCATCTGGCACTTGTTCCAATAACAATTTCATATATTCAAATGGCGGAACAATATATGCATAACCTTCATTAAACATTTGTGTAATAACATTAATATACTTCTCATCCGAAATAATTCTTTGCTCATGTAGTAACTCTACAATATCAGTAACGGAATAGATAAAACAATCATTAAAATTATTGTAACTATTTGCCCATCTATCATCACAAACAAGTATATGGCTATTTAAAGATGCATAGTGAAATAAATCCAGAAAATCATTAGTAAATATTTCATTCTTTCTTTTATGTTCATCTTCGTAGAAGCCATAATAACCAATATATCCAGCTTCTTTATTCTCTTGAATATCGTTTTTTAAATCTTCCAAAAAAACATAAGCTTCCTTTGCCAATTCGACTCGCTTCATTTCACTCTCAATATTATCAAAAATATTGCTAATTACATGAATATTACATTTATGCGAAATAACTGACACTCCATCCATTTCGAACATTTCTCGCAAAAAATTTTCACCAACTAAAATAGGCAACTTTCCATTATAGCCAACAAGTGTATCAATTAATTCATTTCCTTCTCTTAGTTTTCTACCTCCCTTATATTTATTTTTAAATTCACTATTAATATCTCCTCTCTTTTCTAAAATGGCTAATAATTCATAGGGCGAAATAACATCATTTCTCATTTCGTCTGTTATTTTATATGACTCTTCTAATAAATCAGATATAAAATTATCAGAAACTAAAATCAAATTATTACACTTTGCAAGCTCATACGGAACAATATCACCCAGATTAATTCCAGTTTCAACCCAGTTTTTCAAATCGTTTTGTGAAGGTAATTCAATGTAATTAAGCGTTTTTCTTCTCCATGTAGCCACCATTTTTTCCTTTGCTGCTAACATATCAGGTTGACTTGGCAAACATTTATTTTGTTCTGAAGCAATAATATTGCTAATATTTCCCGATATAACTATTGGGTTCCAACACGATTTAATATCATCTAATATCTCAAAATGTTTCAAATGAATTAACGAAGAGAAATCAATAGTTATTGCTTGTCCCAATGTTTTCTTTATTTCTTCAATTGAAGCATGATGCCCTCCGAACGTTGTTAATAACAATTGTTTTCCTACTGAATTATTAATATTGTTACTCCATAACTGCTGACAATACAATGTATAACTAGCATTCCCTGAGTGGTCAAAGAATAAGTGATATGGGAATTGACACTTCATATACATTTCATATCGTTTTTTACTTTCTTCCTCAACTTTCTCAATCCATTCCTTAGCTTCTTTAAAAGTCAATGTTCTAAAGCAATCCACTTTGTCTAAAGCTTGTAGTTTAACAAATAATTTGGATGCACTATCACTCTTTCCAATTGAATAGAGGAAATTCATTGCCCACATCATTACATTAGGATCGTTATCCGATTGTATCAACGCTTTTTTTACATATTTCTCAGACTCGCTAACACTAATTCTTTTATTGAATTCCGCATACATCTGATATACTTCAACATTTTTTATTCCCTTTTTAATGCCGTCTCTTAAAGTGTAAATTGCCTCTTGTTCCTGAACATTCAAATAATAACATTCCGCCAGCAAAAAAAGTATTTTAGGAGACACTTCTTTACTCCATAAGTTTTCACCTTTTTCTATCGCTTCACTATATTTTCTCAAAATTTTAAGTGCCTGAACTTCATAAAACAAGACCTCTTTTGTAAGACATTCTTCCTGTCCAGATTTTCTAAGCTCGCATACCTTATTCAAACATTCTTCTTGTCTATTTTGTAATGCAAGATATCTTACTATTTTTATGTTTGCCATAGGATTATGAAATTTTTTTAACCAATCGTTGCAATAATATTCAGCATTCTTCCAATCCTGATTTTTTTCATAACAATTAATAAGATTTATCAAATCTATTTCTAGATTTGTTTGCTGATATAATGACAATGCATGATTTATGAGCTTTTCATTTTCCCCAAGCGCCTCTAAAATCATTCCGTCAATTCTCTCTTTTGTAGTTAAATCCATGTCGAATTTATCTAAACTATCTTGCATTTGGCTCAACTCTTTTGAATCATCACAGCATCGTACCGCCAGTTCAAACCAATGACTCATCATGTGCATCTCTTCAAATTTAAAACGATACTCTTTTAACTTTTTATATGCTGACACATAATCCTTTTTGTTCATGAACAAATACACACAAGAAATCATTGATTCAATATTGTTTCCTTTTTTTTGAACAATCTCTGTTGGGTTAAAATCTTTTCTAAGTGGTATTTCCTTTCCAGTAACGCAAAAGAAAATAACTGCTTGACACTGATATGGTTCTAATTCCATTAGTTTAGAGGCAATTTTATAACCTTCTTCTCTATATTCATCAGATATCGAAAGTGTATTCAACCATACAGCTAATATCTGTTTCTGTAATTCCGTGTTTTCTGCAATTTCAGCCAGTTCATATGCTTTTTGATATAAAGACACTATTTCATCGACTTTTTGCTTCAATTCGCTATTTAGCAAAAGCATTGAATTTACATACATAGAAGGCAACAGACTATCTCCATATATCATATTTGACGGAAGTAACTCCCAATACAAAATTACTCCTTCCATCATAATATGAAGTGGCATATCCTTATCTTCTTCATTTGCCTTCTTCATATACTGATGCGCTAATGCATAATCTCCGTCCAAGATACATATTAAGGACATCAAATAGTAAGTCCCATCATTAGCCAAGTGTTTACTACTTTCAAAAACTTCATACGCATCTTCAATTTCGATATTATATACACATAGTTGTATGTATGTATTTAATATAGATACATTATCAATTGGATAGAGCTCTTTCTTGACTTCAACAACATTTCCCTCTTTAAAGAGTTTTTTCGCATTATAATTTCTACAATCATAATCCGGGTTTATTTCCAAAGCTTTCTTGATATATTTTTGTGCATTGCCACTATCCTCATAATCATCAAGATACCAACATGCTTGTAAATAATATAAACGTGATAGCATTTTAGATGGTTTACTTTTACTTCCTCTCACCATCGCTGTCAACTCTCGCAATTCATCCCAGGCCTTTTTTATATTGCCCTTATTCTTAATTGAGAAAATACTTTTCAATTTAATTTCAATTGATTTTTCATAATCTTCAATAGCACCATCTAATTCACAGTAATCCGCAACGTATTTTTCTTTGTAATTCTTTTTTCTTTCATCATAATAACAACCATCTTCACGATACTCCTTTGGTTGTTGCATCTTTCTTAATTCATCTTGTAATTCCGCGTACTTTATTGATAAATACTGAATTCTAACATTGTCGAGCAAATTTTGTATTCTTTTAATACTAATCATTTTTACATCGACAGCTTTTCGGTTATTACCTATTGATTCTATTCCCTGCTCAATCAATATTCCTATCACATTGTTTCTATAAACAACTGGACTTCCAGACATTCCTGCAAAGTTTTCTATTCGAATTTTAGGATCAATTACTACGTCACATCACCATCATTGACTACATTTTCACTCAAATAGTCATTGATAAATATATTAATAGGATATCCCTCATCCCCTTTTACATGAGGATATCCATACGCTATAAGTTTTTCTTCTTGACTAATGTGATCTTCATAACAAGATATACCCAATGGTTCAATTTGAATTTCATTATCCAATCTTAAAACTGATACAGGATAATCTTCTTCATATGATACAATAGATGCCTTTATATTTATTTCATCTTGACCAGGAATATTTTTAAAGGCAAGTTTTATATCCTCTCCATTTTCAATTGCATCCTCAACACAATGTGTCATCGTTAGTGCTAATATGTTGCTAATTAGAAATGCTGTACCTTGTTCTTTTCCACAGATGAGTAAAGCTACAGCAGATTTTAAATTATCCATTTCAGTTCACCTTCTACAGATATATTTTCTGCCCTTCCCCTAAATAAACAAACTCTATATCATTCATTCCATAAATTTTCTTTTCAAAATCTGCAACTTTGTCAATTTTATAATTAAAATATATTCTCTTAACATACTCTGTTCTCTTACATGCAATCTTTGCCAATGTTTCTATATCAGGATGATTATACTTTTCTGAATTTGTTGAAACCAAATATGTATCGGATTCTATACATTCAACAAAATCATCACTAATATTATTTGCGGAACCATGATGTGGTAATTTTACTAATGAATACCCCCTGTCTTCTTGTGATAAATACTCTAGAACATCATCAGCTATATTGTCCGCCAAAAACAAGAGCTTCTTATTTCTATATCTAATTATTACTGAAATAGAAGACCTATTCGTAATAGAATTATCTTCACTCATTGGTTCCCTAGAAATTTCTTCAATAGTCATTTCTTCTGTATTATGGTTCGAGTAACATATCTTTTCATTATTTCCATTTCCATCTGTTGGCATACAACGACAATAGTATTCGAAAGCGTCATCAAATAACTTATCTTCCGAAAATACAAATGAGTATTTTGATTTCTTTAAATCTATCTTCCATTTCTTACCAAGTTTCTCTAAGTCAGAAATATTGGGTTTTAATACTGATATAAAACATTCTTTTCCAAACTGATAATTTATTCCATTATTAATGATAGCCTGCCCTTCAGATTGTTCATTCCAATGATAGTAGCCTTCAAATATTAACCCAGCAAGTGTTGTTCCCTGTATTGCACTAATCGGACTACTCTTACCAACATTGTAATTTAAGGAAACTTCCCCATTAGCAATAATCTTATTCAATATATTTTTTTCAGATTTACCTAACGTCTGATTTTTATCAAACTGTAAATGCCTGTAACTATTATGCCATATATTTTTAATTCTGATTATTTTGGAATCCATATCTGAGCCATTTTCCTTAAGCAGCTCAATTATTCCTCCTGTATGATCGTTATCAATATGTGTAACAATTAATAAGTCAATTTCCTTTCCTTCATTTCTTAACTGTATCAAACGAGTTTTTAAATAATTTCTATATGTCTCTGCAGTTCCACCATCTATAAGTATATGTATATCTTCTTTTTCAATTGTAATTAATATACAGTCCCCCTCATTCGCTGGTAATACTTCTATTTCTATTTCACTTTTCTTATACATATATAAATTTCCTCTAGATAATAATCACATGAAATGTAATATCTCATACTTGCAAACAAATACTACAATCCGTGTAATTACTATTGTTGCTATAATTTGTTTCACTTTATATTGATGTATTGACTCTAATCTTCTTTATAAAGTATACCTCCATATATATCAAATTAAAAACTTCAGTCTTCTTCCATAGATAGTGACAAAGCTCCCCCTCTGCACTCTTTTCAATGCTTCATAAAGAAGGTACTTCTCTGATTTCATTGCATCTTCTTTTGTTACTGGACCCAAAATCAAAACTACATTTTTCAAAGTACGCCTATCATCAACAACTACTACAGATAGCCTTTATTTTCCTCTGTACTTCCTCCGACTCTATCAACGCCCTCATCTTCTCACTTCCATCCTCAACCTCTGGCTTTCCACACCTAAGACTATCCATATGTTCAGATACACAACAATCCTTATACCAGCATTCACCCATAAGCTGCCCCTTAACAGACCACTTCTCGTTTTGTATAAATTCACCTACCAACGTTTTCATCACTCGTTCTGTAGAATATCTCTTAAATCCAAACAAATACTGCATTGTCTTCTGATTCTCAATCTTCGACAAATCTATTCTGTGATCTTCTATTGCTGCAAGAATATCTTCGCGCATTTTTATCTTATCCGTCTTACCGGTTCCAGTCCAAGACACCAACTTATCGAATGCCAATATAAAGTATTCAAAGCAAATCATATCAAGAATAATAATCTTTGCTTCTGACTTTTCCACTAATTGTTTCAACTGGCGATACTTATTTCCAATATCCTAATTATCTGGCACATAGTCAAATGCTATGTAATATTCATCTTCTTCCTTTGCATTCAATGATGTCAAGGAATACAAGACGCCTTGGTTACTCTCTTTACTTTCAACTACAAGTGCATTATCAAAGAAAAGCTGATTGACTAACTTCCAGAAGTGGAGTCCAGCACCTGTGTCCTCTGTCCATAAATACTTCATATCACAACTCCTCTTCTAAAGTAATCCTATTACTCTTAAACTTCATTACCTTAAAACTCTTATCTGAGACGTTCAGTCCATCGCAATTTCTTAGGAATAACATATACTGATTCGAAAATTCAAAATTGATGAATCGCCTTACCTCGTCATCCATCAAAATATCAGCATTATCAATAACAACAAAATTGTTTCTGCACTGTTTCAATTTCTCTAATACATCCTCAGATTTATAATTGAATAGTTTAATTGCATTATATTCTTCGGTTTGCTTCAAGTCCTCCAACATGTCATAAAGTACCGTCTTTCCAGTACCACTATCTCCGCCAACAAGAGTAATACGATCTTCGAACACCAAATCATATGAAAAAGGATCTGCTTGAAATGCTATTTTATTATAAATCATTCGCCTCTCTCCTTTCATATTCCTTACTCCACCACGCATTGTATCCAGCACTTCCTGTCACAACATCCGTATCATTAAATCTAATAATTGCATCATCCGGAATATCTGCAAGAGATGGTCGTGACATATAAATCTTTATTTTATCCATGGCAAATATCACCTTAAGCACATTCGGTCCACATTCCTCTACGCACACCACTTTTTCGGGATGCTTTACTATATTGAGCAATGTCTTACATCCAGAAGAAAGATTACGGATAGTTCCCAATCCATACTTGGTTTCTATATGCTTGTCTGGTTTCAATTTTGCATCATCGATTTGCTTAATTAATGCTACTTCATTATCAGACATTTCTTCATTACTTGTATTTAAATTAAAGAATAAATCATTCTTGATAATCCAATCTTTTGTATCCTTTTTTTCTGTGTATATATCAATCATTCGGTGTCACTCCTTTAACAAATTATATTCTTGATTATTTACACTGACTCACTTATGAGGACAATTTATTCTTCAATTTCAATCCAGCATGTCCTGCAAATAATTGTGCCTGCTGCAAGCCTACATTACTTTTTACAAACTTCTCTGCCAGTTTATTCTGTGTTTCTTTACTCATATATATTTTAAGCCTATCTGTTGTCCTTGTAATTGCAGTATAGAAAATATTATGTGATATTCTTTCGTCAACATCCTCTGTAATTACAACCTTCACAGATTCATATTCCAAACCCTGTGCTTTATGTATAGATACCGCATAAGCAATTTGAAATGGTACGATTTCTTCAGAATAATCAGCATCAGAATCACGCTCAACTCGCCTTTTCACATTAAACTCAACAATGGATTTATCATCATAAGCACACTCAACAAGTTTAATACCTGCAAAACCAGCCTCTGTCTTATCAATAACTTTATCAACCAATACTTGAAATACTATTTCATCCGTTTTCTTGTCAATTGATAGTATACGGCCTTTCAAATTGTTATATAAGACGTTTCCAAATCTTCTACTCTCATTGAACAAAACTTTATCTCCGATCTTATATGTCCAATTCCCCCATTCAATCGGCTTAGACGGGTTGATTTTCTGCATATATCTATTAATATTATTGACTCCATACAATCCATCATATCCTAAACATAAAATGATTTCCTCATCATCTTTTTCAAAAATAGATTCATTTAAAGTTGATATAAATCCATTTGCTTGTAGTCTTTCAAACATATTTTCATCAAATTTCCTCACGCAAGTCCACATATCAAGCAAAATTGCTTTATCCTTTGCCCTGTACGGAGTTGATAGCTCATAAACAGATTTTTTATCAACAAAATATCTTGCAAAACTAAACCAATTTCCAAACTTTATTGCTTCTATCTGGTATATATCTCCAAGAAGTAAATATGCTTCCGCATTACACTTTTCAAACAGATTAAAAACATCTTCATTACATACTGTACTACACTCGTCCAAAATAACCAGATCATACCTTTTCCAGCTATATCCATTTTTCAAATAGTCATATACTGTGTAGCAATCACAAGAAGAATTTATTCTTCTCTCCAAATTATTTTTCGCAGCATTTGTGTTAGCAAGCAAAAGAATATTCTTATCATCAAATAATTTCGCAATATACTCTGCTACTCTTGTTTTACCTGTTCCTGCTGCACCATAAACCATTCCTAATCTAGAATTTATAAAGATATTTTCTAATATTTTTTGCTTTTCAACATCATCAATTTCATTCATAAATTCTGCTTTGTCTGCAAGCATATCAGAATAACCATCGACAGCTTCCGAAGTATATTGCTGTAACTTTTCTATAACAGATTTGGTTATCTCATAATAATTCTTAACATACAAATGGTTTGTAAATGTCTCAATTTTTCTAAGTTGCTGTTTCGTGCTTTCATACAAGTTTTGATTAAATTTCTCCACCTCATACTGATAATAATCCAATTGATTTTCATCCACCGTTACATATAATGTATTACTATCATATGCTTCTCTATTGACCATTGCCGACACATATTGATGTTCGCAATTATATATCTCTAAACATTTATTCAATCTTGATTTTAGTAAATTATGTCCACATAAACTTGAAGCATACGGCATTTCATCAAATGGTATTGCCTCATTCTTCAGATATAAATACGATAGACGATTATTTGAACGATCCGACAACTGGTCTCTAATTACATCATTCTTCAAATAAGCGGTGATGTATCTTAAAATGTTACTTCCTGGTTTTTCACCAATGATAATCTCTCTTATTTTATCAAAAGTTTCTTCCAATTCAGGTTTCTTACTCAGTTCCACTTGCTGAATATAAATCTCATAGTCCCCCTCATCTGCCAAAAGAATGTCCATCAGATTCATTCCAGTTCTACTAAGAAATTTCATCAATGCTTTGTAATACAAATCATCAGATCTTACTTTAATTTCATATCCACATATTGCAGCTAACTTCTCCAATTCGCACGGACGTATAGAAACATTCCAAGCAATGAGGCACTTTATGTCAATATCAACTCCGTTAAAATCTACATTTGCTTGAGCGAAATCACATTGAATAGAATAATTATCCGGAATATCATTAAATGAATATGCAACAAATCGATCAAATTTAGTTATTTCTTCCTGTGCATATGACAGTGTATATTCAAAAAAGCCTTTTCCATTTACCGTTCGGTATTTTTTCCTTGTAATGTAATATCTATCGTTAGTATGTTTTGTGCCATATTCCAAATGTATACCCTTTAATGCAAAATAAATTTTTTCATAATATGGATCTAATTCAGAATTCTTCTCCTGCGGATACTCGTCGAGATTACTCATCAGAACTAATCCAAACTTTTCTCTCATCTGATCTCTTAACTGATATAATTGAGATAAATAACCATCCATTAAACGAATAGCCCCATCCTCTGCAGGTACATAATGAGATGTCGTAATCTGGAGTGAATGATGTAAATTCCATATATATCCATATTCATTATTCTCTTTGAGCGGTTTCATATATTGGGTATACCATTTATCTTTTCCTCTAATTGGTACTTGTTTATTAGGATTTTCATGAACATATATACGTGCTGCAATATGTTCTAAATAAGTGCGAAAAAATTGAATTACATAGTCTGCAACTTTTTGAGAATCTTGCAATACTTTATAGTCATCAATTATTCCACAGATTTTTGAATCAATATTATATATACTCTTTTCAATAATATCTATGTAATCCAATTTAACTCCTCCTAGAAATAATACTTCATTTAATCTTTTCCATATTTTGCCGAATCTTCCGCAACCTTCATCACCCTATACTCTGGCTCATATTGATAAATCTTTGCAGAATTATCTACTTCATTTCCTATATCTTCTGTTATGGAATACTCCTCAAAATTC
>ERZ791810.2248-NODE-2248-length-10528-cov-2.575957_pt1 | contig 10528 bp, 9 predicted proteins | sample MGYA00510304_ERZ791810 | MGnify/ENA primary metagenome ERZ791810 (study PRJEB30046, sample SAMN00791967) | human gut metagenome | study: EMG produced TPA metagenomics assembly of the A metagenome-wide association study of gut microbiota in type 2... | reverse complement strand
CAAGTAGAGTGAGATTTTATTATTTCTCATGTCTACCTAGAAGGGAGCATATCACACAAAGGAAAAGCGGGGCTTTTTGTGTGCTTACAGGCTGCCGTTACGGGCCCAGCGGGAAAGAAGAAAATTACGAAACCGATCGACTACCGGCAGTACATGGGCATGCTTATAAACGGCCAAATAGAGATAGCGCCGTTCAAAGGGATCGGCAATGGGAATACGCTCAAGCTCATAATGCTTTAAGGTGTAAAAATCAGGCATAATAGCCACCCCGTACCCGGCGGCCACAAAGCCGGCCATGGCATTATCTTCTTCAACGTGACAAATGGTCTTCGGATGGGAATCGGCCTGTTCCAGCAATTTATGCGTCATCTTGTAGAGGCCGCTGTTTTTGCTGAAGGAAATGAACGGGTACGGCTCCAGTTCTTTTAACGATACAGAGCCGCGATTACTCAAGGCGTGCCCTTTGGGTACGGCTACGACCAGGTCTTCCTCCGCTACGGGATAAAAGAGGATATCCGGTTCATTTTCAATAGCTGAGCAAAGAACGACATCTATTTTTTCTTCTTTCAGCTCCTTAATCAAGGAAGCCGTCGTGCCTTGCCGGAAGTCAAAGGAAATCTTTTCATTTTCCGGGATTCCCCGGAACGGGGTAATCATTTCCGGCACCATCGTATAGCCCATGGTATAAATAAAGCCCAGGGTAATCGTACCCTGATCCGGTCTGGTATAGGCTTTTAGTAATGATATACCCCGGTCGAGTTCCTGCAGGGAGCGCGTCACATAGGGCAAGAAGAGGCGGCCATATTTGTTGAGATAAATATTACGGCCCCGCTTTTCAAAGAGCTGGATGCCCAGTTCTTTCTCCAAATCCCGCACAGCGCGGTTCAGGCTGGGTTCTGTAATATACAGGCGCTCAGCGGCTTTACGGTAATGCTCGGTCTCAGACAGGGTCTGAAAATACTGTAATTGCTTTAAATTCATAATAGGCTCCTAGTTATATATGTTGTGCATGTTATGTGATAAAAGTTCTTTTATCAATAGTCATTTACTAATGATTATATCGTAATTTACTATTAATTGATAGAGAAAAACCTATTTTTTTATGACAAAATAATCGGCTTATTCTCCCGCCTAAAAAGGCTGTCTGCCCGTTTATTCACGAAACGAGCCAGTCTGGCTTATCCTTTAGCCAGAGTATCCTCTGCCCTATTAATAGTTTACTTGTATCAATTTTATCATTTTTTATGAAATTGTCCTATTACTTGTTTCCTGTATAATGTGAGATGTCAAAGATATCTAGTTCTGTTTTTCACAATACTTTCTGTAATAGTAACCTATGGATACTATAGATAGTACTTCGTTAAGGAGGATCTCATTCATGAGTCAGAATTACCCGCACATTTTTGAACCTCTGACGGTAAAACGCACGACCTTCCGCAATCGTGTCATCATGCCGCCAATGGGTTCGAACCTTGCTTCTTTTACGGGAGAAGTAACGGAAGAAATGAAAGACTACTATGGTCTGCGTGCCCGTGGCGGTACAGCTCTGATTACCGTAGAAAACGCCTGCATTGACTATCCCTTGGCAACGAACGGTACAAAGCAGCTCCGCATTGATAATAAACAGTTTATTCCCGGCCTCTACGAATTGGCCGAACGGATTCACATGTATGGCGCCCTGGCTTCGATCCAGTTGAACCACGCCGGTGCTTCGGCCTATCCGGAACGCCTGCACGGTCTCCAGTCCGTATCGTCCTCGTCGGTTCCTTCCAAAGAAGGCAACCCGGCACCGCGCCCGCTGACTAAGAGCGAAATTCTGGCCATTGTCGACAAATATGCCGAAGCTGCCCAGCGTGCCATTCAGGCCGGCTTCGATATGGTCGAAATCCACGGTGGTCATTCGTACCTCCTGGACCAGTTCTTATCGCCTCTTTACAACAAGCGGACAGATGAATTCGGTGGTTCCTATGAAAACCGTGCCCGCTTCGCCCGTCTCGTCGTTGAAGCCGTCCGTAAGACCGTCGGCAAATGGGTTCCCATTTCCTTCCGTATTTCTGCTGACGAATTCATCGAAGGCGGCAACACCCTGGAAGATACACTGAAGCTCCTGGAATACATTGAACCGGAAGTAGACATTATCAACGTCTCCGCTGCCGTCAATGATTCCATTCAGTACCAGATCGATAAATGCGATATGCCCGACGGCTGGCGTGCGTACCTCTCGGAAGCAGTCAAAAAGAAATTCGGCAAACCGGTCATCATTTCCGGCAACATCCGCGACCCGAAAATTGCCGATCAGATCATTGCCGAAGGCAAAACAGACTTCCTGGCTATCGGCCGTGGCCTCATTGCCGATCCCGACTGGGTTCGTAAAACCAAGGCCGGCAAAGTCGACTGCATCAATAAATGCATCTCCTGTAACATCGGCTGCGCCGATCACCGTATTGCTAAATCCCAGCCGATCCGCTGCACAGTCAACCCCGACATCATCGGCGGTACGGCTTATAAAAAGCGTAAAGTCACACGGGATCTGCACGTCGTCGTTATCGGCGGTGGCACATCCGGCCTGAAAGCAGCTTGTACAGCCGCTGAAGTAGGCTGCCGTGTAACCCTGATCGAACGGGAAGGCGAAGTTGGCGGCCTGGCCCGCAAGATTGCCCGTTTCCCCGAAAAGAGCCGTATCGAAGATCTCCCGGCCTATCTGGAAAAACGTGCAGCAGCCCTGCCGAACCTGACGATCCGCCTGAATACGACGGCTACGAAGGAACTGCTCAACGAGCTGAAGCCGGATATCCTCTACGCAGCTACGGGTTCGAAGCCTATGCTGCCGCCTATCGAAGGCCTGCGCGAGCTGACCGACGTCGAAGGCTCCCACATCAAATCGATCTACGGTTTCATGGATAATATTCCGTACTACGCAGCCAATGCGGAAGGCAAAAAAGTGGTCATCATCGGCTGTGGAGCCGTAGGCCTGGACGTAATGGAATTCTTCACGCTCCGCAAAGCAGACGTAGCTATGATCGAAATGATGCCGTCCTTCGGTAAAGATGCCGACATCGTTTCCAAATCGACCTTCAAGGAACTCTTGGCCACACACCCCGTCGATATGCACCTCGGTACGAGCCTGCAGAAGGTTTGCCCCGATAAATTCGTGGCTTCCCACAACGGCGAAACGGCTGAATATCCCTTTGACTATGGCTTCATCTGTATGGGCCTCGTTCCGGATATCCCGGCTGACGATCCCTTCAGAGCCTATGCTGCAGAACACGATATTCCCTTCTGCAACTACGGCAACAGCCTGAAGACAGGCCAGATTATCCACGGTACAGAAATCGGCCGCAACATCGTCAATACCATCGATATGATTGGCGGCTTTGACGATTAAGCATATACCTGCTAACTGCCGGGTCATCCTCCGGGATGGCCCCGGGCAGTCAGTACTTATTTTCTACCCGTTGCCAGGCAACGGTATATCAGGCTTTCTCATGTGAAATTTAACACATGACGCAATACTACATTTCTACTATTATAACTTTTAGGAGGAACACCATTATGGGTAAAATTGCTATTACTGAACGCGTTACAGGTCATACGGAATTAATCGGTCTCATTGCGTATCCGATCCGTCACAGCATGTCGCCGACCATGCACAACGAAGCCTTCAAAAAATTAGGCCTCGATTATGTATACGTTTGCTTCGAAGTAGACAACTCCACACTGGAAGATACGGTAAAAGGCCTGCGCGCTATGAAAGTCCGCGGCTGGAACGTATCCATGCCTAACAAAGGACCGATCACGCAGTACCTGGACAAGCTGTCCCCGGCTTCCCAGATCGTCGGCGCTTGCAATACTGTCGTTAACGACAACGGCGTCCTCACGGGCACGATTACAGACGGCATCGGCGCTATGCAGGCTCTGAAAGAAGAAGGCGTTGAATACGTCGGCAAGAAAATGGTCGTTATCGGTGCCGGCGGCGCTGCTACAGCTATTCAGGTACAGGCTGCCCTCGACGGCGTCAAAGAATTGACCATCTTCAACCGTGCCGATGAATTCTATGCACACGGCGAAGAAACAGTTAAAAAACTGCGTGAACGCACAGACTGCATCGTCAACATTTATCCTCTCGAAGACCACGCTAAATTGAAAGCCGAACTCGATAGCGCTGATATCTACATCGACAGCACATCGTGCGGCATGAAACCGCTCGAAGACGTCGTCGCTATTCCTGATAAATCCTACCTCCGCCCGGACCTCATCGTCATGGATACGGTCTATGCACCGCGCCAGACAAAACTCATGAGATGGTGCGACGAAGTAGGCTGCAAAAACTTCAATGGCCTCGGCATGATGCTTTACCAGGGCGCCGCTGCCTTCAAACTCTGGACAGGTAAAGAAATGCCTGTAGATTTCATTAAAGACGTGCTTTTTTAAGCCGCATATAAAGGAGACTATTACCAATGGAAAAGACACATTCCTACCGCCCCTTGTGCCTTAGCCTCTACCTGAACTACTTTGTACATGGTATTGGTGTTATCATTCTCGCGCAGAACATGGATGCCCTCGCCGCCCGTTGGGGCAGCATTGCTGACGTTGCCTGGGTTATTTCTATGCTCGGCATCGGCCGCCTGATCGTACTGTTCGTATCGGGCAAACTGTCTGATAAATACGGCCGTAAACCCTTCGTTGTTCTGGGCATGATTACGTACATTTCTTTCTTCGTCGGCATTTTGCTCAGTCCGACTTCGACGGTAGCCTGCATCTTCGGTATTCTTGCCGGGATTGCCAACTCCTTCCTCGATGCCGGCACCTATCCGGCCCTGATCGAATCGTATCCGGAAAGCGCCAGCACGGCAACGGTCCTCTTGAAAGCCTTCATCTCTGCCGGCCAGTTCCTGCTGCCCCTCTTCGTTGGCTTCCTCGTTGCTTCTAACGAATGGTACGGCTGGTCCTTCATCGTAGCTGCCGTCATTCTGGCCGTCAACATTCCGGTCATGCTGAAAATGTCCTTCCCGTCCATGAATCCTGCCCAGGAAGCAAAAGACGAAGGCAAAGATGCAGCTGCCGCTGCGTGGATTCCGAAATCCAAATGGTACCTGGAAGGCATTTGCTTCGTAATTTACGGTTACATTTCCCAGGCTACGTTCTATCTGATCAGCCAGTGGCTCACGAAATACGGTGTAGCCGTTGCCCAGATGCCCGATATGGCTGCCCGCTCCCTCATGAGCTACTACTCTGTCGGTTCCCTGGCTTGCGTATTCTTCACGGCCTTCATTACGAAGAAAGGCGTACGCCCCATTACGCTCCTCGTCGTCTACACGCTCATTTCCACGCTTTCCATTAGCGCTCTGTACTTCATGCCGTCGGCTTCCCTGGCTCCGGTTCTTTCCTTCGTCGTTGGTTTCTCTGCCGCCGGTGGCGTTATGCAGCTCGGCCTGGTTATGATGACGGAAATGTTCCCGAAGGGCAAAGGCACGATGACCGGTATCTTCTACACGACCGGCTCCATTGCTTCCTTCACCATCCCGGTTATCACCGGTTACATGGCTGACAGCGGCATCAACAGCATCATGGGTCTCGACGCTGCCATCGCTCTGGCCGGCTTCATCATTGCCGTCCTGATTTACATCCGCTATAATAGCGTTATGAAAGAAAGACCTGCTGCTTAATATACTCTCAAGGAGGAACTATCCACTATGGTAAAAATTGGCAATGTTGTTCTCGACAACGGTATGCCCAAAATCTGCGTTCCCATCGTCGGCCGTTCTGTAGAAGAACTGGTTCAGGAATGCCGTTATCTGCAAGACAAAATTTATGATGTCGTTGAACTGCGCATCGATTTTCTGAAAGACGTAACTTCTCTCGACGCCATTGGCGAAGCCCTGACGGCCGTTCGTACAGAACTGCCGAACGGTGCCATCCTCTTCACCTTCCGTACGAAAGAAGAAGGCGGCGAAACGGCTGTACCGGAAAGCTACTATTTCGAGCTGATCCAGTACGCTATCAAGAGCGGCAAAGTAGACGCTGTCGACGTAGAATACTATCGTAACCGCGACAGCATCGCCCAGACCCTGGCGGTTGCCAAAGAACAGGGCGTCACGGTCGTCATGAGCAACCATGACTTTGCAAAAACTCCGTCCTTCGAAGAAATTACGGAACGCCTTATCGGCATGAAAAAACTCGGTGCTGACGTTGCCAAACTGGCTTGCATGCCGAATTCCGCTAAAGATGTACTGACGCTCTTGTCTGCTACAGAAGCCGTTAAATCCCAATACCCTGATGAACCCATCATTACCATGTCCATGGGCAAATTGGGCGCCATCAGCCGCATCAGCGGGGAAATCTTCGGTTCTGCCCTGACCTTCGGTTCGGCCAAGAAAGCCTCTGCTCCGGGACAGCTGGAAGTAACGACACTGCAGCAAATCTTACGGGCTTTGCACTAAGCTGTACGTGACGGGATACAGTTCCCGTTCTCTTCTAACCCCAGGCCATCGCCTGGGGTTAGTTTTTTTCCAGGCTGACCCGGCTCTGCCGGAACGGCCTGTTTGACAATACCACGGCAGGTAGTACAATGAGGGGTATCCTGATTTTTTTCTGCACCTGCAGCGGCAATGCCGCTTCGTCAGCCAATATCTAGTAGTTATATTCCAGGAGGGAATAATCTTATGGGAAAGATTCCTATTACTGAACGCGTTACGGGCCATACAGAACTGATTGGTCTCATTGCCGATCCCATCCGGCACAGCATGTCGCCGACCATGCATAACGAAGCCTTCAAAAAGCTGGGCCTCGATTATGTCTATGTTTGCTTTGAAGTCGATAATACTACCCTGGCAGATACGGTACAGGGCCTGCGGGCCATGAAGGTCCGCGGCTGGAACGTTTCCATGCCTAATAAAGGGGCCATTACAAAATACCTGGACAAGCTGTCACCGGCCTCGCAAATCGTCGGTGCCTGCAATACCGTCGTCAATGATAACGGCGTCCTTACCGGCACGATTACAGACGGCGTCGGTGCCATGCAGGCGTTACAGGCCGAAGGGGTCGGCTACGTCGGCAAGAAGCTGGTCGTCAGTGGTGCCGGCGGTGCTGCTACGGCCATTCAGGTACAGGCAGCTCTGGACGGCGTGGCAGAATTGACCATTTTTAACCGCCGCGACCGCTTTTGGGCGGAAGCGGAAAAAACGGTCGCCAAATTACGGGAACAAACGCAGGCGATTGTTAACCTGTACGACTTGGACGACCACGCAGCGTTAAAGCGGGAGCTGGACCGGGCCGATATTTATATTGACAGCACACCGTGCGGCATGAAACCCCTGGAAGACGTCGTTGCCATTCCCGACCCGTCGTACCTGCACCGTGATTTAATCGTCATGGATACGGTCTATGCGCCGCGTCAGACGAAGCTCATGAAATGGTGTGACGCCGTAGGCTGTAAGAATTTTAACGGCCTTTCCATGATGCTTTACCAAGGCGCCGCCGCCTTTAAGCTTTGGACCGGTAAAGATATGCCCATTGACTACATCCGAGACGTACTTTTCTAAAAAAGACTCCCTCGTGCCCGAAAAAATCCTCCGCAAATAACCGGAGGATTTTTTATACTTTTATAAGGACTGTATGAGGCGTATAATAGTGACGTTACTCACATTTTATTCAAGAAGGAGACCTGATACTTTGACCAAAGACAAATTATGGACAGCGCCCTTTCTCTGTATGGGCGGCATTAACTTCTTTCAATTTCTTACGCAGTATATTCTCGTTACGACACTCCCCTTGCTGATTATCCTGCAGCTCGGCGGCATGGCCATGACCTTTTTCCAGGCAGGCAGCAGTATCTTCCGGCCCCTGGCAGGCCTCATCATTGACCGCAAGAACAAGCGCCGTATCTTGCTCCTGGCCCTGCTCCTCTTTACGCTGATCATGGCTTCGTTTAATTTCATTTTTGCCAGTGAAGGCATCTTCGTCCTACGCTTTATTCATGGTATTATCTTTTCCTTCGCAACGACGACAGCCATTGCCGTCCTCGTTATCCCGGCGTCCCGCCGCGGTGAGGGCATCGGCTATTTCTCTGTAACGACGAATCTGGCCATGGTCATCGGGCCCCTGGCAGGCTTGCTCCTCTATAACCTGCTCAGCTCCCGGGCTCTTTTCCTCGTCCTGACCATAGCTGCCGCGGCGATGCTGGTCAGCACGGCCCTTACAGGCCTGTCCCGGTCTGTCGTAGAGCCCAAGGCAACGCACACGCAGCCGGCCCTTTCGCAATTATTAGAAAAGAAATCCCTGCCAGCTTCTTTCTTAGGCGGTCTCGTCTATTTCGCCTACGGCGGTATTTTAACCTTTATTCCCCTGTACATGCGCAGTCTGCACATGGCAGACCAGACAGGCGTCTTTTTTGCCATCTTTGCCTTGACCATCGTGGCCAGCCGTCCCCTCATTGGCCGCATGTTTGACCGGCTCGGTTCTTTTTATGTCATCATCCCCGGCTTTATTTTCTTCCTCGCCGGCCTGGTTCTCTTTAGCCGTATTGAATCCCTTACTTTGCTCTATGCCGCCGGGATCACCCTGGGACTAGGGTTTGGCGCCTTGAGCCCGGCCTTCCAGACCTTGGCCATTCAGAGTGTGCCGCCGTCCCGGGCCGGTGCCGCTACGGCGACGTACTTTTGGTTTCTCGATATTTTCATCGGCCTGGCTGCCGCCTCCTTGGGCTTTGTCGCCCATGCGTCCAGCTACGCCTTTGTATACGGCGTGCTTTCACCACTGATCGTCATTATGGCGGCCTTTTGTTTTCTCCTTTTCCATTACAAGAGCTCTGTCTTTGAGGAACAGGCCGAACAGCCGGCGCAGACGACAGAAAAATGACCGTCAGCAACACCCCGTGTGTTGTGACGGTCAGGGAACCGGCTTTTCCAAAACAGGCTGTGCTGTAACAGCCTGCGCCAGGAGCTCACGGGCTTAATCCAAGCTATTGACGAGTGCAATAAAATCAGCCAGTACTTCATCGATATGTTTGTTGTTGGCTACGCGGTGATCGGCAGCGTTACGGTATAAGGCAATCCGTTCGTCGTAGAGGTCATATACCTTCTGCTTGCCGTCCTTTAATAAAGGCCGCGTCGATACATCGACATCGCTGACAATGTCGTCAGGCGAACGGTCCAGGAAGAAGACCGTACCCGTTTTTTTGAAGATATCTATATTTTCCTGCCGCTTGATGACACCGCCACCACAGGCAACGACAATGCCTTCCTTATCAGCCAGGGTCTGGCTGGCCCGGACTTCTGCGTCACGGAAACAATCTTCACTGACGGCAAAGAGTTCCGGAATTGTCTTGCCTTCCTGTTCTACAATGACCGCATCGGCGTCAAAAAATTCACGGCCCAGCCGTTTGGCCAGGGCCTGGCCAAAGGTTGTCTTGCCACTACCGGGCATGCCGATGATGATGATGTTTTGTTTATTGTTCATAGTACGATTCCATCTCCTTTGCAATCTCTTCAATGACCTGGGACGCAATATCACGGTGCATCCATATTTCTTCTGAGCCAATCGCCTGGGCCACGAGCATGTACATGCCATTTAACGTACGTGCGCCGTGGCGCCGGGCGATTTGCAGTATCTGCGTATCTTTGGGATTGTAGACGATATCGACAACCGACGGGAATTGGGCAATGCTCGCTTCTGCCACAGGACAGCCGTTGACATCAGGGAACATGCCTACAGGCGTACAATTGACCAGTACATCGCCGCCGTGAGAGCGGGCAAAGGCTTCATAGCTGATCGTATCGATGCCCAAATTGCCGGTAAAGCGGTCGAAATCGGTTTTCGTATGGGGATTTCGGGAAATAACCGTAATCTGTTTTGCATTCCTGTCGGACAAGTATTGGATAATCGCCCGGGCACCCCCGCCGGAGCCGAGGACAACGCAGGTTTTATTTTCTACTTCAATGCCTGCATGCTGGAGAGAACGGCCGAACCCGCAGTAATCCGTATTGTACCCAAAGGAACCTTCCGGTGTAAAATGAATCGTATTGACGGCGCCAATGGTCCGCGCTTCCCGGGAAATGTCGGTCAAAAAGGGCATGACGTCCAATTTGTACGGAATAGTAACATTGGCACCGGTGTAGCCTTCATCACGCAGGCGCTGTAATTCGTTGGGTATATCGTTGCGATCCATTTCGAGAACGCCATAATCATGCTGTCCCTCTACCTGCAGCATACGGAACAGTTTGTTGTGTATCGCCGGGGAGGCCGTATGGCCCAATTTTGCCCCGATAACTCCTAATTTCATGTGCATTCCCTCCTCGCATCAGCAATATAGTTACCTAAAATTTTAAAATAATTGCAGTGGTCTTTCAAATTGTGTAACACATGATAGGTCACAGGATCTTTCAGGCTGCCCATGACATCGATGTGAAAGAAATATTCAAAAGGCCGCCCTTTCATGGGCCGTGATTCCAAGTGCGTCATATTCATGGAATTATAGAAGAAATAGCCCAGTACGTGATAGAGCGCCCCCGGTTCATGCCGCACCGTAAGG
>ERZ791810.2245-NODE-2245-length-10553-cov-3.381692_pt1 | contig 10553 bp, 10 predicted proteins | sample MGYA00510304_ERZ791810 | MGnify/ENA primary metagenome ERZ791810 (study PRJEB30046, sample SAMN00791967) | human gut metagenome | study: EMG produced TPA metagenomics assembly of the A metagenome-wide association study of gut microbiota in type 2... | reverse complement strand
CGGGGTATCCACTTGAGCAGTGGCAAGATATGATGGAATATCTTGTCATTGATGATTCGATAACGATAAAATGCGAAAAAGATGCTAAAAACTTTTTCTGGAAGCTCTTTAATGAGTTGTAAAGACAAAGGCGTGGTTTACTTATAAACCGTGGCTTGGAAAGCCCATGGCGTGAGTCATGGGGTAGCCAGTGAATACTTTTGACATTTATCGCATGAGGGAAGACAGATAGTGGTCAAAAAGAAAAACGAGTTCGACACACCTCAAAAAGCCTTTCAGCGTATGTGGACTATTGGAGAAGGCGAGAACCCGCGATTTCGTGGGCGTCTTGCGTGTAGCTCTGCCGAGAAGATGCTGGAGAGCTATTTCAAAGTAATGAGTGATGATGAGTTATTTGAAATACAGGCTGAGTTAGATGTAAGCACAGCTTATTATGCGTATTATTTAGAACTTCTGCATGAAGAACAAGCGTCGATTGAGACTGAACTGTCCCAACGATTCAAAAGAAACAATTGATGATAAGATTTGCCCACTATAAATTTGTAAAAACAGCTCTACTCAAAGAATAGGGCTGTTTAGATTTTTCTACCCAGAAGTAGATCCGAAGGGATGGAAAGCGAGGCATTCCGCTGCCTGAATCAGAAGAGTGATTTCGATTCTGCCCGCAGTGGCCGTTGATAGAACTTTTCAGACGACAAGATAGCTCGGCGGTGGCCTAAAAGCTCATGCAATGCATATGGAGCAGGGATACCTATTTTGCAACAGATGAGTATGTTTTTTTCATTTATTGGAATTATAGACGCTATCAGGGCTGGAAGATTTTTTGGAAAAGCACATAATCCTGCTGTAGCTTATCTGAAAGTGAATAAGTTCCGCGATTAATGATCCAGTCAATTACAACTCCGCGAAAATGCCGGAAAAGGAAATCGGACACCCATTTAGGGGTATAGCCTGGCAGGGGGTCACGTCCAGAGCATGCCTCTTGGATACATGAAAAAAGAGATTGGAAGATAAAGCGGTTTGGGGTGATAGACTGAAAAGTAGGGCAATCTAATCGTTGAGAATAATAGCGGGAGACTAATTCGAAGCCGAGATTTTCCATAAAATCAGCATAAGCAGAAAGAATTAGCCGCAAACGTTGCGTTGGTTCGTCATTTTCGTGTCCATGCAAAACATCTTCCATATATAGATCAAGTGAGGTGAACCCCTTTTGTAATAGTTCGCTTTTGGATTTAAAGTGATGATAAAATGCACCTGTAGTGATACCAGCATGTTGACAAATTTCACGTACGGAGATTTTTTCAAAGCTGCGTTCCCGTGAAAGTTCGGTAGCGGCAGCTAAAATTGCCCGTTCTGTTTGACCCGCTTGTATCTTGCGTCTCGCTTGGTAGTTCGATGACAAAATCAGCACCTCCAGCGTTGACATTTTAATAGTCTCACCGTATAATAACAATCACATAACATTGTTATGTGATAATGAGTTTATTTGTCAATTATCATAGGGTAAGGAGATTAATTTGTCAATGGAGATTGCCGATTTCCGCCATAATCCAGAGAAGATTGCCTTGCTGACGGACTCATGTGCAGACTTAAATGAAAAGCATAGAAAGAATAAACCCATATTTGTGGTGCCGCTGAAAATTCGTGGAGGCCAGAGAGAATTTTCTGATGGTGTGGATATTTTCGCCGAGGATATTTATCGGTTTCAAGAGCAAGGAGAAGTGTTGTATACATCGCTGCCGGACTGGGAGTGTGTAAAAAAAACGCTGGATTGTATTGCCCAAATGGGCTTTGAAAAGGTCATAGCTGTTCATCTTTCTTCAGGGCTTTCCGGTACCTACAATTTGGTACGCTTGTATGCACAGGAACGGAAAGATTTAGACATGCAGGTTTTTGATTCGTTAAGCGGCAGTTTGGGAATCGGCAGTATGTTGTTACAAGCATGGGAGGATATTCGTGGTGGAATGTCCTGGGATGAGTTGACAAAGCATCGGATACCCTTCCTTATAGAAAACACATGTCCCTTTTTTTCCATTGATACATTGGAATATTTACAAAAGGGTGGCCGCATTGGGAAAATCACTGCGTTGGCAGGGACAATGTTGAATATCAAGCCTCTAATTGGATTTTCAGAAGACGGCCAGTTGATTAGCGTTGCAAAAGTGCGTGGGCGTAAAGCTGTACAGCCTAAACTGATAGAATTACTGCAGATAAAACAGGTGGAAAATAAACGTTATAATATTGCTATAGCGAATGGCGGAGCTCCAAAAGAAATGGCAGAACTTGCAAAAAAGATAAGAGATGAGTTCCCGGAAGCGAAACATTTTTGGGAGGGCGAGATGGATGCTACTCTCAGTACTTACATAGGGTCTGGCGTATTGGGCGCATGCATTCAATTTCTGGATTAAAATAGAACCAATCATACTTCATACAGCGCTACTGGCTGATGCGGAATACATAGATAATTTTTTCGAAAATTGCAAGAACAAGTGGGACATCCCGGAAGGTAGAGCGGAAAGAAGCGCGGGCACGGCGGAGGCTGTAGGCCGGAGTCGTGTATGCGTCGCGTCCGAACGGGTAGGCTGGGATCAGGCCGCGAAGGCGGCGTCAAGAAATATGGGAAATATTTCTTTAGGAGTTTGGCAAGGAAGCTTGACGGCAAACGGCATCTAGCTCCCTGAAGAAGATGAATCTGGGCGCTGCTGACCGGTTTGGCTGGCAGAGCTTTTGAAGTATTATGGATGGCACTTTACTGTGTGAAAGTGTCGCTGAAACTCCGTGTAGCTGTCGCTCGGCGGCCGATTTTTGCAAATTTAAAACATATAACGTCACGTCTGTGGAAAATGCACAATGATAATTGACAAAACAAACAAATGTGCATAGCTTGAATATTCAAATGCTTAGTGCTATACTATTGTCATAGCGATAGTAGTCATTACTGCTCTAGCTTTCTTCAACTGCCCCCATTCGCGCTTTGCGAGTGGGGGCATCTGTTATTTATAATACGCATATTGGCGAAGCCATAGCATTGCCTCTATCTCAACTCCGCTTTTCCGCTCCTGTCCACTTTGGCAGATGGGGGAGGGGAATTTTCCGCTATGCATTCATTTCACTTTTTTGTTGGGAAAATTTTATTGGGGGCGTAGCCTACATACCGTTTGTAGACTTTGTTGAAGTATTTATAGTCGGAAAAACCTACCAACTCTGCAATTTCATAAAGCTTGTAATTCCTTTGTTTCTGAAGTTCTACTGCTTTGCAGATTCGATAATAGTTTAAAAAGTCATGGAAAGTATATCCCGTCTCTCCTTTGAATTTCGCGTTAAGATGCGTGCAAGAGATATTTAATTCCTGGCTTAAATCAGTAAGAGAGATGTGTTCTGCATAATGTTGCTGGATATACTGAAGCATGGTAGCGGCATATCTGTTATTCAGATTGGCAGGATCAAACGAAGTAATTGATGGAATTGAAGACTCTGAATTGGCTAGTCCCTCTTGGCGACGAGAGACTAGCTTTTGCAGGCAGGATCTCAATTCATTGAGATCAACAGGCTTCAACAGATACTCGGAAACACCCAGATGGATGGCTTGTTGCGCATATTCAAATTCGCTGTACCCGGAAATAATAATGGCATCGAACGGGCACTCCGCCTGTCCGGCAGCCAGCATTTCCAGCCCATCCATATCTGGCATACGGATATCTGTGATGACAATATCCGGCTGGAGATTTTGAATCTGTTCCAGCCCCTCTTGCCCAGAGGCGGCTTCACCAGCCACGACACAGTTTACTGCTGTCCAATCCATCTGGAATTTGAGGCCACGGCGAATCAGGTTTTCATCCTCTACCAGTAAAACTTTCTTCATGTCTCTGTCTCCACCTCACATGGCATGGTTAAGACTACCCGAGTTCCTTTTCCCAAGGCGCTTTCTATTTCGAGGCCGTAATGCGAACCGTATAGAAGCTCAATTACCTTTTGAACATTGTAAAGTCCGATGTGTTTTACATAGTCACTGTTTAATTCCATTGTGAAACTTTCACGGATCGCGCCCAAACGGCTTTCTTCAATTCCTTTCCCATTGTCCTGGACAACAAAGCGCAAATCGTCTCCGCGTTGTTCCGCTTCAACCATAATGTCCAAAGTTTTACCGGGCTGATAACCGTGCTTGATGCTGTTTTCAATCACAGGTTGAAGCAGCAGTTTGGGAATTTGGCACTCCAACAATGACTCCGGAATGCGAAACTCATAATGTAGGCAGTTATTATAACGTACCTTCTGTAAGAGCAGGTAATCGTTGACATACTCTACATCTGTCTCAAGAGATACTTTCGTATGTCCATAATTGATGCTGTAACGCATCAGGTTTGCAAAGGACAACAGCATTTCAGAGGCTGTCTCGGGGCTTTCTTGAATTTGGTAGCGAACCGTTTCCATCACATTGAAAACGAAATGGGGATTGAACTGCTCTTCCAGCTGCTTGATTTCCATCTGCCGACGCCGATCCATCAATTCGCTGTTTCTCTGGCTCAGCTCTTGGAGGTGGAGGGTCGTATTGCGAAATTGGGTGAAGAGCAGTTGGGATTCCTCCGAACATTGGGGAGGGAGCTCATCGTCTGTGTTGTTTTGCTCCATACGCTTTACCGCATGGGCCAATTCCCCCAGTTCCTTGGCATTCTGACGGGCAAAAATACGAGGAAGTATCCATACGATCGCCGCCAGAATAAAAAGCAGGAATATAAACAAGAACAGCCCATACCACAAGGTTTGAATCTGCAGGGAAAGGGGCGTAAGCGTATAAAGGCAAAGTTCCTGCGTGGTGATAACGCTGGCAGAAACATAGTGGTATTCCCCTCGGATCTTTGAGATTCCACCTTCCGACACTTCCAAGGGGTATTTCCCCGAAGGGAGTTTGTCCAAGGGATCTTCTTCGGGGTCCAGCGTTGTGTAAACGATATTATCATAACGGTCGGTCAGCAGCACCTCTTGGGAGAACGCGTGTGCGCTTTCACGGAATCCGTCCTCGCGCAGATTAAAAAACAAATAGCCTTCTTTTGAACCGTTTTCCCCTGGGACAATGCGGCAGAACGTGTAACAGCACATCTGATCACTGGTGAGGGGGGCGCTGCTGGCAAAGCACATCAGTTTCTTCGGCGCTTTATTCAGACGAGCAATCACGCTGGAGGTAAAGGAGGACTCCACAAAGCTTTCCTGGTTCCTCGCATTGAAGTTGGAACATACGAGGCGCCCTGTATCATCCAGCAGAACAAAATAGGCTTTCAAATTTTGTGCATTGACAAATTGATAGAGCTGTTGATTGGCATCTGTCCAAGCCGCAGAGGTTTCTTGTGTTAATACCGCTTGAATTTTGGGGTCTTGCACCAGCATCAGAAGCCCATCTTCATAAGCGGTCGCCTGAGCTTCCAAACATGATGATAGTTGCTGATTGGCTTCACGGCAATCTTTTACGACAACATTTATAAAATTGAGGACAAATCCTCCAAAAAACAAAGCTAAGATGGCTGCGATAATGGCACAAATATAGCCCATAAAGGACTTGCGTAGCCGATCTTGAAATTTAGGCCTGCTCAACTTCTTCTCACCACTTCCCGCCAAAAAACTTTTGCACAGCAGATAATTTCCATATATTATCTATTTTATCACATTGAACGGAGTTTTGATATTTCAAAAGTTTGAAAAGCGGCGTACTCCCAAATAGAGTACGCCGCTTTTCAATCAGATGCTCAAGTCCCTGCTACCAGAAACCCGGAAGAAGATTAGCAAAGACAGAATCGAAGTAAGTGTCAGAATCGTGGAATATGCAGCGGCATTTCCGAAATTGCTTCGAATCACTTCAGAGTAGATTGCTACAGTCAACGTCATCGTTTTGCTGGTATAGAGAATAACCGATGAACTCAACTCACTGATGAGGGTGATCCAGCTCATGATGGCCCCGGACAAAACGCCGGGCAGCATCATTGGAATCGTAATGCGCAGGAAGGTTTTGATCTGTGAAGCACCGAGACTGATAGAAGCTTCCTCAATACTTGGGCTGATTTGCCCGATGATGGCTGTACTGGAGCGGATAGTGTACGGCATGCGCCGAATTGAAAGGGAAATAACGATAATAAGAACTGTACCGCCCAGCAGAAATGGGGGGCCATTGAACGCATAGAGGAACGAGATACCCAGAACAGATCCGGGAATAATATAGGGAAACATGGTCAATACGTCTAGGACAGAAGTAAGCGGGCTGCGTTTGCGGACGCTGAGATAGGAAATCAGAATACCACAGACCAACACAATGGCAATGGCAATAAGCCCAAATAGATAGGTGTTGAAAATAGCTGAGGTGTTGCCCTTGGCAAAAATATTGCGATAATTATCCAGAGTGAACTCTCCGGTAAAGAGCGAGCCGTTGATCGTGCCGATGAAAGAAGTAACAATGACTGTCAGCTGCGGTAATGCCGCGATGAATGTTACCAGATAAACTACTGCATAGGAGAGGAACTTCCGCCACCCGGTAGCCGTTTGCGCTTCCATGGGTTTTAGAGCCGTCATGGAGTATGTGAAACGTTTCCCCAGTATTTTTTGAAGGAAGAAAAACATGAGGGCAATGATGATGACAATGATGCAGAGAGTGGCGGCAAAACCATCGTTCGTGCCAACTTCGCCCATAAACTGTGTGTAAAGCATAACGGGAAAAGTTTTATAGCCTTCTCCAATAATCATCGGGGTGCCAAAATCGGAAAAGACACGCATAAAGACAAGCAGCATGCCAGCCAGAAGAGACGGCATAATTAGTGGGAAAATAACCTTCGTCACCCTCTGAAATGCATTGCAGCCTAAGCTCTCTGCCGCTTCGTTCAAAGAGTTGTCCAAGTTTTTCATAGCGCCGGAAACATACATGTAGATCAACGGAAAAGATTGCAGAGAAAAAACCAATACGATTCCAGCAAATCCATAAATACCGGAAAAATTCATGTGAAAGACTGCATTTAAAATGCGCGTGATAAACCCATTGCGTCCCAGCAGCTGAATCCATGCATAGGCCCCTATAAAAGGAGGCGACAAATAAGAGATTACAATGAGGATGTTCAAAAGGCCCGAACCAGGGATCTTTACATTCCGCAGGAGATAGGCCATCGGAAGGCCGATCAGTACAGCGACCAGCGTGGAGGTGATCGTCACCTTAAAGCTGTTGACCAGAGTACCCCAATAGTACTTCTTGGTGAAGAACTTTACAAAGTAACTTAGATCCACTTGGCCGCCAGTAAACAGGCTTTTAGCGAGCAGCATCCCAATGGGATAAATAACAAAAAGCAAAAACAGCGCCAGAAGGATCAGCGTCAGTACAGTCCCAAAATTAAATTTTTTTTCGCCTGCATACCTCATAGCAATTCCTCCCGAACTACCAGAGGAATGTCACCGTCTGGTGTAAACACATTGATTTTCTTTGCTTTCATTGTAAGCCATACTTTAGCCCCGGTAGGCAGGATCTCCCACATATCGGAATCCTGAACGGCCTCTACCTCGCACCCGTTTTCCAGCTTGAGGAAATAGTGTGTGGCCGCACCTAAAAAGACACTGCTTTGTACAATGGCAGGAATACCAATCGGACCAGCAGAAGATAACTCGAATTCCTCCGGGCGGATAGCCACCAAAACCTCCGAACCATCTGCAATATCTTTTTGGAGATTGGGCATGGAGAGATGATAGTTTCCGCTTCCAGGGAAACACAGCAGCGTCTCGCCGGCCTCTTTTTTTATGTTTGCATTCATAAAGTTGGACAATCCGATAAAATTAGAGACAAATTTGTTTACTGGCCGCTGATAAATCCTTAAAGGTGTATCAATTTGCTGAATTACGCCATTGTTCATCACGGCGATCCTGTCAGAAACCGCCAATGCCTCCTCTTGATCATGTGTAACATAGATTGTAGTAATTCCGAACTGTTTTTGAATCCGTTTGATTGCATTTCGCATTTCGACGCGCAGTTTGGCGTCCAAATTCGAGAGAGGCTCATCCATCAACAGAACCTCCGGCTCGATTACGATTGCACGGGCCAAAGCAATCCGCTGTTGCTGACCGCCAGAAAGCTTCGCAGGCATTCGGTTTTTTAAATGGTCTATTTTAACTACTTTTAAAATAGCGTCTACCTTTTTTTGAATTTCCTCTTTTGGAAGCTTGCGGTTCTTTAGTCCAAAGGCCACATTGTCAAATACAGACATGTGGGGAAAAACGGCGTAGTTTTGGAATACCATTCCGATGTTCCGTTTGTTCGTTGGTATATCGTTAATCACACGATTGTTGATTTTGAAAATGCCGCCCTCAATAGAGTTGAAGCCGATAATCATGCGCAGCAAGGTGGTTTTTCCACAGCCAGAGGGTCCAAGAAGGGTGAAAAATTCCCCAGGCTGGACTTCCAAAGAGAGTCCGTTGATGATCGTATCGTTGCCATAGCGTTTTAATGCATTTTCAATGGTGATGGTAGCACCCATAGTGGAATCACTCTTCCTCATTTTCAATTTCTATAGTTAGGGGCCTACGATGCAAAACCGCAGGCCCCTGCTTTACAGCGTGATTGTTTAATTAGCCGGCATTTTCCAAGCACTCGCTGTACCGCTCAGTAATAGCAGCTTTATTTTCTGCCACCCAAACGCCGTCATAGCTTTCCAGCCGCATGATGGAATCCCAGGGAGTGAGGCTCTCATTCAGAGTTGCATCAGCTCGAAGCGGCCGGACTGTCAGGTTTTGGCCGACATAGTTTTGACAGCTCTCTCCCAGCATGTAGTCCACGAATTTCTTGGCGTTTTCCATGTGAGGCGCTCCTCGGATAATGGATACACATTGACCAGACATGAGCGCGCCTTCCTCGGGGAATACGACCTTAACTGCCACACCATCCCGGACATAAGCCGCTGCGGGATCCTCCCATGTGAGCCCTACGACATATTCGCCCTCCGCAACGCCTTTATAAACCTGAGAGGAGCTGTTCAGGCTCACACCGTCCAGGTTTGCAATCAATCCTTCAACCCATTCCCAAGCCGAATCGGACATGGGGTCGCCGTTTCCCATATCATACAGACCTGCAATCAGACATTGGAAAGCCGAACTGGAGTTTACCGGATCACCGGATGCGATCCGGCCTTTCAACTCGGGGTTAAGCAAATCCTCAAAACCGTTGATCTCGATATCACCCGCCAAATCCGTGTTCACAATAAAGACAGTCGGATCGCAGAAAGCCGGTGAAGAGTAACCGTTGGTGTTCTTATAACCTTCTAGCATATTGGCGTCTTCGGGAGAGACATAGGGCTCAAAGCAGTCCGTATAATCCTGGAGCATCGCTTCGTCTGCAGCCCAGCATATATCACCCTGCGGGTTGGACGCTTCCGACTGGACACGTTTCAGTATTTCTCCGGTGCCGCCGGTCACAACCTCCACATGAATTCCGGTATCTGCTTCAAAGTTTTCAATGACAGCATTGTTCAGGCTTTCGCTTCTGGCAGTGTAGACAACTAACGTTTCTTCGCCGTCATTGCCGGATGTCTGAGCAGATCCAGAACCAGAAACAGCGGAGGAAGGTTGGGCCTCTCCACTGCAAGCAACGAAAAGTGAAAGGACGATTGCAAGAGCTGTGAGAAGTGCAGATTTTCTTTTCATGGTAAAACCTCCTAAAATAATTTTGTGACCTCTTGTCTTAATTGTACACTTTTTGCATAACAAGTAAATCCTAAAAAAAGAACCTTTAGGTGTAATATTTCAAACTGTACCGCTGGGGAGATGCATGGGCCGGTAATTCTCTGCGAGAAAGTTGATATTAAAAAAGTCGTATTGAATAAACTGGAATTGACGAAGGACTGCGACAACCAACGCGTAAAAGTTTGTCTGCATTTTTGGCATTAACAAGATAAGCCAAGCCTCCCCATAAATAGATGGAAGTAAGCTTGACTCTGTGATTGAAGTGCAGTCTATCCTTCTGACCATAGATAAAAGAAGTATGTGGGTTTAAGAGGGTGCACAGGGGGGACTCAAGGCAAAAAGCCCTGTACGAGATCGGCGTCGCCACGCGTACTGGTGCTGTCCACCTGCGACAAGGACGACAGCACCGCCCGCATCTTCGTGGCGGCCAGAAAGCTTTCCGATTCGTAGCGCTTCAACCATGCTTTTGTGCTCTGATTTCAAAATTCCAAAGAGCATCTATGCAGACAGCCCCGGCAGGGGCTGCCTTTTTTAACAGACCGGGGCGCTGAATCCGTAGATTTCGCAGCATTTAACAGGAAAGCATCTCCGGTGGTGCTGGCCGCCGGAGATGTATAGGTATGGCTTTCTTCGGCGCGCTCTTCCGGTAGCCGACCGTGAGCATGGTGATGTGATCGTCACGGTTTTGGAGAGACACTTCGTTCAGATCCTCCTCATAGGAATATCCCACCAATTCCATTTGGTTTTCCTTTGCAAAAGTGCAGATATTTTGGTAAACCTTCTCCAGCTTTTTCCACCCCTCCTAAATAGTGTTTACACGAGCGATATGGTATAATGGGAGCAAGAGATCCGAAAGA
>ERZ791810.2238-NODE-2238-length-10569-cov-3.185277_pt1 | contig 10569 bp, 8 predicted proteins | sample MGYA00510304_ERZ791810 | MGnify/ENA primary metagenome ERZ791810 (study PRJEB30046, sample SAMN00791967) | human gut metagenome | study: EMG produced TPA metagenomics assembly of the A metagenome-wide association study of gut microbiota in type 2... | reverse complement strand
ATTCCGCTTACAATGATCGTTCCATTCTCCGGCGGTTATGAATTGAATCTTGGATGGCTTGCAATTCCGGTTCTTTTCTTTGCAGTGATTGGTACAGTTAATGGAACAAACTTTACGGACGGACTGGATGGTCTTGCATCAAGCGTAACCGTTTTGGTGGCAACTTTTTTCACAGTTGTAGCAATAGGAACGAAGAGTGGGATTGAGCCGATCACTTGCGCAGTTGTCGGTGCATTGATGGGATTCCTTCTTTTTAATGTGTATCCGGCCAGTGTGTTCATGGGAGATACAGGTTCTCTTGCATTAGGTGGGTTTGTTGCAGGAACAGCATATATGATGCAGATGCCACTTTATATCATTATTGTTGGATTTATTTATCTTGTAGAAGTTATTTCAGTTATTCTGCAGGTAACATATTTCAAAAAGACGGGAGGAAAGCGTCTCTTTAAGATGGCACCGATCCATCACCATTTCGAGCTTTGTGGATGGTCAGAGACACGGGTAGTAGCAGTATTTTCTATCGTGACGGCAATTCTTTGCCTGATCGCTCTTATGGGGGTATAGAAGAATGATTGTAAAAGATAAAAACGTATTAGTATTTGGTTCTGGAATCAGTGGAGAGGCAGCATGTGCGCTCCTTTTGAAAGAAGAAGCAAAGGTCGTATTGTATGATGGTAACGATAAGCTGAATCCGGAAGAGATCCGTGCAAAGATTGAAGGCGGGGACAGTGAGTCACTGGAAATCATCCTTGGAACACTTGAGGGAGACAGGAAAGGAGAACTTCTTGATAAACTTTCTCTTGTTGTAATGAGTCCGGGGGTTCCGACAGATCTTCCAATCGTAAATGAGATGCGTGAGAAAGGACTTCCAATCTGGGGCGAGATCGAGCTTGCGTATGTCTTCGGAAAAGGTGATGTTCTTGCAATTACTGGAACGAACGGAAAGACAACGACCACTTCTCTGCTTGGAGAAATTATGAAAAACTATGCGCAGAGCAGTTTTGTGGTAGGAAATATCGGTAATCCATATACAAGTATTGCACTCCAGACAAGAGAGGATTCTGTAATTGTTGCTGAGATGAGCAGCTTTCAGCTAGAAACAATTCAGACATTCCGTCCGAGAGTCAGCGCGATCCTGAATATTACTCCGGATCATCTGAATCGTCATCATACGATGGAAGCATACATAGAGGCAAAGGAAAATATTGCGAAGAATCAGACAGAGAAAGATACTTGTGTTCTGAATTACGAAGATGATGTGACAAGGGTATTTGGAGAAAATGTAAAGTCAAAGGTTCTATATTTCAGCAGTCAGCGTATATTAGAAGAAGGAATCTATCTGGAAAACGGTCAGATCGTTCTTGCAATGAACGGAGAGAAGACACCGGTATGCCATGTAGATGAATTGAATATTCTTGGAACGCACAATCATGAGAATGCGATGGCAGCAACCGGAATGGCAGCAGCATATGGGGTTCCGGTAGATGTGATCCGCAGAACGCTGAAAGAGTTCCAGGGGGTCGAACATCGTATTGAATATGTGGCAGAAAAGAATGGAGTTGTATATTACAATGATTCCAAGGGAACAAACCCAGATGCAGCTATTAAGGGGATTCAGGCGATGAATCGTCCGACAGTTCTGATTGGTGGAGGTTATGATAAGGATTCTGCTTATGATGAATGGATCGATTCCTTTGATGGAAAAGTAAAGAAATTAGTACTTCTTGGTGCGACACGCGACAAGATCGCAGAGACAGCCAGAGCACATGGATTTGAAGAAATTGTGATGGCGGATACATTTGAGGAAGCATTTGCAAAATGTGTAGAGAATGCAAAACCGGGAGATGCAGTACTCCTTTCTCCTGCATGTGCAAGTTGGGGAATGTTTAAGAATTATGAAGAACGTGGGGATAAGTTTAAAGAGCTTGTAAATAATTTGTAAAGGGTGAACTGTATTGAAGCGTCCTGCAAAGAAGCACACGTATGATGATACACTGCTTGTGACGGTGCTGATTCTCGTACTGGTTGGTCTGATCCTTCTGACCAGTACAAGTGCATATAACGGCAGGGTGAAGTTTCATGATTCTTATTATTATCTGAAAAAGCAGGGACTGGCTACAGTTCTTGGAATGGTAGGAATGCTATGGATCGCGAGAATTGATTATCACAGATGGATTCCACTTGCTGTGCCAGGATATTTGGCTGCAATCGGTTTATCCATTGCTGTCATGGCATTCGGAAAAGAATATAACGGATCCAAAAGATGGTTGTCTTTGGGTCCGTTTTCTTTTCAGCCTTCAGAATTTTCTAAAGTAGCAGTGATCTTGTTTCTGGCCTGGCTGATCAACCGAAATGTGAAAAAAATATCCAAACTTCGGATAATGTCCGGAATGATGCTTTCAATCCTGCCGGTTGTCGGTCTGGTAGGGGCAAGTAATCTGAGTACAGCAATCATTATCCTCGGAATCGCAGTTACATTGATTTTTGTTGCAAGTCCAAGATATGCACAGTTTATATGGATGGCCGTATCAGGAGTTGGATTTTTGGGAATTTTCCTCGCCTTGGAAAGCTATCGGCTGGAGCGACTTGCAATCTGGCGCAATCCGGAGAAGTATGAAAAAGGATATCAGACATTGCAAGGACTTTATGCAATTGGAAGTGGAGGAATGTTTGGCCGGGGGCTGGGAAACAGTGTACAAAAACTGGGATTCCTGCCGGAAGCACAGAATGATATGATTTTTTCTATTGTCTGTGAAGAATTAGGGCTTGTTGGTGCGGGGACTATCATTGTACTGTTTCTGATTTTAATCTGGAGATTTTTTGTGATTGCAACACACGCACCGGATCTTTTTGGCGCGTTGATTGCAGTGGGAGCCATGGCACATATGATGATTCAGGTAATATTGAATATTGCTGTCGTCACAAATTCTATACCGAATACAGGAATTACACTTCCGTTTATCAGTTATGGTGGAACGTCAGTTGTTTTTCTGCTTTTGGAAATGGGGCTTGTCCTTAGCATATCACGTTTGGTACAATAGAGTTGCCTGTATTTCATACAGATGGAGTCCGGGTATGGAAAACATGAACAGAGGAAGGAATCTGATCAATGAAAAAAAAGAAGAAAAAGAAGAGAGGGATGTTTCGCTTTATTGTAGTATTACTGTTGCTTGTAATATTTGTTCTACTCTTTCAGACACGCAGTATAAAGGTGAAGGGAAATGAATATTACGGAGAGAATTCAATCATCAGCTGGCTCGAGAAAGATAAACTCTCCATGAATACGGTGTATTTATTCTGGAAATATAATTATACAGATGCAGAAGTTCCGTCCGTTGTGGAAGAAATGAAATTGACATTTGAAAATCCATGGACGCTTGTTGCGCATGTGAAAGAGAAAGGAAAATCCGGTTACGTTTCTTTCAATGATACAAATTTATATTTTGACCGGAAGGGGACAGCACTTTTTGAAAGCAAGAAAACTTTTACAGGAGTACCTTATGTGGAAGGACTTTCTTTCGATGCATCGAAAGTAGAGATCGGAAAAAAGATTCCGGTGGAAGATGACAGTGCATTCACTTTGATCGCAGAGGCTTCAAAGTATCTGGTGAAATATTCACTTACACCGGATAAACTGGTATATGCCAATGAACAGAGTGTGGTATTATATTTTGGATCAGTAGAAGTTTTAATTGGGAATAAAGAATATGAGATCAGAATTGCACAGATCAAACCGATTCTTGAGAAGCTGAAGGAACAGTATCCGGATCAGGCGGGGGTACTTCATCTTGAGAATTATGAAGCAGATTCAGCATCAATTAACTTTACACCGCAGTCTTGAAGCTGAATTGTTGGAAAAAAACCAAAAATAAGAAAAAATCTATTGATTATTTACGGAAAAGACTTTATTATATACTTATTGAATTGTATCGTTCAATTAAAATAAGGGATGTATATAAGAATTAATAAGACGACAAAGGAGGAACTACTCTTGTTAGAAATTAAAACCAACGAATCTGAAGCGGCTGCAAGAATTATTGTTGTCGGAGTCGGCGGAGGCGGTAACAATGCCGTGAACCGAATGATCGACGAACAGATTGCAGGCGTAGAATTCATAGCTGTGAATACAGATAAACAGGCATTACAGCTGTGTAAAGCACCGACACTTATGCAGATCGGTGAAAAACTGACAAAAGGACTTGGTGCTGGTGCACAGCCTGAGATGGGAGAGAAGGCAGCAGAAGAAAGCGCTGAGGAGATCCAGGCTGCATTAAAAGGTGCAGACATGGTATTTGTTACCTGCGGTATGGGAGGCGGAACTGGAACAGGTGCTGCTCCGGTTATCGCAAGAATTGCGAAAGAGCAGGGCGCTCTGACAGTAGGAGTTGTCACAAAGCCTTTCCGTTTCGAATCCAAGACAAGAATGCAGAATGCAATCAATGGTATTGATAAATTAAAGGAGAACGTTGATACAATCATCGTTATCCCGAATGACAAACTGCTTGAAGTTGTAGACAGACGTACTACTATGCCGGAAGCTTTGAAAAAGGCTGACGAGGTTCTTCAGCAGGGTATTCAGGGTATCACAGACCTGATCAATGTACCATCTCTGATCAACCTTGACTTTGCTGATATCCAGACAGTTATGAAGGATAAAGGTATTGCACATATCGGTATTGGTGCAGGACGCGGAGATGACAAGGCACTCGAAGCAGTTAAGCAGGCTGTTGCCAGTCCACTGCTTGAGACAACAATCACAGGTGCATCTAATGTTATCGTTAATGTATCTGGAGACATTACACTTATGGATGCTTCTGATGCAGCTGATTATGTACAGGAGCTTGCAGGCGAAAGTGCAAGTATCATCTTCGGTGCTATGTATGATGATACAAAATCTGATGAATGTACAATCACAGTTATTGCTACGGGCTTACATAATGTAGGCGGAAGTGCATCCAAGCTGAAAGCAAGACTGGAAGGACAGCAGAAGACAAGTTCTATCCTTCCGAATGGTGTAGAAAGTCATACAAGACCATCTTATGACTATACAGCACAAAGAACAGCTCAGACATCAACAGTAAGACCGCAGGGTGGAACAATGCCAACACTGCAGCCAAGATCAACAACTGGTGGAGTAAGAGAGCAGTCTATTAAGATTCCGGATTTCTTTAAGAAATAATTGAATTGAAAAATGATAAAACGGTCTGAAGTATCAGGCCGTTTTTCTTTTATGTCGAAGGATGTCAGAAATTCTTCTATTTTCTTTCTGTTTTACTGTCAGTATCTGACAAAATTTCCAAAGAGCAAATTTTATAATTCTATATGACATCGAGGATGACTCGAAATGAAAAGGAAGGTGGAAGATGCACTATGAGTTGTACATAGATCTTTTTTTCCTGGAAAATTTCATGATGGATAGCCTGTTACTTTTCGTGACAGAACGGATTATGGGTGGAAAATATAGTTTTAAAGGCGTTTTATCCGGAGCATTCCTTGGAAGTGTGTTGACATGTCTGATGGTGATTGTATCCGTTCCCGCCTGGGTGAAAAATATAGCCTTTTATCTGGTGATTCCATTTTGTATGCTTTGGTTAAAAAATAGGAAACAATGTATTATGCGCCAGATACTCAAAGGAATGGGATTGATTTACCTTTTTGGGATGTTCCTGGGGGGCGTGTTGATGATGTTTCGTCCTTATCTGCATTATATCAGTCTGTTTTATGGGATTGCGGTGCTTAGCTCACAGGGGATTCTGATGGCCTGGAAGTTCTTGAAAGTCCTTAAGATGGAGCAGGAACGGTGCTGTGAAGTGATTTTATTTACAGAAGCAGATAGTTATAGGGTTCATGCATTGAGGGATACGGGGAACTGCCTGACAGATCCACTCAGTGGTGAAGGGGTGCATGTACTGGATTGTGATTTTTACCATCAGGTAATGAAAGAAGCAATGGAATTCAGGTATATTCCATATCGGAGTGTTCATGGTAGTGGCATTATGAAAGTTTTCCGGATCAGGAAAATGTGTGTGGAAATAAATGAAAAAGAATGGATAGAATCTCCGTTGATCGGTGTGAGCGAATCACCGATCAGTGGGGAGGGAGATTATCAATTGATATTGAACTGTAAGGTGCAGATGCTGTGAATGAAAAACTGTACCTCAATAGAAGATGCAAGAAAGAAACCGGGAGGAATTTATATGATGGTTAAAGTGGCTGTGCCGGAGAAATTTAAATTAAGGATTGTACCAAATGTCAGGACGATTTTATTTGGTGGTCAACAGGAGATTCATTACATAGGAGGCAGTGAGGTTCTTCCGCCACCATTGGAAAATGAAAAAGAGTGTGAGGTGGTAAGGTGGCTTGGAACAGATCAAGATGAAAAGGCGAGAAAGATACTGATTGAACATAATTTGCGTCTGGTTGTTTATATAGCGAAGAAGTTTGATAATACAGGAGTAGGTGTAGAAGATTTGATTTCTATTGGTACCATCGGTCTGATCAAAGCAATCAATACATTTAATCCATCAAAGAAAATTAAACTGGCAACATATGCTTCACGTTGTATTGAGAATGAGATTTTGATGTATTTGAGACGAAACAGTAAGACGAAGATGGAAGTTTCCATTGACGAGCCTTTAAATGTAGATTGGGATGGAAATGAACTGCTTCTATCTGATATTCTTGGGACAGAAGAGGACACAATTTATCGGGATCTGGAGGATGAGGCAGAAAGAAAGATTCTGTTTCGTGCCTTGAATAAACTGTCAGGAAGAGAGAAATTAATCGTTCGTATGAGGTTTGGACTGGATCATCCGGAGGGAAAAGAAATGACGCAGAAGGAGGTTGCGGATCAACTTGGAATCTCTCAGTCGTATATATCAAGACTGGAAAAGAAAATTATGCACAGACTTCGGATGGAAATGGTCCGGTATGAATAGCAGTTACAAAAATTTAATAAAAAGAAAGATGTACAATTTCCCGTATGGTGTTAAAATAAAAGAAAAAGTATCTGAAGCTTAAAAAGAAAAGATACAGGACAGAAAGGGTTGAGGATGTATGAAATTAACATTTGTAGGTGCAGCCCATGAGGTTACGGGAAGCTGTCATTTTCTGCAAGTAGCAGGAAAGAATGTTTTGGTTGACTGCGGTATGGAACAGGGGCCGGATTTGTATGAGAATCCGGGACTTCCGATCAGTGCAACAGAAGTGGATTATGTATTCCTCACACATGCACATATTGATCATTCCGGAATGTTGCCAAAGCTTGCAAAGGATGGGTTTAAAGGGCAGATTTTCACTACCTATGCGACAGCGGATTTGTGTGATATCATGCTTCGTGACAGTGCGCATATTCAGGAATTTGAGGCAGAGTGGAGGAATCGAAAAGGCAGGAGAGCAGGAAAGCCGGAGTATGAACCGGTTTATGAGATGCAGGATGCACTTAATGCGATTGAATTGCTTGTGCCTTGTCAGTATGGGGAGCGCATTACAATCTGTGAGGGAATCCAGATCCGGTTTACAGATGTAGGACATCTGCTTGGATCAGCAAGTATTGAAGTCTGGGCAACAGAAGACGGAGTGACAAAGAAGATTGTATTTTCCGGAGATATTGGAAATCTGGATCAGCCGATTATTAAAGACCCGGCTTATACAGAGAGTGCGGACTATATTGTGATGGAGTCTACGTATGGCAACCGGCTGCATACGCAGGAAAAACCGGATTATCTGGGAGATTTTACAAGAATCCTGAAAGAGACATTTGATAAAGGGGGAAATGTTGTTATTCCTTCCTTTGCTGTGGGCAGAACTCAGGAACTCCTCTATTTTATACGTGAGATCAAAGAAAAGGAATTATTAAAAGAATATCAGAATTTCGAAGTATATCTGGACAGTCCGCTTGCAATTGAGGCAACGAAGATATTTACAAAAAATATGAGAGAGTGTTTTGATGAGGATGCACTTGCACTTGTTAATGCAGGGATTAATCCACTTATATTTGATGGACTTAAGACTGCAACAACAAGTGATGATTCTAAGATGATCAATTTTATCGAGAAACCAAAGGTGATCATCTCAGCTTCTGGAATGTGCGATGCTGGTCGTATCCGTCACCATCTGAAGCATAATTTGTGGAGAGAAGAGTGTACGATTCTTTTTGTTGGGTATCAGGCAATGGGCACTTTAGGACGCAGACTGATCGAGGGCGAAAAGAATGTGAAGCTGTTCGGTGAGCCGATTGAAGTTAAGGCAAGAATTGAGAGCCTTCATGGAATTAGTGGTCATGCGGATATGAATGGGCTCTTAAAATGGCTGGGAGCGTTTAAAGAGGCGCCACAACGCGTCTTTGTTGTGCATGGTGAAGATACCGTAACAGAAGAGTTTGCAAAGACGGTGGAAGAAAAATTTGGATATCAGGCTTATGCACCGTTTCCGTGCAGTGAAGCAGACCTCCTGACAAATGAGATCTTAAGTGAAGGTGTAAAGATTCCGGTGAAGGCGAAAAAACCGGCACAGCGTAAAGCGGATGCGGCGTTTGAACGTCTTGTTGCAGCAGGAAGGCGTTTACTTGATATTATTTACAAGAACGAAGGTCTCGCGAATAAAGACAAAGCAAAATTCGAGTCGCAGATTAATAATTTGTCGGATAAATGGGATATTTGATTGTCAAGGACTAAAACTTTATAAAATTCAGCACTTCATGGAATATCTTATTCAAAGAGTGAGAATGATTCTAAGTAGAAAAAAACTTAGGAGGTTTCTTACAATGGTTGTGAATAAGGTAGAACTGTGTGGAGTGAATACATCAAAGCTCCCACTTCTCAAGGAAAAGGAGAAGGAGGAGCTTTTTCGCAGGATTCGTCAGGGGGACAAGTTGGCGCGGGAAGAATACATCAAAGGAAATCTTCGGCTGGTGCTTAGTGTGATGAAACGGTTTGACAGCAGTAATGAAAATGCAGATGATTTGTTTCAGATTGGATGTGTGGGGCTTGTAAAGGCCGTAGATAACTTTGATCCAGATCGCCAGGTGAAGTTTTCTACCTACGCAGTTCCTATGATCATAGGAGAAATCCGCCGGTATCTGCGAGATAACAGTTCCCTTCGCGTGAGCCGCTCATTGCGTGATATAGCTTATAAAGTAATTTATACAAGAGAAGGTTATATTCGAAAAAATATGAAAGAACCTAGCATTCAGGAAATCGCAGAAGAGATTGGACTTTCAAAAGAAGAAGTAGTTTATGCACTGGATGCAGTACAGACACCAATGAGTCTTCAGGAACCGGTGTATAATGATGGTGGCGATGCACTGTATGTGATGGATCAGGTCAGTGATAAGAAGAACAGAGAAGAAAACTGGGTGGAAGAGTTGTCTTTAGAGGCTGCGATGGAACGGCTGAATGAAAGAGAGAGACGGCTGATCCGCTTACGATTTTTTGAAGGAAAGACGCAGATGGAAGTTTCGGAACAGATTGGAATTTCGCAGGCACAGGTGAGCCGTTTAGAGAAAAATGCTTTAAAAACAATGAGACAATATCTTCTTGGAAAATAGAGAGAAAGTATTGAAATTTTTATGACTTCATACTATGATAAGTGGGAAGAAAATGTTACGGAAAGTAACAGAAAAGAGCAGATATGGTTATGGTGTAATGTAACCAATGATAAAGTATGGAGGCAGCTATGATAAAGGCTTGTATTTTTGATCTGGATGGAACGTTGACAAACACATTGGATTCACTGGAATATTCAGTCAATGAGACGATGAAAGAGATTGGAATGCCACAGATCACAAAGGAACAGTGCCGGCAGTTCGTTGGAGATGGGGCGAAGGTTCTGCTTGAACGGACATTAAAGGCAGGCGGGGATACACAACTGTGTCATCTTGAAGAGGCGGTGGAAGCGTATGCCAGGATATTTGATGCAAATTGTATGTATAAGGTTGCTCCATACGAAGGAATTCCACAGATGTTGCAGCAGTTGAAAGAGAGTGGTATCAAACTTGCAGTTTTATCAAACAAGCCAGACAGGCAGGCTGTCCATGTGGTTGAAGAAGTATTTGGGAAAGAACTTTTTGACCATGTACAGGGACAGAAGGATGGAGTTCCTAAGAAACCGGATCCGACGGCCGCGTTGACGATTGCCAGTTCATTTGGGGTTTTGCCGGAAGAAGCAGCATACATCGGAGATTCAGAAGTGGATCTTGCAACAGGGCACGCGGCAAGGATGCAGACAATTCTTGTGTCCTGGGGATTCCGTGGAAGAGAAGCTCTTTTAGAGGACGGAGCTGAATGTATTGTTGATTCAGCGGAAGAGATACGAAAGATTGTTAAGAAACAGGAGGAGAAGTAATGGGAGAGTACAATGAAGAGTGTCTGAAGACTTTTTTGGAGAAGCAGGAGCAGCTTTTTGATGAACCGGTAGCAGAGACCCTTGAGGCAGCAGAAGCTTTTCTGGAGGACTGTATGGCAGTTGTTGTAGAATCTCTGGCTGAAGTAAGAGAATACTTTGAAGAGAATGGCATGGATGTAGACGGGATGTCAGAGGAAGAATTGGAAGAGGCTTCTGAAGTGTTTG
>ERZ791810.2220-NODE-2220-length-10630-cov-2.693522_pt1 | contig 10630 bp, 10 predicted proteins | sample MGYA00510304_ERZ791810 | MGnify/ENA primary metagenome ERZ791810 (study PRJEB30046, sample SAMN00791967) | human gut metagenome | study: EMG produced TPA metagenomics assembly of the A metagenome-wide association study of gut microbiota in type 2... | reverse complement strand
CTGGAAAATATACTTTTTCTCAAAGAAATGAGCAAAAGCTGCTCCTTTTCTCCTTACAGAAATTTGACAAAATTTTTCTTGACACTTTTCGGTGATAGATGTACACTATTTTTATAGGAGAGCACTCCTTAGAGCATTTCCATAAGTACATAAGAGCGACAAGGGCGTCCGGCAGAGCAGTGCCGGACGCCCTTCTTCGTGGAGCAGAGCGGTCCGCTTCGTGCGGAAGCTCTGCCCCCTTTTCTTATGTAAAGCTCTGTTTTGCTATAAGGAAAAGTTATCCATTTCTATCAAATCTATCTATTTCATTTACAGGAGGCTTGCAAAATGAGAAAGGAACATGATTTTCTGGGGGAGAAACTCGTACCTGATGAGGTATATTACGGCGTGCAGACGATGAGAGCCATGGAAAATTTCCAGATCACCGGCGCGCAGCTTGACCCGGATTTCATCCAGTCCATGGCTGTCGTCAAAAAAGCTTCCTGCCTGACCAATCTGAAGACAGGACGGATGGATCCCGTAATCGGGGACGCCATCATACGCGCAGCGGATGAAATCATCGAAGGAAAACTGCTCGACCAGTTTCCTTTGGATCCCATCCAGGGCGGCGCCGGCACATCCGTCAATATGAACATGAATGAAGTCCTCTGCAACCGCGCGCTCGAACTACTCGGCTATCCGAAGGGCCGCTATGACATCATTTCACCGAACAACCATGCAAACATGGCGCAGTCGACGAACGATGTCTTCCCGACCTCGATCAAGGTCTGCCTCGTCAGGAAGGCATACCGCCTGATGGATGCGCTTTCTTCCATGGCAAGAGGCTTCGATGAAAAGGGAGAAGCATTCAAGGACGTCATCAAGATGGGACGCACGCACCTCCAGGACGCTGTGCCGATCACCCTTGGCGAGGAAATGGATTCGTATGCCGTTGCCGTGCGCCGCGGGATCCGCCGCATTTCCCTTTCCCTTTCTTCTCTGGAAGCGCTCAACATGGGAGGCACCGCCGTTGGCACCGGGCTCAATGCAGAACCGGAATACATCCGCCTCTTCCCGGAAATCCTTTCCCGACTGACCGGCTTTTCCTTCAAGACAGCGGACAACCTGATCGACACGACGAATACGACAGACTGCTTTGCCGATGTCTCCGGCGCGCTCAAGGTCGTTTCCCTTTCCCTCATCAAGATTGCCAATGACATCCGTCTCATGGCATCCGGCCCGCGCTGCGGCCTCAATGAACTGAAGGTGCCCGCCCGCCAGCCCGGTTCCTCGATCATGCCAGGCAAAGTCAATCCGGTCATTGCCGAAGTCCTCGACCAGACCTGCTACCAGGTCATTGGGAATGACCTTACCCTGACACTGGCCGTCGAAAACGGGCAGCTCGAACTGAACGTCATGGAGCCGGTCCTTTCCTTCAACCTTTTCCACTCCTTCCTCTACCTCACGAATGCAGTCACCACATTCACTGAGAAACTGCTGAAGGACCTCGAGGCGAATGAAGAGCAGTGCAAGAGCTGGGTCGACCACAGCGTCGGCGTCATCACAGCGCTCCTCCCGCATATCGGCTACGAAAAGTGCGCCGCGACTGCGAGGGAAGCTTACACGACAGGACGGCCCGTGCGGGAAATCCTCCTTGCAAGGAAGCTCCTCTCTGAAAGCGCGATCCAGAAAATTCTCTCGCCCTATGAGATGACCCATCCGGGCATCGCAGGCGGCAAGGACGCGCTGGCCCGGTAAGACTTACGAATCATTGATTCATCGTATATAATAGAATAAGAATAAAATAAAGGAATGTGGATGAAGAGTTCTTCTTTCACATTCTTTTATTGTGTATCGTGCATTACGGTTTGCACTTTTGAACGAAAGTCATTAAAATAATAACCATACTTCCGAAAGAGACAAGAAAAGAGGGGAATTCATGAAACTACGCGATAATCACCATATCGTACTGACCACGCCGGACATCGACCGGTGTCTCCGCTTTTATCATGATGTCCTTTCCATGGAAGCGCATGAAAAAGACGGGCAAATCTGCCTATACTTCGGTTCCTGTGAAATCACGCTGAAAGAAGGACTGACGGACTTTGCTCCGAGCGCTGTGCGCATGGGCATCATCAATCTCTGCCTCATCACGGACGATCCGATGGAAGACGTGCTCCGCGAGCTGGAAGAACGCCATGCACCACTTGTGACCGGCATCGTCGATAGAAACGGCGCCCGCGGACCGATGAAGAGCATCTACCTCATCGACCCGGATGGAAATTTCATAGAAATCGCACGCTATGCGGACAAGACGCTCCGCAAGAAGCCGCACTTTATAGATGAGGACGAGCTCGCAAGCGAATGAGCCCGTCCTGTTTTATTGGGAAAGGAACACTATGACACCTCATCAGGCCAATCTGTTTTTCATTGCCGAATACGTCCTCACCATCCTGATCCTCGCCTTCTCGGCATACAGGAAGAACGCATTCGACTGGAGAAAGACCATACGAAGGAAAACATTCATCAAAAGGATGCTCTTCCTTATCCCCGTCGCCCTCATTGCCATCGGCATCATGACAGCGGCTTATCTGCTCCAGCTGCCGCAGATGACGACGCTCGTCATCATCACAGGCGCGCAGCTCTTCCTGACGCTCATTGCGAACGTCATCCTCTTCTCCTCCTGGTTCCAGCGCTACCGCGTCTACCCCAGGGGAAAGGAACTCGCCGCCGTCGTCGTCCTGATGTACGCCGTCGCCGACCTCTTCATGCCCTCAGGCATCAAGTACGGCGTCCTCGTCGTGGGCATCCTCGTCGGCTGCCTCCTTCCGGACTCATGGAAAGTAGACGACTAAAAATCCCCATCATCTGCAAAAAAGCATCTCCTCAAAACGCGCAGCTGCCGCGCCGGGGAGATGCTTTTGTCTTTGATAATACACATAAAAAAGTACCTCGTCGCCAACGCGTAGCGAATAACGCGTCTATGGTGACAGAGGTACCTTTTGAAGTCAGTATAAAAGAAATGGTGACAAATATCAAGAGACCATTTTACTGGATGACGTAGGTGCCGTTGTCTTCGAGGGTGCCTTTGAGACCGAAGAGGGCAGCTGCTTCGTTGGCATTAACGTAGAGGGAGCCGCCTTTGGAGATGCCCGGTGCTCTTCCGTACTTGGTCCTGACCTGCTGCCAGTTCGGGGACCATTCGGCACGGACGCCTGCCGCATTGGCGACGGGCATGACGGGGATGTAGACAGCGCCGTCTTTGCCGAGGGCCTTGTCGGAAAGCTTCGTTCCTTTGACGTAAAGGTCGTAGACTTTGGCGACGTAGTTCGGCTGGCCGTCGGAGGATTCGATGGCTTCCCTGACCTGATCTTCATTCACGAAAGCAGAGGCGCCGTAAGGAGCGAGCTTATTTTCGATATCCTTGACGGTCAGCGGTTCTCTGTGGTAACCGTCGGGATAGACGTAGTAGGTCAGCGTCTTGTCCGGCTGCACGTGGATGACGACGCGTTCGTAGATGATGTCGACGGGAATGCCTTTGACAATGTGCGCATAAAGGTCTTCGACGTCTTTTTCATTGAGGCGGACGCAGCCATGGGACGCATAGGTGCCGATGGCAGAGGGGACGTTTGTCCCGTGGATGCCGTAGTTGCCGCCGATGCCGATCCAGCGGTAGCCGATCGGGCAGTCAGGGCCGGATGGGATTTCCACTTCCGGATGGTCCGGATCGATCCATGTCGGATTGATTTCCATATCGACGACTTTTCTTCTGCCGACAGGCGTCGGAGAGTCAGGCTTGCCTGGAGCGACCGGGTACATGCGGATGCCCACGTCTCCCTGATAGAGCGTCAGGAGGCGGCTGGCAAGGTTGATTTCTATGCGCTTGTCTTCAAAGGCAGGCTTCTTCTTTCCTTCCTTTTCGGTCGTTTCTGCCTTGGTCTCTGCCTTGGCCGGCGTGATTTTGACCTGGACAGGCGCTTCTTTTTCAGGCGCTGCCTTCACTGTCTCTGCGGCAGGCGCGCTGGATGTGATCGTAACAATGGGAGCCGGCGCTTGCTTCCCCTTACTGGATGCCGGAGTCTTGGCCTCAATCCCGATGACGGGCGAGAGCGCGATCACGATCGATGCGGCCAGAATGATTTTCTTCAGCAATGCAATTTCCCCTTTTTATGAAAACCCTTCCCGGGTATAAAGAAACGGATGGATTCCATGTCTTGCGACATATTGACAGGATACCGCAAAGGCGGCCCCGTGTCAAAGGAATGCATCCGTTATTTTTCTGTCAGAAATGAGGCCCTCCCGCGTGGCGTTTCTCACGCTCGCCGGTAAGCTCCTCAAGAAGGTTCGGCGGTGTTTCACTCTTCCACACCCAGTCAGGCGCTGCTTCTTCAGCCCTTTCCTTCGCCGCTTTCAGGTCGTAGTAGACCTGCCACTTGGCTTCGACGAGTTCATGGCCGGTCTGGCGCAGGAGGTAGGCCGGATGGAAGGTCGGCATGACGGGTATCCCGTGGTAGTCGATCCAGTGTCCGCGCGAACGGACGATGCCCGCGTCTCTTCCCAGAAAGAAACGGAGGGCGACTTTGCCAAGGCCGATGATGACCTTCGGCTTTACTTGCCGGATTTCTTCAGCAAGCCATATTGATCCGCAGAAATGGCCTTCCTCGATCGTCGGCGTGCGGTTGCCGCGCGGGCGGCACTTCACGATATTCGTCACATAGACATGGTCGCGCGTGATGCCGACGGAGGCGAGAGCTTTGTCGAGGAGCTGTCCCGACGGACCAATCAGGGGGCCGCCGTAATCATCTTCCACACGCCCGGGGCCCTCCCCGACGATCATGAGCGGAGCATCGGCCGGGCCTGTCGAAAGGACGGGGCCGAGGCCTCCCTCATCACGGAGATGGCAGCGATGGCAGGCTTCGATGGCGCGCTTGATTTCTTCATGCGACGCATACGACATCTGCCTTTCCATTGCCAGGCGGTCTTCGGGATCCTCATGTCCGAATAAATCCATAATATTTCCCTCTTTCCAAGGTCAGGATCACTGCATATCGGGCGGCGGTTCCTGATTCGTGATTTCATAAAACAGCGTGAACTGGCCGGCGAAGTGGAGCTTCACAGTGTCGACCGGACCGTTTCTGTTCTTGGCCAGGATGATTTCCGTTTCATTCTTTCTCGGGTCATCATCCTCGATTTCACGGTTGTAGTACGCTTCGCGGTAAAGGAAGCTGACCATATCGGCATCCTGTTCCAGAGATCCGGATTCACGGAGGTCGGAGAGGAACGGCCTGTGGTCCTGACGCGCTTCGACGCTTCGGGAAAGCTGGGAAAGCGCGATGACAGGGACATTCAGCTCACGGGCAAGGCTCTTCAACGATCGGGAAATCTCGGAAATTTCCTGCTGGCGGTTATCCCCGCTTCTTGCGGCGCTCTTGGCCTGCATCAGCTGGAGGTAGTCGATCATGATGATGTCGAGCCCCTGCTCGGCCTTGAGGCGGCGGGACTTGGAGCGGATCTCGGAGACCGAGACGCCCGGCGTGTCGTCGATATACAGCGGCGCATCCATGAGGACGCTGGCTGCATTGGCGAGCTGGTCCCATTCCTTCTGCGTGGAAATGCGGCCGGTGCGGAGCTTGGCACTGTCGATCAGGGCCGTGGAGCAGAGAAGTCTCTGCACGAGCTGCTCTCGGGACATTTCCAGAGAGAAGAAGGCAACATGCTTGTGCGCCGAGGAAATACTCATATTCTTTGCCATATTGAGGACGAAGGCCGTCTTACCCATGGACGGGCGGGCAGCGACGATGATGAAGTCGCCCTTCTGGAAGCCGCTCGTAAGAGCATCCAGGGACGGGAAGCCCGTCGCAATGCCTGTGATCGTTTCCTTATTGCGGAACTTTCTGGAAATTTCTTCCAGCTCGTTCTGCACGGCTTCCCCGATCGGCGTGAAGTCGCTCTTTCTTTCATCCCTCGTGACTTCGAGGATGGACTTTTCCGCATTGTCCGTGATGTCTTCGACCGCATCCTGCTCGGAATACGCTTCCTCGGCAATGATGCCGGCCGCATCGATCAGGCGGCGCAGCTTGGCCTTGCCTGCCACGATATCGGCATGGCGGTCGACGGACTTCGGGGAGATGACATTCATGGGGAGTTCATTGATGTAAAGAACGCCGCCCACATCGTCGAGGCGCCCCATGCGCTTCAATTCTTCCGTGACCGTCAGGATATCCGCCGGCTCGCCCCTGTGGGACAAGTTCAGGATCGCCTTGAAAATGACGGCATCCGCCTCGCGGTAGAAATCCTCCGGCGTCAGCTTGTCCTCTGCCATAAGGATCGCATCCTTGTCGAGGAGCATAGCGCCCAGGACGGACTTCTCCGCATCCACATTCTGCGGCGGGACGCGGGACAGGATCATCGAGCTCGTGTCCGGCTTCGGTTCACGCCGAAAGTCTCCCTGGCCGCGTTTTTTTGTATCTGCCAAACCAATTCCTCCTTATACCGGCAAAGGCTCCTCGCCTGCCGTCTTGGGTGTCTTGACAAGCATCATGTCGAGTACTTCCCGGATATTCTTCACCGGCGTGACGGTCAGGCCCAGGTGCCCTTCCTCGATATCCGAACGGTTTCCCTCCGGAATAAGGATGCCCTTCATGCCCGCCTGACGCGCGCCGAATGCTTTTTCATACACGCCGCCGACCGGCTTCACTTCGCCGGAGAGGGAAATTTCCCCTGTCACAGCATAGTCCTGCCGGAGCGGTATCTTTTCCACGGCTGAAATGATCGCCGCCGTGATGGCGCTGCCCGCCGAGGGGCCGTCTATATTTCCGCCGCCCACGATATTGACGTGGAGGTCGTAATCGGAAAGGACCTTGTCCGTGAGCTCGCGCACCACCGATGCCGCCGTTGCGACGGAATCCTTGGCCATGGAACCGGCCGTTTCATTGAAATGGATCGTCCCTTTTCCTTCTTCCTTTGCCGGGAATGCGGTCGCTTCGATTTCGACCGTGCTTCCCCAGTACCCTGCAACGCCAAGGCCGTAAATATGGCCGACCTTCGGCACGTCGCTTGCCACCTTGTCATACCAGGGGGAGAGGCGGGATGCCATCGCTGTCTTCTTCATGAGATCGAGCGTGATGACAGGCGCATCGGCGCTCCCCTTCTCATAGACGGCAAGCCCGTAGGCATCCGCCAGAAGGGACACGGCCTTTCTGCCTTCCATCGTGTACTCGCTGATGAGGCGGGCGACGCCGTCGTCCAAGTGCACCTTCAGCTTCTCGGCTGCATGATTGACGATTTCAATGACATGCTCCGGCTGGAGCGGGTCGAAGAAAACTTCTGCGCAGCGCGAGCGGATCGCCGGATTGATTTCCGACGGGTCCCTTGTCGTAGCACCGATCAGGATGAAATCTGCCGGTGCGCCTTCCTTGAAAAGTTTCCTGATATATTCCGGGATGCCTGGCGCATCTTCATCATAGTAAGCCGATTCGAAATGAACCCTCTTGTCTTCGAGCACCTTGAGAAGCTTATTCAGCATCATCGGATCGAGTTCGCCGATTTCATCAATGAAAAGGACGCCGCCATGCGCATCCGTCACAAGGCCGGGCTTTGGTTCCGGGATGCCTTCATCCGCCAGATCCCTCTGCGCGCCCTGATAGATCGGATCATGGACAGAACCGATCAATGGGTTCGTCATGTCCCGGCTGTCCCAGCGGAGCGTTGTGCCGTCGCATTCGACAAATGGCGCATTCTCGCCAAAGGCCGTGAAAGGAAGCTTCTTCGCTTCGTCCAGGACCAGCCTTGCCGCCGTCGTCTTGCCGACACCCGGAGGCCCGTAAAGGATGAGGTGCTGCGGATACGGGGATGCGATGCGGGAAGCCAGCGCCTTCACGGCACGGTCCTGCCCCACGATTTCAGATAAGCTCTGCGGACGGACGACCTGCATGACCGTGGAAGTCAGCTTCACCTTGTCCATCGCCTCGAGCTTTTCCATCTTCTTCCTGTTCGCAGGAGACTCGCCCTCGCCCATTTCTTCTTCAATGATTTCCTGACGGATCTCATTCACATATTCCTGATGACGTTCGTCCAGACGATCAGCGATCTTTTCCTCGAGCTGCTTTTCCACCGCCTGGCGCGCCAGCATTTCTGCCAGCTTGTCCTCCAGTTTATCCAGGATGGCGGGGATCTCATCGTCAGCTGGCTGGTGCGTGTATTCGCGGCTCTCCAGGATGAGCCGCTCCATTCCGATCAGCCGGATTCGCGGATTCTCGTCATGAATATATTTCAAAGCGTTGAACCGGCTCGCCTGCACGATGATCTGTTCCGATCCGACAGCGCTGGCGTAAATGCTGTAAATCGCATTGATCTGGCGGTTCAGATCCTCATCGGAAATCCCGCTTCCATCGACGCGGTTCAAAAGCCGGCCCAGCAAATCTTTCACATCTTCCATCTTGGTATCCCCCCATTCTTTCAGCCGCATGCTGCGACCTCTTCCTACTATTTTACACCATAAGGGAGCATCTATGCATCTATTGTCAAATCTGCCCTCTTCCTATAAGATAAGGGAAACAAGGAGGCCTCATGGAACCACATTTCATAGACAACGAAGAAAGACAGCGCCTTCGCGCGAAAATAGAAAAGGAAGTCAGCGCCATGGGCTACCCGCCCGAATTCGGCACCGCCCTCGCCGCCGGACTTGGCACCGAACGCGCCATGGGAAAAATGCTCCACTACCTCACCCATGCCGACATGCCGAGCATGGAAGAAATCGCCGACGAAATGGTCGCCATCTGCGACGACCGCTCCTTCTGGCGCGAAAAGAAAGAAGCGGAATTCTATCAGAACAAGTACAACGAAATGCTCTGGCAGAGCAAATTCGAAGACGATGAAGATGAATAAGAAACAGGAAATAGAAAATAGGAAAGGACTGCGGGAATGATTGCTCATCCTGCAGTCCTTTTTGCTTGCCTTATTTCCCTATTTCCTTATGCATCATGGATGACGAGGAGGGATTTGATGGCTTCTCTTCTGTCCATGGCATCGTATGCTTCCTGGATCTGATCGAGGGTGAATCTCTTGGTGAAGACTTTTCCTGGATGGATGGTGCCGTTCAGGACGGCGGGGAGAAGGATGTTTCTTACATAGGTCGTGACTGGTGCGACGCCGCCTCTAAGTCCTACGTTCTTCCAGAAGAAGATGGAGGTATCGACGTCTTCTCCGTGCGGTACGCCTACGCGTCCTACGATGGCTCCCGGGCGGCATACTTTGGCTGCTGTATCAAGCGAGAGCTGTGTGCCTACGCATTCAAGGGCAGCGTCGGCGCCGGATCCGTGGGTCATCGCCATGACTTTGGCGACAGCTTCATCGCCTCTTTCTGCGACGATGTCTGTTGCACCGAATTCAAGGGCGAGTTCCTGGCGGTCTACGTGGCGGCTCATGGCAATGATGCGCTTGGCTCCGCGCATTCTGGCGGCAATGACGCCGCAGAGGCCGACAGCGCCGTCACCCATGACGACGACGGTATCCCCTTCCTTCACTTCAGCCGAAGCGGCGGCATGGTAGCCGGTCGCCATGACATCGGCCAGTGTCAGGAAGGAATTGAGGTCGGCATCGGTGTAGTCCGAAGCTTCGCCCGGTACTTTGATCAGGGCCCAGCCCGCATTCTTGAAGCGGACATATTCTGCCTGATACCCTGCATTCATTTCCTGCGGCGCATTGAGGCAGTTGCCGTCAAAGCCGGCCTGGCACGCAGCGCACCAGCCGCAGCCGTGGGTGAATGAAGCGATGACGAAATCGCCTTTCTTGACCGTCGTGACAGCGCTTCCGACTTCTTCGACGACGCCGATGGCTTCATGACCCGTGAAGCTTCCATGCGGACGCGGATTGATGCCGCGGAACCACCAGAGGTCCGAACCTCAGACGCATGCACGCAGCACGCGGATCACGGCTTCATTCTCGCCTTCTACCTTCGGGATCGGCACTTCATTATTGACCTCGACACGTCCTGGTTCTACAAATACTCCTGCTTTCATGTCTATTCCCCCCTTACCGGCATTCCTGCCGTAACAAATGCATTCCTTCCTACCTTAAGTATAAAAAGAAAAGACAGCCGAATCAATTCAAATCCGGCCATCTTTCTATAAGAAAAACTTATGAAATTCTATATTCCTTCATCTTTCCGAATAGCAGCAAGGAGTCCTCTGCATCCGTCCAGAATATCCCGGTACGTTTCCTTGAAATCTCCCGTGTACCAGGGATCGGCAACCTCGCCGGGCCTGTCCGTGTAATCCATCAGGAGGTGCAGCTTTTCCTTCCGACCGCCCGTCAGAAGAAGCATGTGTCGCCAGTTCTCCTCATCCATCCCGATGATGATATCATTTTCCTCATAATCCGCCTTCGTCATGCGGCGGGCTTTCCTCTTCTCGAAAGGCACGCCCATTGCCGTCAGCATCCTCTTGGCCGGCGGGTACATATCATTTCCTATTTCCTCCGACGTCATAGCAGCTGAGGAAACGAAAATTTCCTGAGAAAGCCCTGCCTTCTCCACCAGATCCTTCATGATAAATTCCGCCATCGGCGAACGGCAGATATTGCCGTGGCAGATAAAAAGCACGCGGTACATAGTACCTCCTTTTGGCGGATTTCCGCCTGACTTTTTTTCTTC
>ERZ791810.2218-NODE-2218-length-10638-cov-3.401209_pt1 | contig 10638 bp, 9 predicted proteins | sample MGYA00510304_ERZ791810 | MGnify/ENA primary metagenome ERZ791810 (study PRJEB30046, sample SAMN00791967) | human gut metagenome | study: EMG produced TPA metagenomics assembly of the A metagenome-wide association study of gut microbiota in type 2... | reverse complement strand
CCCCGGTAATGGAGGTTTTTCCGGTGCCGCCCTTCCCGGAGGTGACGACGATTGCGGTTCCCATGTGTGCGCAGACCTCCCATCACACCATTTTAAGTGTATCACAAATCCCACCCACGTCAATGGGTTTATGAGAAATTTTGAAAAATGGAGCCGAAAATCCAGGTAAAGCCCTACCCTCTGTACACTGAGGGTATCGATCCTGGGGGGCTGGCGGAGACATCGCTCCGGTCTCACAGCGGGGCTTTCTGGATCTTGGCCCACCGGCGGGGATAGCCCTTCAGGGTTGGGGCCACCTTCCGCAGGACTACCAGACGGTGAATGACGTCGGTGCCGGGAATGGTGTAGTCCCGGCACTCCTCCAGACGGGCACCCAGCAGCTTGATGCAGTGGGCGGCCTCCTCCAGCTCCCGGCCGCAGTCCACCGACTTCATGGCCAGAAAAGCGCCCCCTACCTTGACATAGGGCAGGCACAGCTCACAATGCAGTCGGAGCTTGACAAAGCGAATGAGCAGATTAAAAAACTGGCAGAAGAAAGACAGGCAGCTAAGGATCAGGTTATTAGGCTTGAAACGGAGTTAGGAAGAAATAAACACAGATAATAAATAATGGGGACTGTATTCAGTCCCCATTGCTTTACACAAAATAAAAGGTATATAAGATATTTATGGAGGATGTGGATTTGAAAGATAAGATAAAAGTTCCGGAGATACTTGCACCGGCAGGTTCTATGGAGAGCCTTAAGGCGGCAGTAGCAGCCGGGTGTGATGCTATATATATCGGTGGCAGCAGATTTGGTGCGAGGGCATATGCCGACAACCCCGAAAAAGATGAAATGTTAAGTGCCATAGAATATTGTCACTTACACGGAGTTAAGATATATATGACGGTCAATACATTGTTAAAGGACAGGGAAATGGATGAACTCTATCCGTTTTTGAAACCATATTATGAAGCAGGGCTTGATGCCGTGATAGTACAGGATATAGGAGTTTTAAAAAATATACATGAATGGTTTCCTGATATTGAAATCCATGCAAGTACACAGATGACACTTACGATGGGAGTCTCGGACAAACTGTTAAAAAAATATGGTGTTACGAGGATGGTTCCTGCGAGGGAACTTTCTATGGAAGAACTTGTTCAGATGAGAAAAGACACATCTCTTGAAATGGAAGTGTTTGTTCACGGAGCACTTTGTTACTGCTATTCAGGTCAGTGTCTTTTTAGCAGTATGTTAGGCGGCAGAAGCGGAAACAGGGGAAGATGTGCCCAGCCTTGCAGACAGCAGTATCTTGTTGACGGCAAAAAGTGTGGCATTGGTGAGTATGTGTTAAGTCCGATGGAGCTTTCAAATCTTCCTTATATAGCAGAAATGATAGAGTGCGGCATTGACTCCTTTAAAATAGAGGGCAGGATGAAACGACCGGAATATACTGCATTTGTAACGGCAATGTTCAGAAAATATACAGACCTTTATGTTGAACTTGGGAAAGACGGATATAGAGATTACATTAAAACAAATAGAGCTGAATTTGAAAATGACATTTGCCATCTCAAAGAGATTTATAATAGAGGTGGATTTACCCAGGGGTATCTTGAAGGAAGAAGCGGTGTTCCGCTTGAAAAGAAAAAATATGACAGCGGGGTGATGTTATCGGCAAAAAGACCAAAACATGGCGGAGTATTAGTGGGAAAGGTCATTTCCGTGGGGAAAGGTTCGCTCAGATACAAACTTGATAAAGATATATATCCGCAGGATGTTGTGGAGTTCTGCGATAAAAATATGAGACAGGAGTATGAATATACGGTAGGAACTCATTTAAAAGCAGGTATGCAGGTTGAAGCGAGATTTAAAAAAGGCAGCCGTATTTTTGCCGGTGATGAAGTTTACAGAACAAAAAAAGCAGTTCTTCTTGACGATATAAGAGAAAAATATATAGATAAAGAAAAAAAGGTCATAATAACAGGAAAATTTGAAGCACATAAAGGTGAAAATGCCGTATTGCAGGTGATACTTAAAGATATAGTGTATTCCGTGAGCGGTGATGTGTGTCAGAATGCACTTAAAAATCCGGCAGATGAAAAGAGTGTAAAAAAGAGTATCATGCAGACAGGCAATACGGAATTTGAGTTTTCAACACTTGATGTGACAATGGATGATGGTCTTTTTATCCCGGTAGGAATGTTGAAAAAAATGCGTCGTGAGGCACTTGACGGTCTTAAAAAAAAGATTTTAGAAAAACATAGGAGAAGTGTCATGCCATGTGATGAGGGAGAGAAAGTTAAAGAATATTTAACTGGAGAGTCTGAAAAAGAGCTGGGCAAAACGACGGAGTATATTGTATCTGTCATGAACATGGAACAGTTGTCAGCCGTTTTAGATTTTAAAGATAAAAATATCACAAAGATTTATCTTCGCACGGAGATTTTAGACGATAATGAGATAAATCATGCCATAGATGAGATACACAAAAACAAAAAGAAAGCATTTATAATGATGCCGCAGATATTCAGAAAGAATGTCTGGGAAAGGGAAAGTGCAGTCTTAACAGGGAAAGATAGTTCATATCTTGAAAAATGTGACGGATTTGTAATCAAAAACTTTGAGGAATACACATTTCTGACGGAAAAATGTATGATTTCTTCTGAAAAAATTGTGTGTGATGCACAGATGTATGTCATGAACAAAAGTGCATATGATTTTTGGAAAGAAAACGGCATAACTAAATTTACGATGCCGTTTGAACTGACGGAGTATGAGATGGACGGCATTGCCAAAAAAGCCGGATGTGAGTTTATATTATATACACATATTCCTCTTATGGTATCTGCACAGTGTGTCAGATATAACACAAAAAAATGTGCTTTTTCAGAGAAAAAAGGAATAAATGAAAAAATTATTCTTACAGACAGAAAATCGAGAGAGTTTATGGCAATAAATTATTGTAAATATTGTTATAATATAATATATCAAAAGACACCATTGTATCTTAAAGAATATGAAGACAAGCTTAAAGATAAAGGCATATCAAAGTTCAGATATGATTTTACATTTGAAAGCATAGAAGAGGTAAAGACTGTGCTTTCAGGAAAATACAACGGCATATATGATGAAGGTCATATTACAAATGGCGTAGAATAACTGGGGGGATTTAATGAATAAACAACAGGCAGCAGAAAAGCTGATAAATCTGTTTGGTGACATGAACATTATCGGTGTACTTCATTCTATACTTGTTGAAACATCAAAATATATAATAATTATATTGTTTGCAATATATACATGGCATTGTTTTACGGTTTTTATCGGGAGAAATAAAGAGAGAGAACAAAGAGTTTATGCAAGGCAGCAGAAAATGATGTTTGCAATACATTTTATAGCAACATTTGTATTGTTCTTAAACAGTCTTGACAAAAATATATTGATATTTTATGTGTGCCAGTTTTTAATGCTGGTATTTATGTGCAAGGCTTATCCTTTTGTGTATAAGGGAATGTCAAAGCTTGTTTTAAATAATATGATGATGCTTCTGACTATCGGTTTCATAATGATAGAAAGACTCAGCACGGTGGACATAATCAGACAGATGATATTTGTTGCGGCTATAGGGGTTGTGGCTTTGTTTATACCATTTATTATAGAAAAATTTCCTTATTTCGACAAATTTGGAGTTGTATATGCACTGATAGGTATAGCAATGCTGTCACTTGTGTTTGTGATAGGAAAGGAAAAATATGGGGCAAGAAACTGGATAATAATCGGAAGTTTCGCACTTCAGCCGTCAGAATTTGTGAAAATAATATTTGTATTTTTTGCGGCAGCTTTTTTGTCGAGAGTGAGAAATTTTGCAGATGTAGTAAAAGTCTCTATACCAGCGGCAATTCATGTGCTTATACTCATAGCAGAAAAAGATTTAGGCGGTGCACTCATATTTTATATAACTTATCTTGTTATATTATATGTATCGACAAGAAAAGAGAGTTATCTTGTTCTTGGAACAGGGGCATTGGCAGCAGGAGCAGTTCTTGCGTACAAGCTGTTTTACCATGTAAGGGTAAGAGTTTCAGCATGGAAAGACCCCTGGAGCGATGTTGCAAATAAAGGTTACCAGGTAACACAGTCATTATTTGCGATAGGTACCGGCGGATGGTTTGGAATGGGATTTTGCGAGGGGACACCGGAAAAGATACCCGTTTCAAAAACAGATTTTATCTTTTCTGCTATATGCGAGGAGATGGGAGTTTTTTTTGGTATATGCATTATACTTGTGGAGATAAGCTGCTTTATAATGTTTATAAATATTTCTTTGAAGATAGAAAATAGATTTTATAAGCTTACTGCACTCGGCTTAAGTGTTGAATATATGTTTCAGGTATTTCTTACAATAGGCGGAGTTACAAAGTTTATTCCATCTACCGGAGTTACCCTGCCGCTTGTAAGTTACGGAGGAAGTTCAGTCACAAGTACACTGATACTGTTTGCTATAATACAGGGATTATATGTTATAAACAATAAAAGGGGGGATGATGATGAGGCGGAGTCATAATGACAGGAGCAGAGAAAAAAATTCAGGGAAAAATCGGAACACGGATTTAAAGAGAGCCGGCAGAAGCGTAAGAATAGGACGAAGCATCAGGGGGGCAGGGGGGAGCGGACATGACTCCGATATGCGTCAACAGGATGTTCAAAACAGAGAAAGAAAAATGGGAAACCGTCAGATATTGGTAGTAACCTATTGCTTTGTTGCACTATTTCTTGCAATGGTTTTGTATAGATTTATGGTGCGTGACAGTGCGGATATAATAAATAATTCATATAATAAAAGGCAGGAGGTACTTGCCAAAAAAGTAAAGCGTGGCGATATAGTATCTGCTGACGGAAAGGTACTTGCAAAGACGATAACAGACAAACATGGAAATGATACAAGATATTATCCATATAAAAATATGTTCTGCCATGCCGTCGGAAGAATTACAAACAGTATGACGGGAGTGGAATTAAGTCAGTGTTATCCGCTGCTTACTTCCCATGCAAATCCAGCCGAACAGCTTTTTTCAGATTTCAAGGGAGAAAAAAAGCCTGGGGATAATGTTATAACCACACTTGACTACAAACTTCAGAAAACGGCGTATAATGCACTTGGAAGTTATAAGGGAGCAGTCGTTGCGATGGAACCGTCAACAGGAAAGATTCTTGCTATGGTTTCAAAACCCGACTATGACCCAAACAATGTTTCTAAGGACTGGAGTAAACTAATATCCGGGAACAGCACGGAGTCGGCATTACTAAACAGGGCAACTCAAGGGTTATATCCTCCGGGCTCTACATTTAAGATAATGACTGCAACTGAATATATTCTTGAAAATCAGGACATCTATAAAAAATACAGATATGTGTGTAAAGGCTCAGATTCATTTTATGGTAACAGGATAAGGTGTTATGCCGGGGAAAGACACGGGGAAGTAGATTTAAGACGGGCATTTGCAAAATCATGTAACTGTTCATTCGCAGATATAGGCTTAAAACTTAATGTGGATAAATTCAGGGAATTATGCGAAAAATTTAATTTTAACAAGAGTCTTTCAGTAAACTTTGATTATAAGAAAAGCAGTTTTGTACTTAACAGAAAGTCAGATAAATATGAGGTAATGCAGACATCTATAGGTCAGGGAAAGACGGGAATAACACCTCTTGAGAATGTACTTATAAGCAGTACGATAGCAAATGATGGAAAAATGATGACACCGTATATAGTCGATCATACGGAAAATGATGCCGGAAAGACGGTTAAAAGCTATTCACCTAAAAAAATAGGAAATATAATAGACAAAAAAACAGCAGGAACGGTAAAGAAACTGATGAAAGCCGTTGTCAGTGAGGGAACAGGAACTGCGCTTAACGGATTTTCTTATAAGGCTGCAGGAAAGACAGGATCTGCTGAATTTAACTCAAAGGGAAACTCGCATGCATGGTTTGTGGGATTTGCACCGGCAGATAAGCCTAAGATAGCGGTGAGTATAGTGGTCGAGGCAGCAGGAACAGGAAACAGGTATGCAGTGCCAATAGCAAAAGCGATGTTTAGTGAGTATCTGGGGAATTAGTTATAAATTGTGGGATTTTGAAAATTTGTTGCAAAAGTATGTTAAAAAGGGTATAATATACACAATATGTACACGCACACCAAGGAGGAATTGCAATGATCGAAGCAACGAGCTGTGGCGGCGTGGTGATTTTTAGAGGAAAAATCTTATTGCTCTACAAGAATTATAAACATCGTTATGATGGCTGGGTTCTTCCAAAGGGGACAGTCGAAGCAGGCGAGGAATATAAGGAGACTGCTTTAAGGGAAGTGAAAGAAGAAACGAATGTGGCTGCCAGTATTATCAAATATGTTGGCAAGAGCCAATATACCTTTAACACACCAAATGACACAGTAGTAAAAGATGTACACTGGTATCTTATGATGGCAGACAGTTATCACAGTAAACCTCAGAAGGAGGAATATTTTGTAGACTCAGGATATTATAAGTATCATGAAGCATATCATATGCTCAAATTTTCAAATGAAAAGCAGATACTGGAAAAAGCATATAGCGAATATCTTGATCTTAAAAGAAGTAATTTATGGGGAAGTCATAAGTATTTTTAAAGTAAATGCTTTTAGATAATCCATTTTACTTGACACAAAGAATTAAAAGATATATAATCTTATCAAGATTGTAGTCTATAGGACTGACAAAAGAAAAGTTAGTTTTGGGCAGATTATGTTATAAAATAAGATCTGTTATTAATTTATGCAAGGGAGAATGACCATGGGAAATAATATTTTAGTTGTTGACGATGCCGCATTTATGCGCATGATGGTAAAGGATATTTTAACAAAAGGTGGTTACAATGTAGTCGGTGAGGCTGAAAATGGTGTTGTCGCTATCCAGAAATATACAGAGTTAAAGCCTGATTTAGTTACACTTGATATTACTATGCCGGAGATGGATGGTATTCAGGCTTTAAAGAAGATTAAAGAAGCTGATGCCGGAGCAAATGTTATCATGTGTTCAGCAATGGGACAGCAGGCAATGGTTATTGAAGCTATTCAGAATGGAGCTAAAGACTTTATTGTTAAGCCATTCCAGGCAGATAGAGTTTTAGAGGCTGTTAAGAAAGTTATTGGTTAATATATCTACATAATTATTAATATTCCTATTGAAAATAATCTGCCGCATTTTTGATTGTGATTATGTGGCAGTTTCTTTTCAATAAAATCATTCGGGGATGAGTTGAAAAAAGAAAAAATATTGTTGACATTTCGGATGTTTAATGATATGATAGCAAATGTTGTGACAGCACAATATGCACTAGTGGCGGAACGGCAGACGCAACGGACTCAAAATCCGTCGGGGGTGACTTCGTGAGGGTTCAAATCCCTCCTGGTGCATTTACATATTGAGAGTTTAAAACTTGTACATTGGAGTTTATACTTTGATGTTCAAGTTTTTTTTCTACTCAATCTGTCAAAAAGGTTTATTGATAAATGTTTTCAATAAGATTGCATATATACGGTAATTATCATGTTGACATTGAAAAAAGCAATGTTATAATAATCCTTGTTGATAAGAGTTTTCGTTAGAAAATAAAATTTATTATATAGACAAAGGAGTGGACAAATATGAGTAAATGTATTTATATGGACAATGCGGCTACCACGCAGGTATATCCTGAAGTGTTTGATGCTATGAAACCATATTTTACTGAGTTTTATGGAAATCCATCAAGTATATATAGTTTTGCAGGAAACAGTAAGAAAGCTGTTGAGGATGCAAGAAAGACTATTGCAGACTTTCTTGGTGCAAGAACGGAAGAGATTTATTTTACCGGCGGTGGAAGTGAATCTGATAACTGGGCATTAAAGGCAACTGCCGATGCTTACGCAAACAAAGGCAAGCATATTATCACTTCAAAGATAGAGCATCATGCTATTTTGCACACTTGTGAATATCTTGAGAAAAAAGGATTTGAAGTTACTTATCTTGATGTAGATGAGAACGGCTTTGTAAATCCTGCTGATGTTGAAAAAGCGATAAGACCTGACACGATACTTGTTTCAATCATGACAGCAAATAATGAGATTGGTACGATAGAGCCTATAGCTGAGATAGGAAAGATTGCTAAAGATCATGGTGTATTGTTCCATACTGATGCGGTTCAGGCATTCGGTCATATTCCTATGAATGTTGATGAGATGAATATAGATATGCTCAGTGCAAGCGGTCACAAAATAAACGGACCTAAGGGAATCGGTATCATGTATATCAGAAAAGGTGTAAAAATAGGTTCATTTGTTCACGGCGGAGCACAGGAGAGACAGAGAAGAGCAGGTACTCACAATGTTCCGGGTATTGTCGGAATAGGAAAAGCTGTTGAGCTTGCAAGAGACAATATGAAAGAGAGAATGGAATATGAGACAAAGCTCAGAGACCATCTTATAAGCAGAGTTATGGAAGAAATCCCTTATGCTAAATTAAATGGTGATAAAGTTAAAAGACTTCCAAACAATGTAAATGTATGCTTCAGGTTTATCGAGGGCGAGTCGATGCTCATTTTACTTGACCAGAACGGTGTCTGTGGTTCGAGCGGTTCAGCATGTACATCAGGTTCACTTGATCCTTCACATGTTTTACTTGCCATTGGACTTCCGCACGAGATAGCACATGGTTCATTGAGACTTACTTTATCAGAGAAAAACACAATGGAAGAAGTTGACTTTACGGTAGACAAACTTAAGGGAATTATCGAGAGACTTAGAAGTATGTCGCCTCTTTATGAGGATTTTGTAAAGAATAATAAATAGATAAAAACACAGAATGGAGGCTTACTATGTACAGTGAAAAAGTTATGGATCATTTCAACAATCCAAGAAATGTCGGAGAGATAGAAGATGCAAGCGGTGTAGGTACAGTTGGTAACGCAAAATGCGGTGACATTATGAGAATGTACCTTGATATTGATGATAATGGAATTATACAAGATGTAAAGTTTAAGACATTTGGATGTGGTGCGGCAGTTGCAACAAGCAGTATGGCAACTGAGCTTGTAAAAGGAAAGACAGTTCAGGAGGCTTTACAGGTTACAAATAAAGCTGTTATGGAAGCACTTGACGGACTTCCACCTGTTAAGGTTCATTGTTCACTTCTTGCAGAGGAAGCTATACATGCAGCACTCTGGGATTATGCAGAGAAGAATGGTATTAAGATTGAAGGACTTGAAAAGCCTGTAAATGATATAAGTGAAAAAGAGGAAGCTCCTGAGGAAGAATACTAGAGAGTTGCTGACTAAAAGTAGTGGTCGTATTGTAAAAGATAGTGTATGATAAAAAGGTACATTTATCTTTTATGGTACGGCTATTATTGTTTTGTGGAAATTGTGAAATGAGCAGAGTGGATTGTGAATATCTGTCTGACTGAATGAGTTTTAAGAAAGGTTTTGGATATATGAAGAAGAAAGTTGTTGTTGGAATGTCGGGCGGTGTTGACTCATCGGTTGCGGCTTATTTATTGAAAGAACAGGGATATGATGTTATCGGAGTTACGATGCAGATATGGCAGCAGGAAGATGCCTGTACAGTTGAGCATGAGGGAGGCTGCTGCGGAATGTCAGCAGTGGAGGATGCAAGGCGTGTGGCTGCACAGCTTGACATACCTTATTATGTAATGAATTTCAGGGATGATTTCCAGAAATATGTTATAGATTATTTTGTCGATGAATATAAAAAGGGACATACGCCTAATCCTTGTATAGCCTGCAACAAGTATGTTAAATGGCAGTCACTTTTACAGCGTTCGATGGAGATAGGTGCTGATTATATTGCTACAGGCCACTATGCAAGAATAGTGAAACTTGACAATGGCAGATATACCATCAAAATGTCTGCGACAAAGAAGAAAGACCAGACATATGTGCTTTTTAATCTCAGTCAGGAGCAGCTTAGAAGAACGCTTATGCCGGTTGGTGAATATAATAAAGACCAGATAAGAGAGATTGCAGAAAAAATAGGTCTTGAAGTCGCACACAAGAGTGACAGTCAGGATATATGCTTTGTACCTGACCATGATTATGCAGGTTTTATTGAGAGAGAGACAGGAAAAAAGACAGTTCCCGGAAATTTTGTGGATGAAAACGGAAATGTTCTCGGAGTCCACAAGGGAATAGAACACTATACCATAGGGCAGAGAAAAGGACTTGGACTTCCATCTACACAGCCTTATTATATAAATAAAATATGTCCTGACACGAGAGAGATAGTTTTAGGTGACGGAAAGAGTGTATTTTCAGATACGGTATATGTCGAAAACATAAACTATATGTCGGTTGAGAACATAACAGAGCCGACGAGGTTTATCGGAAAGATACGATATGCACACCAGGGTTCGCCATGTATTGTTTACCCAGAGAAAGACGGAAGATTAAAATGTGTGTTTGATGAGAAGCAGAGGGCAGTCACACCGGGACAGGCTATTGTATTTTATGATGGGGATGTGATAGCTGCCGGCGGATGGATAACTAGATATTAGTGTAACAGTTAAGCCTTGCATTTCTTACATTCATAAACCTGCCAGCGAGCTGTCAGTCGCTGCTTT
>ERZ791810.2162-NODE-2162-length-10876-cov-3.114777_pt1 | contig 10876 bp, 8 predicted proteins | sample MGYA00510304_ERZ791810 | MGnify/ENA primary metagenome ERZ791810 (study PRJEB30046, sample SAMN00791967) | human gut metagenome | study: EMG produced TPA metagenomics assembly of the A metagenome-wide association study of gut microbiota in type 2... | reverse complement strand
GCAGTGGGCCGAGGACGGCGCTCGCCAGATGGTCGAATCGGGAACGACGGCCGCCGCAGACATCGTCACCGATTTGGACGCCGCCGGCGCGCTGGCTTCGCAGGGCATGCACGGCATCGCTTATTGGGAGGTAATGGGCTGGCACAACGCCGAATGGATGGAAAAGGGCCGCACTGAGCTCATCCGGCAGTTGCGCCGGATGAACGAGGAGCAGCTGCCAAACCTCGGCATCAGCCCGCATGCTCCGTATACGCTGGAGTCCGAACCGTTCGTTGATCTTCCAGACATTGCTCGTCAGCTGAACATGCGACTGCATATCCATCTGGCGGAGACCCCGCTCGAGGCCGGCACTTATCCGCCGGTGCTCACCACTTATTCGGCGGCCGACTGGAGTGACCACGATTGGGAAAGCTACCGGCAGCTCAAGGAAGTGGGCAAAGGCGCCTCCGCCATCCAGTTCGTCGATCAGCTTGGCTCGCTTGGACCGGATGTGCACATTGCACACGGCGTGTGGGCCAATGGCGAGGATCGGCGTATTCTACGTCAGCGCGGCGTGGGCGTGGCCTTGTGCCCCCGATCGAATCGCATTACCAACACCGGCAAAGATGCACCGGTGCGCGAATACCTCGAGGAAGGCAATCTGGTAAGCGTGGGCACCGATTCGCTCTCCAGCACGCCGACCCTCGATCTGCTTGATGATGTGTCGATGCTTTACGACCTGGCCCGCGAACAAGGCTATGCCAGCGACGATCTGACACATCGCCTGATTCGTATGATGACGCTGGGCGGCGCCGCCTCCATGGGCATGCACGTGGGCCGCAACCGCATTGGACAAATCAACGCGGGCGCATTGGCTGATTTCGCGTTCTTCGACATCCCCGTCGACACATCATCTCCGGCCGGCATCGAAGAAACGCTGGAAACACTGGTGAGGCACGGCGCAGGCACGAACCGAGCCACGGTGATATCCGGGCGCGAAGCCTACAACAACGCCTGGTGACACCGCTGACCTGACCTGATATCAAGAAGCCAAAAACCAGCAAACCCGCCAAGAACAGGAGATCTCATTATGAGCGTCGCTTTGCAAGACATGAGTCCATACGCCCGGTCCATAGTGGAACGCCTTGGACTGGAAACCCACCCCGAAGGCGGCTGGTACACGCGTGACTGGCAATCCCCGCACACGGATGAGGCCTCAAGCCGACCGCTATCGTCACTGATTTACTTCCTGCTGCCCGAGGGAGATGCCAGCGCCTGGCATAAGGTCGATGCGGATGAGGTCTGGCTGTGGCATGGCCCGGCATCGGTCAAACTGGAGCTCGGCGGCAGCGACGAGACTCCGGAATCCGACGAATCCAAGCGAACCGTAATCACCTTGGGTTCCGGCATCACCACCGATCAGGCCGACGTAACCGTATCGGGACATGCGGTCGTACCGGCTGGCGTCTGGCAGCGCACAGTGCCAGGCCAGGGCGATGCGCTGGTCTCCTGTGTGGTCAGTCCGGGATTCGTATTCGACGGCTTCACACTCGAACAGTGAACGCCATTTCGCTCTGCGCCAATATGAGATATCCGTCCGCTTACGCGCCAGATTGCGCGGCTCTAGTCGGCCATAAGCAATGGCGATAGCCAGCATCCGAAAATATCGATGTTTTGTAACCCAATAGCCATACAATTGGCGCGAATGCATCAAGCACGGTTTGAACCGTGTGCATGACGAACACCTGAGGAGAGGAAACCCATGTTCAATAAGCGACACATCGTCCGTACCATTGCGGCCACCGCCAGCATCCTGGCTCTGTCGTTCACCGCAGCCTGCGGTTCCGGCCAGTCCACCGCATCCAATTCCGCCGATTCGAACGACATCACCCAGCAGACGTACAAGCCGGGCAAGCTGACCATCGCCACCGGACAGCCGGCCTACGAGCCGTGGGTTATGAACGACAAGCCGGAAAGCGGTGAGGGCTACGAGGCGGCCGTCGCCTACGCAGTGGCCGACAAGCTCGGTTTCAAGAAGAGCGACGTGGTGTGGACCCGCACCGCATTCGACACCGCCATCGCTCCCGGCGCCAAGGACTGGGATTTCAACATCCAGCAGTTCGGCATCACCGACGAGCGCAAGAAGGCCGTTGACTTCTCGTCCAGCTACTACAACGACAGCCAGTCCGTCGTGGTCAAGAAAGACAGCAAGTTCGCCAACGCCACCAAGGTATCCGATCTGAAGGATGCGACCGTGGGCGTCATGGTCGGCACCCTTGCCTACGACTACGCCAAGGTGAACATCAAGGACGACATCCAGACGTTCAATGATGATGCCGCACTGGCTCAGGCACTTGACGCCGGTCAGATCGACGCACTGGTCACCAGCACCGTGGAATGCGTGTACATGGTGCAGTCCGAGCAGGTCAAGGACGCCAAGGTGCTCGGCCGTCTGCCTGACTCCGAAGACAAGAGCGGCATGGGCATCGTGCTGCCGAAGGATTCCAAGCTGACTGCAGCCGTGACCAAGGCAGTGGATGACCTGAACGCCGACGGCACCATCAAGAAGCTTCAGGACAAGTGGCTGGCCGAGTACACCACCGACCTGACCGAACTGAAGAAGTAAGTGAAGTAGGCTTACATCATAAGGTCACAACACCTTGGCCGGGCGCTGCGGGAATTTTCCTGTGGCACCCGGCCATCCCGGCATTCAGGAAGCGAGCGACATTCATCACATGACCGCAGCACCAACCGAAACCAGGCAGCACAATGCCCCTGACGGACACGAGGTAAGTCAGGTCGAGCTCGAACGACGCCAATATCGTGTTCATCAGCAAATTCAATCGACGATTACCAGTCTGATCAGCACCATTGTGTTCGTGGTGGTCATCGTCATCGGCTTGAAGCTCTCCCCCGGCTGGCCACGAGTCAAGGAGACCTTCTTCTCCGGCGAATACTTCGTCAAATCGTTTCCCCATGTGCTTGACGGCCTATGGCTCAACATCCGCGTTCTGCTCGTCGCAGTGGTCGGCGTGGCGATTCTGAGCACGCTGATCGCGCTGGTGCGCACCAGCCGCTCCCCTATTCTGTTCCCGCTGCGTATCCTGGCATTGATCTACACGACTGTGATGCGCGGCGTGCCTATTATCGTCGTGCTGTATCTAATCGGTTTCGGCATTCCCGGCCTAGGCTTGTTCGGCCGTATCGATCCCTCGGTACTCGGCACCATTGCAGTGGTAATGGGATACAGCGCCTACGTCTCCGAGGTGCTGCGTGCCGGTTTTAACGACGTACATCCTTCTCAGCGAGCCTCGGCCCGCTCGTTGGGCCTGACCTCCGGCCAGACGACCCGACTGATCGTCATTCCTCAGGCATTGCGCAAAGTGGCGCCCGCACTGATGAATGACTTCATCTCCATGCAAAAGGACGTCGGCCTGATTTCCGTGCTGGGTGCGGTGGATGCCGTGCGCGCCGCACAGATCGACGTGGCCAGCACCTACAACTTCACGCCGTATGTGGTCGCCAGCCTGCTGTTCATCCTGATGAGCGTGCCGTTCATCCTGCTGAACGACTGGTACACGGAACGTCTGCGTAAGCGCGAACTCAGCGGAGGAACGGTATGAGCGAAATGACCAATATCACCACCGAGGCGAGTGACTCCCCCGTGAGCAACAAGACGGTGCTGCGTCTTGATGACGTGCGCAAATCCTTTGGAAACACGCAGGTGCTGCGTGGCATTTCCTTTGACATTCACCAACATGAGGTGGTGGCTTTGCTGGGGCCTTCCGGTTCAGGCAAATCCACATTGATGAAATGCGTCAACCTGCTTGAACAGGTCGATGACGGCCAGATTTGGCTGGGCAATACCGATATCACCGACCCGCGTGCCGACCAGGACAAGATTCGCGCACGTATCGGCGTGGTGTTCCAGCAGTTCAACCTCTTCCCCCACATGTCGGTGCTCAGGAACGTGACCCTTGCCGCAATCAAGGTTCACCACTGGAGCAAGGATCGCGCCGAAACCCGCGCTATGGAACTGCTTGAACGCATCGGCATGCGCGATAAAGCCAGTGCCTACCCCGATCAGCTCTCTGGCGGCCAGCAGCAGCGCGTGGCGATTGCGCGCGCACTGATGACCGACCCGGAACTGCTGCTGCTTGACGAGATCACATCCGCTCTTGATCCGATGCTGGTCGGCGAAGTGCTCAACATGGTTGCCGAGTTAAAGGCCCAAGGCACCACAATCCTCATGGCCACGCACGAAATGAGCTTCGCCCACGAAGCGGCCGACCGCATCGTACTGCTCCGTCACGGCGTCATCGCCGAGAACGGCACACCCGCTGAGGTGATGGACGAGTCGCAGGATTCCGAGACCATCGAGTTCTTCAGCCATTTCAGGCACTGAGACGAAGCCGAAAAACAAGCACCGGATTCATACGACGAAAGGCTCCGACGGATAATACCGTCGGAGCCTTTCAAATTGCGTTGACGAAAGTCAACCGATCACGTCACACCGACAATTCGGTATCACGCTTGAGCACAAAGTGGAGCACCAGGTAATGCGGCGGTGAACAGGTAAGAGGTATCCATGCCTCCAACCTACCCGCCGGCATCACCCCACACCACAATCACCCACCACAAACAGCGAAAGGCCAAAATCCTAAGCCACTATTCATACTTGACTGATCTGGTGCTTAAACCGCGTCCGCAAACCCCAACAAGTTCCACCACCCCACAACACGCGATGTAGCCGCCGATTGGTAGGGTTGATAGATAGTTAATCCCCTGTTTGAAAAAGGAGCTTTGGCTTGTCGGCTGAACTCGAAGACATTCACGAGGAATGTGGCATCTTCGGCGTATGGGGCCACCCCGACGCCTCACGACTCACCTATTTTGGCCTGCACGCGCTGCAGCATCGCGGTCAGGAAGGTGCCGGCATCGTCTCCAACGATAACGGTCATCTCATCGGTCATCGCGGACTCGGCCTGCTCACCCAGGTGTTCGGCGATGAGCGCGAAATCGAACGACTGAAGGGCAATTGCGCCATCGGCCACGTGCGTTACGCAACGGCCGGCTCGGGCACCACGGACAACATCCAGCCGTTCATCTTCCGCTTCCATGACGGCGACGTGGCTCTGTGCCATAACGGCAACCTGACGAACTGCCCGTCACTGCGCCGCAAGCTTGAAGACGAAGGCGCCATCTTCCATTCGAACTCCGACACCGAAGTGCTGATGCACTTGATTCGCCGTTCGATGCAGCGCACCTTTATGGACAAGCTCAAGGAAGCGCTCAACACGGTGCATGGCGGTTTCGCCTACCTGCTGATGACCGAAGACGCCATGATCGGCGCACTCGACCCGAACGGCTTCCGCCCGCTCTCCCTCGGCAAGATGAAGAACGGCGCCTACGTGCTCGCCTCCGAAACCTGCGCACTGGATGTCGTCGGCGCCGAGCTGGTGCGTAACATTCGCCCGGGTGAAATCGTGGTGGTCAACGATCACGGCTACAAGATCGTGCAGTACACCAACAACACGCAGCTGGCCATCTGCTCGATGGAGTACATCTACTTCGCCCGCCCGGATTCCGATATCTATGGCGTCAACGTGCACTCCGCCCGCAAGCGCATGGGCGCACGTCTCGCCGCCGAATCCCCGGTGGAGGCCGATATGGTTATCGGCGTGCCGAACTCCTCATTGTCCGCCGCATCCGGCTATGCGGAAGCAGCAGGCCTGCCCAACGAAATGGGTCTAATCAAAAACCAGTATGTGGCCCGCACCTTCATTCAGCCCACGCAAGAACTGCGCGAGCAGGGTGTGCGTATGAAGCTCTCTGCTGTGCGCAGCGTGGTTAAAGGCAAGCGCGTTATCGTCATCGATGATTCCATCGTGCGCGGCACCACGTCCAAGCGCATCGTGCAGCTGCTCAAGGAAGCCGGCGCCGCTGAAGTGCATATGCGCATCAGCTCCCCGCCGCTGAAGTACCCCTGCTTCTATGGCATCGATATCTCCACCACCAAGGAACTCATCGCAGCCAAGATGAGCGTGGAGGAAATCCGTGAATACATCGGCGCGGATTCCTTGGCCTACCTTTCGCTCGACGGTCTGGTCGAATCCATCGGACTGAACGCCGACGCCCCATACGGTGGCCTGTGCGTCGCCTACTTCAACGGCGACTACCCCACTGCGCTCGACGACTACGAGGCCGACTTCCTGAAGTCCCTCACGCCCGAGGACCGTGTGCGTCTGCCTGAATTCGCGCTGTACAAGAGCAAGTACATCGGCAACGAGTACAACACCGTGCAGCCGGACGCCGAATAGCTCACCACCAATCCGCTCAATAACAATTCTTTGAACCAGAGGCGCTTGCCTCCCCTCAGTCGGCTTTGCCGACAGCTCCCCTCCAGAGGGGAGCCAAAATAAGTAGAAAGGCCAACCAAATGCCAAAAGCATATGAGAACGCCGGCGTGAGCGTCGAAGCCGGGTACGAAGTCGTCAAGCGCATCAAGTCGCACGTGGCCCGCACGAACCGCCCCGGCGTGGTCGGCGGCATCGGCGGCTTCGGCGGCCTGTTCGATCTGGCCTCCTTGGGCTACAAGGAGCCGGTTCTCATCTCCGGCACCGACGGCGTGGGCACCAAGCTCATGGTCGCCAAGCTGGCCAACAAGCACGACACCATCGGCATCGACTGCGTGGCCATGTGCGTCAACGACATCGCCGCCCAGGGCGCCGAGCCGTTATTCTTCCTTGACTACATCGCCTGCGGCAAGAACGACCCAGCACTGCTTGAGCAGGTCGTGGCCGGTGTGGCCGACGGCTGTGTACAGGCCGGTTCCGCGCTGGTCGGCGGCGAAACCGCCGAAATGCCGGGCATGTACGACGAAGACGAATACGATCTCGCCGGATTCTCGGTCGGCGTTGCCGAAAAGTCCGCCATCGTGGACGGTTCCACCATCGCTGAAGGCGACGTGCTCATCGGCCTGCCCTCCACCGGCGTACACTCCAATGGCTTCTCCCTGGTGCGCAAGGCCCTGTTCGAGCAGGCCGGCTACACCGTGGACACCGAACTCGACGAGCTGGGCGGCGAAAAGCTCGGCGACGTGCTGCTCACCCCCACCAAGATCTACGTCAAGGCCCTCTCTCCCCTGTTCAAGGCGGGCGTGGTCAAGGGCGTGGCCCACATCACCGGCGGCGGCTTCATCGAGAACATCCCGCGCATGATTCCGGACGGCTTGGCCGCCGAAATCGAGCTCGGCACCTGGCCCGTGCTCCCGATCTTCGACGTGCTGGAGAAGGCCGGCAACATCGATCATAAGGAGATGTACAACATCTTCAACATGGGCATCGGCATGGTGCTGGCCATCGACCCCGCTCGCAAGGACGAGGCGCTGAAGCTGCTCGCCGACAACAACGAGCCCGCCTACGTGCTCGGCTCCATCACCGCCGACACCACCGGCACGCAAATCGTACTGAAGTAACTCGCTTTCCGCAGGAAAGGAACAACATGGGTCAGAAAGTATTGGTTATCGGCTCCGGCGCGCGCGAGCACACCATTGCCTACACGCTGCTCAAGGCACCGAGCATCGACGAAGTCACCGTGGCTCCCGGCAACCCGGGCATGCTCAAGGACGGTATCCACACCACGCAGCTGAGCCAGTCGAATCACGCCGCACTTATCGAATTCGTGAAGAACAATGGTTATGACTGGGTGTTCGTAGGCCCGGAAGTCCCGCTGATCGAAGGCATCGTGGACGATTTCGCCGCCGCCGGCATCAAGGCGTTCGGCCCGTCCAAGGCCGCCGCCCAGATTGAAGGCTCCAAGGACTTCGCCAAGCAGCTCATGGACCGACACAACATCCCGACCGCCCAATACAAGACCTTCAGCGATCTCGAGATGGCGCAGGACTACGTACACGAGCACGGTGCCCCGATTGTCATCAAGGCCGACGGTCTGGCGGCAGGCAAGGGCGTGACCGTGGCCATGGACGAGCACACCGCCCAGCGTGCGCTTGAAGACATCTTCATCGACCATCGCTTCGGCTCCGCCGGTGCCAAGGTCGTTATCGAGGACTTCCTGGACGGCCAGGAATTCTCCCTGATGAGCTTTGTCAACGGCACCGATTTCTGGCCGATGCCCATCTCCCAGGATCACAAGCGCGCCCACGATGGCGACGAGGGGCCGAACACCGGTGGCATGGGTGCCTACAGCCCGGTGCCGCAGATTCCGCAGTCCGTGGTCGACGAGGCCATCGAGAAAATCGTGCGCCCCACCGTCGAAGGCATGGCCGAGGAAGGTACGCCATTCACCGGCATCCTGTACGCCGGTCTGATCGCCACCGCCGACGGCCCGAAGGTCATCGAATTCAACGCCCGCTTCGGCGACCCGGAAACCGAAGTCGTGCTCCCGAAGCTCACCTCCGACCTCGGTGCCGGCATCTCCGCCATTCTCGACGGCGAAACCCCCGAATTCACCTGGGATGAGTCCAACGCCACCCTCGGCGTGGTCATCGCCTCCAACGGCTACCCGGAGAACGTCATCAAGGGTGCCCGTGTGCCCGAAATCGAAGTCGACGAGGATTCGCACGTCTACTACGCCGGTGTCGCCTCTGACGAGCACGGTAACCTTGTGGCCAACTCTGGCCGCGTGCTGCTCGTCGAAACCTCCGCTCCGGACATCAAGTCCGCCCAGGACAAGGTCTACGCAATCATCGACAAGCTCGAGCTGCGCGGACTGTTTTACCGCCACGACATCGGCTTCAAAGCCCTGAAGTAACAGAAGCGGCGCATCTGCTGCATATTTTTGGCCTGGCAGACATGTCAATCGATTGACGTGGCTACCGGGCCAGATTTTTCTGTCCCGGTAGCCGATTTCGGCTCTTTTTCGCAAACCAGGACAGCTGAACCCCTCGAATATAGGAATATTTGAAATTCCCTTCCATACGAAACCGCACTATTCCGCCATTTTCGTAATACGCGGACGATACTTCCGGCGTCAGTTTTGTCCCGGTAAGCAAAAATGACCCGAAATCAAATACTAGGACAGAAAAATCTGGCCCGGTACACGAATCAATCGATTGACGTAATTACCGGGACAGCGAACGTCACTATGACAACGCCATCACCCAATATCAGCGAGCGATATCACGCTAGCTGAATTTGGCGATGATGTCGAACAGTTTGGCCTTGGCTTCATTGAAGGGCGGGTACACGAGGCGCAGAGTGTCGGGGAACTGCGGCTTGGTAACCACGGTTTTGACGTGGCTGAAGGTGAGGAAGCCTGCTTTGCCGTGGTAGGTGCCGATGCCGGACGCGCCCACGCCACCGAACGGCAACCGGCTGGACAGCAGATGGCCCAACGGCAGCGAATATCCCAAGGCTCCGGAGCTGGTCTGACGTTCGAAAGTCAGCCGAACCTCGTGATCGCGCGAGAACACATATCCAGCCAACGGCCGGGACCGCTTGTTGATGAATCGGATTGCGGACTCGGCATCCTCGACCACCAGAATCGGCAGAATCGGCCCGAAAATCTCCTCCTTCATTACTGGCGCATCTGGCGACGTACCGTACAGCACGGTAGGCGCGATATACCGGGCGGCACGATCGACCTTGCCGCCGCAAACGATTCGACCGGCCAGGTCGAACACGCCGGGCACCTTGTGAATCTCGCTCGGCTCAACAGCGGCCGAGGCAGTCGCACCATCATCAGCGGCTGCCATATTCGAACCGGCCGTCGGCTTCGCCGCATTGTTCGCGCTGCCGGCCATCTCCCCCGCGCCACCGCGCCCAGTAGTCACGGCATTGAAGCGCCGCCCAACCATATCCATGGCCGCGCCTACCGCCGATGCCACCTGCACCAGCGGCGAGCTCGGCTCCTCAGGCGGCACGGTGCCGACCGGCAATAGCTTGCACAGTCGTTCAAAATGACGATCGTTGATAATACGACCAAAATCAGGCGAGGCCTTCGGATCTTCGCCATAGAATTCGGTGATGGCTACGGCGATGCGCTCGGCCAGAGCCTCGGCCACATCCGGCGTGGCGAGCACATAGTCGGGTGCCACGCAAGTCTGCCCGGCATTGGTGAATTTGCCCCACGCAATGCGGCGTGCAGCCACATTGATGTCCGCAGTGCGATCCACAAAGCATGGCGACTTGCCGCCGAGTTCCAGCGTGACCGGCGTCAGATGCTCGGCCGCCGCGCGCATGACGATTTTGCCGACGTGGCCGCCACCGGTATAGAAGATGTGGTTGAACGGGCATTTCAGCAGTTCGCCGGTTTCCTTGGGCCCGCCTTCGACCACGCGCACGGCCTCGGAGTCAAGGTATTGCGGCACCAACTCAGCAAGGAGCTTGGACGTATTCGGTGAAAGCTCGGACGGTTTCAAGCAGACGGCGGTACCGGCAGCGAGCGCCATTGGTTCCAAGGCCAGCAGCACCGGATAATTCCACGGTGAAATGATGAGCACCACGCCTTTGGGCTCGGCAATCGTCCATCCGGCAGCCGGCTGCAACATCCAATGCATCGCTTTGGGATGCCGGGCGGTCCAAAGGCTCAGACGATTGCGCACGAACTGTGCTTCACCAGCCACCAGGTTCAGTTCCATGAGCACGGTTTCAGCCGCGGGCTTGCCCAAGTCAGCCATAGCCGAGGAGACAAAGGCATCACGGTTCTCCGTAACCAGACGGCGTAGTGCGTTCAGCTGCGCGCGGCGCCATGCCAGCGGCCGGGTACGACCGGATTCGTAAGTCTTCTTCAGTTGTTCGAAAGTCTGGTTCGTCATGAAAGCACCCCCTGCTTTACGGCAGCGCTACTGCAATTTTGGACGGGCTACGCCCCGCGCCTTGCTGGCTCGTCTGTCGGCTCGCACGCTGCCTACAGACAGCCTACTAGGCTGTCTGTA
>ERZ791810.2156-NODE-2156-length-10894-cov-2.355014_pt1 | contig 10894 bp, 12 predicted proteins | sample MGYA00510304_ERZ791810 | MGnify/ENA primary metagenome ERZ791810 (study PRJEB30046, sample SAMN00791967) | human gut metagenome | study: EMG produced TPA metagenomics assembly of the A metagenome-wide association study of gut microbiota in type 2... | reverse complement strand
ATCTACCAGAACATAGCTCAGGATTTTGAATGCGAGAGACTCTTCCGTAGTTATATGGTCATTAAGTGCAATATATAATGCATGAATAGTCTTCTTCTCAAGGCTTTCATTTTCAGAAATGCCGAATGGCGCCTCAACAATCTTTCTTTTCGGAAGCGGGGATTGAGTTTTGACAGCGGAATAGACATTCCTTGCGTCAAAATGGCTCAGATATTCCTGGTCGATGAATTTCAGTGTCTCATCGATATCCATGTCGCCATAAAGATAAATATAGCTGTTGGATGGATGATAGAATCTGCGATGGAATTCACTGAACTCCCTGAATGATAATGTAGGAATGACTTCAGGATCCCCGCCGGATTCTACTCCGTATGTCGTATCGGGAAACAGTTCCTCCATCGCCTTGTCTTCCATGATTGCTTCCGGAGATGAAAGAGCGCCCTTCATTTCATTATAAACAACGCCATTATAGGTCAACGGCGCATCCACATTATCCAATTCGTAATGCCAGCCTTCCTGCATAAGGATCTGAGGATTTTTAAGGCAGTCCGGATAGAAAACGGCATCCAGATAAACGTCCATAAGGTTATGGAAATCCTTATCATTTCTGCTGGCGATCGGGTACATCGTTTTATCCGGCCAGGTTATAGCATTTAAAAATGTATTTAAAGATCCCTTAGCCAGTTCTACGAATGGTTCCTTAAGAGGAAACTTTCTGGAACCGCAGAGTGTAGAGTGTTCCATGATATGCGGAGTTCCCTTGGAATTATCCGGTGTCGTGCGGAAGCTGATAAAGAAAACCTTATTATCATCGTTATTTGCGAGATAGAGAAGTCTGGCTCCGCTCTTCTCATGCTGCATCAAATATGCATCGGAATCCACTTCCTGTATATGTGATAGATTTGTAACACGGAAGCCGTGTATTATATCTCCATTATTGAATTTCATAGGCCTCTCCTTTAATCAAAAATTTATAAATATCGTATTTAAAAGCAAATCATTGGAATAGATTCATAAATAGAAAAAGCGCAGGGACGAGACCTGTGCTTTTGTCTATTAATGGAACAGTTTATCTGCCTTCTCCTACCGTGAAGAATTCATCATGAATAGCCTGTACTGCTTTATCGAGATCCTTACGCAAAATAAGGCAGGAAATACTGATTTCTGAAGTACTTACAATATCAATATTGACACCTGCACGGCCCAAAGCGCCAAACATGCGGGCAGCGACACCCGGGCGGCCGAGCATTCCGGCACCAACAACGGATACCTTTGCTGTATCATCATCATAAATCACTTCTTCGACTTTTCCTTCATCTCTCATTGCATCCAAAACTCTCTTTGCATCAGAGAGATCGGCGTCGTCAATTGTGAAAATGATATCCGTTTTATCATCGTTAGAATTTCTGACACTTTGAACAATCATATCTACGGTGATATTGTTTTCAGCCAGTACAGAGAAAATTTTGTAAGCAACTCCTGGAATATTTCTTAATCCAAGAACAGCAATTCTTGCAGCATGAGCGTCTTGTGCTACGCCTCTTACGGTGTCATCTCTGGTTTCCATTGTACATACCTCCCGAATTATGGTGCCTTCTTCATCTGTGAACGTAGACCTTACATGGATCGGAATATGGTACTTCATTCCCAGTTCTACGCTTCTTGGCTGCATGACTCCGGCGCCAAGCCTTGCCATTTCAAGCATCTCAGTATTGGTAATTTCTTTCATTTTTATAGTTCCGGTTACATGTCTCGGATCAGCAGAGTATACACCGTCAACATCTGTGAAAATCTCGCACATATCGGCATGCATGGCTCCGGCGAGCGCAACGGCAGTAGCATCACTTCCGCCTCTGCCTAATGTAGCGATATCACCGTTTGGCATCATTCCCTGGAATCCTGCGACAATCACTATATTGCCGGCTTCCAGTTCCTTAAACACCCTGTCCGGTTTAACGTCGTCAATTGTAGCTTTTCCATAACCGCCGCCTGCAACTATGCCTGCCTGCGGGCCAGTTAAGGAAATAGCTGGAACCCCGAGTTTCTTAAATGTCATTGCCATTAATGCAATTGACACTTGTTCACCTGTAGAGAGAAGCATATCCCGTTCTCTGGCATAGTTCACATCAGAAACCTTTGCTGCCAAATCTAATAAGTCATCCGTGCTGTCACCCATAGCAGAAACAACAATAACGATTTTATCACCAGGTTTCCTATCACGAAGCACACGATTTGCTATATTAAGCATTTTTTCCGGAGTCGCGACTGAACTTCCGCCGAATTTCTTTACATAAAGTGCCATATACATCCCTCATTGAATAAACAAATGTACCTACAACTTACAAAATTTTATCATGCCAGTACAAACATGTAAAGAAGATAACTGATATTGCCCGCCTTCACTGTATCAGCTTAAAATCCGCAACGTTTATATTACGAGCTTTTTATTATTTCATGATTACGAGCTTTATATTATTTCATGATTACGGATACTTATATTGCAGAAGGATTTAGAATTCAATTCCCTTCCGGGCCCGGATTCCTTTCTGGAACGCATGCTTAACCAAGGTCATTTCCGTAACGGTATCAGCAGCATCTATAAGTTTGGGCTCAGCATACCGTCCTGTAAGGATGACATTCAGACGCTCCGGTTTATTGTTTAATAATTCGAGAACTTCATCTACATTGAGCATTCCGAAATGGATTGCATAATTGATCTCATCCAGAACAATCAAATCCCAATTGCCGCTTTCAAATTCCCGGCGCACCATGTCCCAGCCTTCCTTAGCCAAAGCCCTTTTCTTCTGGAAAGTCTCTTCATCCTCTTCCTGATTATGGAAGACAAATCCATCTCCCATCTGGCGTATTTCAATCCGCTGATCCAGCTTATTTAAAGCCTGGATGGCATTAAGCTCTCCATACTTCCAGCCGCCTTTTATGAACTGGAGAATCAGAACTTTCTGTCCATCTCCCCATGCACGGATAGCAGTTCCCAGAGCGGCTGTCGTTTTCCCCTTGCCGTTCCCTGTATTAATAAGTATAAGGCCCTTGTTTTCCATATATTCTCCTCTAAATTGACTATTATCAATTCTATATATTTTCGTACATGAACCAGCTTTTACAAATGAGTCTTTTTATAAGACAAGCATGATTTTATGAAATGATCGGCTGCCTTAGGGTTTCCCTCGAAAGAAATGTGCAGGTAGCTTGCAAGAACATTATCCTTGCTGTAGCCCTCCAAGTGCGGAGTACTCTGACGCGTTCCCTGAAGTTCATATGCATCCGGGTAATCCTCATCTTTGGTGATCATTGAGAAGTGGAATTCATGTCCTCTCAATTGATCCCCCTTCCTGGCAGCAATGCTGTCTTTAAGGGCAGTGGCAGTCACGTAACCCACACGCTGCAGGTTCTTGCCCATTTTACAAACCCCGGGAATAATGCCTGCTGTATCAAAAGCGTTCCCGTCAAAATCAACAATTTGACGGCATAAGTACATTAAACCGCCGCATTCTGCGTAAATAGGCATCCCCTTTGATGCAGCCTCTCTGATCGACTGCTTCATGCTTTCATTTTCCTGAAGCTTTTCCAAAAACATTTCCGGGAAACCACCGCCAAAAATCAGTCCGTCGACATCAGGAATGCTGCTGTCTTCCAGCGGGCTGAAATCGATGAGCTCGGCTCCCATGCTCTCTAATTTTTCTAAGCTGGATGGATAATAAAACGAAAATGCTGCATCCCTGGCAACGCCGATTTTCACAATTTTATGGTTCTCTTCTGCATTCTTATCATCGTCAATATCAAGATCCGGTGAAGAATTGGCGATAGCAAGAATCTGATCCATATCAATGTATCGGCTGGCAGCCTTTCCGATATCTTCAATCAGCTGGCTCGTTTCAATTTCAGTAACCGGCGTCAGACCGAGGTGCCTTTCCGGTGTCTTAAGATGATCATCCCTATGGAAAGCGCCGACAACCGGCATATTTATTTTTTCCATAACTTCCCTGACCATGGCTTCATGCCTGTCAGATCCAAGTTTGTTCAAAATAACGCCGGCAATATTTGCTGTCTTATCATATTCTCTGAATCCCAATGCTGTGGCCGCAATGCTGTATCCGACTGATTTGCAGTCCAGAACAAGGATGATCGGGGCCTTAAGTCTCTTTGCTATATCGGCAGTAGAACTTACTCCATTAGCCCCTCCATCATACAGGCCCATGACGCCTTCTATAATTGAGATATCAGCCCCGTCTGACAACTTTGTGAAGTTTTCCTGAAGATATTCTTCCGGAACCATCCATGTATCAAGATTATAAGAATCTCGGCCGGCTGCCTTTGAATGGAAGCCTGGATCTATGTAATCCGGTCCTACCTTAAATGGCTGCACCGAAAGTCCTTTTTGACGAAGTGCCGCTAAAAGGCCTACGACAATCGTTGTTTTTCCGACACCGCTGTTGGTGCCGGCAATTACCAGCCTGGGACGGTTAAATGCTGTCATTAGTCCTCATCTCTCTTCGCAATAATTGTACTAAGATAATTAGGTTTATAATCAGCCGGCAGACTGTCCAGGTCTCTCTGGATAATTTCATCAGGAAGTCCTGCGCGGGAAACCATGACAGATCTCTTCATCATATGGTGTTTCCTTAATTCTTCCTGTACATAAGCAAAATTCTTATATACCTTCATAATAACGGCGTTATCTGCGGCAGACAGTGCTGCATCAAACTTTTCCGGCGAAGCTGTAGCCGGAATAATCAATACATTTTCTTCCCATTCCGTTAGAGGCTGGTTGATATAAGAAGCAATTCCTAAAAATGCAGGGATTCCGGGGATTGTTTCAATGGAATATTTATCTGAATCTCTGAATTCGTTAAAAATATACATGTACGTGCTGTAGAGCATCGGATCTCCCAGCGTGAGGAATACTAAATTTTTCCCCTCATCCAGCTTTTGCGCAATAATTTTACGATTTTCTTTCCACTGGGCATTAACCGCTTCCATATCATTGCTCATCTGGAATACCATTGGCAGAATTTCAACATTTTCCGGAATATATTTCCTGGCGATATTATAAGCAACAGACCCATCCTTTTTCTCAGTTTTCGGGGTGATGATAATATCCGCATTCTTAATCGTTTCCACTGCTTTTACTGTAAGCAGTCCCGGATCTCCAGGACCTACACCGATTCCAAACAATTTCCCTGTCTTCATAATAACTCCTCCTAAATATTTTTAATTATAAAAACCCTGTCTTAAATTTTAACGCAAATTGAAGATTATAGGAACTCTGGATCTTGATTGAACCGGAATTCCATTTTGCCTGGCTGGAACAAATCTCCAATTTTGGACAGATTGGACAGCAGCGCTATCCAGCGATGAGTTTCCTGACGACTGCTCAACCCAGGCCGAAGAAACACTTCCGTCCGCTTCTATGATAAATCCGACAACAGTAGTGCCGGAAATCCCGGCAGACCTTGCCGCAGATGGATAAACCGGTTCTTCCCTTGATAAGATTTGAGGCCCTTCTGTAACGCCTCCGCCAGAACCTTCTCCATTGCCATTTCCAATGCCATCACCAGAGCCGGAGCCGGTCCCGCTTCCGTAGCCAGTCCCAGTACCATCGCCTGTTCCGTCATCTATACCATCGCCAGAGCCTGAACCAGTCCCATTTCCTGAGCCAGATCCCTGGGCACTGCCATCTGCAGCGCCTGATCCGCCTGTGCTGGTATTTATGTTTTGTGAATACTCATTATTATCTTCATAAGATGCCATATCGCTGCTCACTGCTGATGAATCCTTCGATTCCCCTCCCGGTAATTGATTTACATTCACTGTATCTGATTTTGAAACAGACGAGCCATGTCCGGAACCGGAACCTGCGCCTCCCGAAGCACCTGCAGTCGTATCCACGAGATCCACCTCAATAGGACTACTCTCCGGCAGAGAAGCCATGAAAAAGCTTCCGGCCGCCACCAAAAACGCTATGAGGAATACATGGAAAAGGATTGACTCAAAAACAGCCATGGACCATTTGTGATTTATATTATGCATAAACCGATCCTTTTTTGAATTAATTTGAATCAGTAGCTATGCTGATTCTATGGATTCCCAGTGCTTTCAGCTGATCAAGGACAAAAACGAAATCTCCATGCTGGGAATTCTTGTCCGCTCTAAGTAAAACCTTAACATCATGGTTCCTGCTCATTTCTATTTCCATCCTGTGCTTAAAAGCTGCTTTTGAAACAGGCTCTTTCTCAACAAAAATTGTCCCGTCTTCTGCAATGCTGACAGGAAGTTCCTCTGTCGTTTCAATGACAGCCGTCGAAGCCTGCGGCAGGTTTAGGCCGATGGACCTTTGTGTAACCATGCTGAGCATACTCATCATGAAAAATACCAAGAGGAAAAAGATGATATCTATCATAGGTATAATCATTATCTTGGGCTTTTTTTCATTTTCGAATCGTTCTAATCTCATCCTTACCTCCCTTTCATAAAGGAAAGGTACAATGAATCCAGTGTTTCAATTTGAACGATAAATTCGCTGACCTTTTGGGAAAGATATGTATATGCAAGAAGAGATAATATAGCTACAAACAATCCCGTTCCTGTGCACACCAATGCTTCTGCGACACCACCTGTAATGGCAAAAGGCTGCCCTTGAGCAGTAGAAAGAACATTAAAAGATTCGACCATGCCAATAACGGTTCCAAGAAGACCCATCAATGGAGACAGTGTAACAATGGTATCCAGATAATTCAGATATTTCCTTAATTCGCCGACAGCCCTTGATGAAGCTCCTTCTATCAATTCATTCTGGTCAGCTTTCAGATGTATGCATTTGACTCCGTCCAATATAACCGAAGCCGGAATGCCGCCATCTTTTGCCAAAGCATCTGCCAGTTCATCAAACTTGCCGCCCGGGATATACTCCCGAAGCATTCCCGTGATAAGCTGCGTATCCGATCTGCACTTTTTATAGTAATTGAACCGCTCGATAAAAATAGCAACAACCGCAATGGATGCTATAACCAGCGGATACATCATAAATCCGCCTGCCCTGAAAAGATGCCAAAATTCCATATATTTTCCCTGCCTTTAAATAATATAATTAGATACATATTAACGTTTTATTAAGATTATCATCTTATTGTGCTCAAGTCAATCTTGTATCGGCCTGCATGACCTTCACCAATAAAAACTTTATCATTATAGCAATAAAATAAAGCCGCAGGTTCCATACCCACGGCTTTTATTCCTGACTATTCCAGATCTGAACGTTGAAAATCTTAATACCCGTTTACCTGGCTGACTACACGGAAGTTTCCTACGTCAAATGCTTTGCAGATTACATTGAAAAACGGGCCTGTCAGCATTGTTCTGTAAATTTCCGACTTAGCAATCAGCATAAGATGACTGCCATCGTAGGTAACTCTGATTAAGCCATTATTTATATATTTTTCGAAATCCTTCTCTGCCATTTCTTTTTTCAGCTTTTCAAGAGCTTTTCTTGTTTCGCCTTCCTGATATTCAGGTCTTTCCATGACTGGCAGGAAGCGTACTTCATAAATCTTATCATTATAGCCCTTAGATTCAGCGGAATACCTCTTGCCGTTTTCCATTTCTTCCATTCTAATTCCTCCTCATGATGAACGTATTTACTACCTCAATATTATAGCATTGTACTCCGCTATATTCCAAGGCTGTTAATAATCAGATGAACCCCCGTTCATTGAGACTCACATAGATGCCATCCCCTATGATGACATGATCCAGCAATTCCATTTCCATCAATTCAGCCGCTTCCTTAAAGCGCCTCGTAACGTTGATATCCTCATCCGATGGTTCAGGCGAGCCGGAGGGATGATTATGAAGAATGATTAATCCGTGTGCTTTATACCGGATAGCCCACTTCATTGCTTCCTTGATATCAACAGATACTGCATCCAGGCTTCCCTGCGAAATTACTTTGTATCCCAGTAATTTATTTTTAACATTCAAGAATGAAACGATAAACTTTTCCTGTGTTTCATGACGAAGCTTCTCCATGAAATACCTGGAAACTTTCTGCGGTGAATTAAAATCAATAAGTTCAATCTTCTTGTGACGATACGCCAGCCTCCGCCCGAGTTCTATTGCTGCACATATCGTTACTGCCTTATCTTTTCCAATGCCATTAACTTCAATCAAGTCACGCCAATTAAGATCATCAAAGAAGTCGATGCCGTCCTGCTCTTTCGCTTCCAAGAAGTCTACTACTTCCTGGGCCACTTCCGTCACGGCTCTCCCCCGTGTTCCTGTGCGGATGAGAATTGACACCAAATCGACAAGACTTACATTCGTAGACTCTGCAAAACGTTCTCTTGGCCGGTCCTCCGGACGCATATCCTTGATCTTCATAAAAACACTCCATTTCGCTGCACATGGCCGGTAATGCTTTCTCCATACCTCAGAGCCATAAAAAACCAAATGAACTATTTAAATTCAGGGAACTAGAAAGGAACGCTGTGAACCTTATTATAAAATCTTCTCTTTATAATTTCTTGTATACATACAGTGATGCGAGAATGCTGAGCACTGTAATCAGATTCAGCACAATCTTTATGCCGAAATGAAGCTGCATAATAAACAGATTGAGCGATATATTCTCAATATTTAGAATGGTAAAAGACTGCGTCAGATACGGATACTGAGAAAAATAAGCACCCGCCGCCAGCATATGATTGACCGCTTCGCTCAGCAGAATTCCTGTGAATATACACAGGACCAGTGGCGCCCTTGCGCCAATAACCTTCATTCTTCTATAACTCCTCTCCTAAAATAAATTCAATTAAAAGCTAGTTCCCATTGAAATCTTTCCTTCTACACGGTCTGCCAGGGCCTTCCCTGTTGCATCGTCCGTTCTGTACTGATAGATGACTCTCCAAACAACACCCTGGTAGGTAAAAATATATTCTCTTACACTTAGATCGGTAGTCCTGCTTTTATCAGTTTCAGCAAATGTAAAATTCAAAACATTGGCTTTAGTATCGCCCAGGGAAAACGTTTTATTTTCTACTTTCAAACGGCTGACAGACGGGTTGTTTTGTAAAATAGCCGGTGCTTCCTTCACCAGTTTTTCTTCATTCTCATCACTGGAGACCTGATTGCCGGTAACTAAAATCTGAAGGTGCTCATTATGCCCTTCTGCACTCACTTTTTCTTCACCGCGGCCGACAAGATCTACCTGCTTTCCTTCCGAAATGATTTCAAACGGCGTTGATAATGTAATTGTACTATTTTCACAATGAACCCTGTTCTTGCCAAAAATAAACTCATCATCAAGGCTCTCTTTTCCGCACCCGGCAAGGCTGAGACCTATAGCAGACAATAAAACGACCATCAGGACAGCAGATAATTTTGATTTAAGAAATTTAACCATATTGACTCATCACTTTCCATATATATTTTTACATTTATGCAGATATGCAGATTTATCAGTTATGCCTTAGAACATCCTTGCATTTGATTTTATCCTGACATACTTTTAATATTATAACATATGTAAGCCTGTAAGCCTTGCCAAATGTGTAACTTATAAGATTTTGAAAACCCATATGCACTTGAAATATTCATTCATCTGCTGATTTTACATACCCAGAGCGGCCTGTATTTTGATGAGGAGTCATCATGAAAAAAAATCCTGTAATTGGAATTACGGCTGAATGGAACCCTTTTCATTCAGGCCATGCAGCCATGATTAAAGAAATCAGAAAGAGCTTCCCGGACGCTCGTATAATTTCAGCCATGAGCGGCTCATTTGTACAGCGGGGAGAGCCTGCCATATTTGATAAATGGAGCAGAGCTTCCTGGAGCATCTCTTCAGGCGTAGATGCTGTTTTTGAATATCCAGCACTTTATGTACTGCAAAGCGCCGATTCATTTTCTGAAAACGCCGTTCACCTGCTGCATGATTTAGGATGCACCCATATAGCTTTTTCTACAGAATCGCTGGATAAGAATCAGTTATTTGACATTGCCAGATGGATGCAGACAGAAGATTACACAGCAAGGCTCCATCAGGAATTGAAGAACGGCCTTCCCTACAGCCGCGCCGCTTCTGCTGCAATAAACAGCTTTTCAAATAAGCTTTACCAGGAACTGATAAAGCCCAATAACCTTTTGGGACTGAGATATGTCGAAACGGTCTCCAAGTATTATCCTGATCTGGAAGTTTTCATTACACACCGGGATATGGAACACAATATTTCCGCTTCTGATGCAAGAGCGCAGCTTTTGGAAACAGGAAGCAGCCTTTTACTGCCTCCAAATATACAGGAAGAAGCCGAAATATTAATGCAGAGCGGAAATTATACAGACTTTAACCGATATGAAGACGCATGTCTCTTCATGTCCAAAGCACTTGGACTTTCCGATCTTTCTGATTCGGGACTTTTTACAGAAGGCCTTGAAAATAAATGGAAAAAAGAAGCCGAAAAAACGACATTCCCTCAGATGTTAAGCGGAATCAAGAGCAAGCGTTATCTTTACAGCAAGTTAAAAAGAATATCTGCTTCGCTTCTTTTATCCGGCACCAAAAAGCCGTCTCCGTTTGTCAAGCCTGATTTTCCCAGATATGCCAGACTTCTGGCGCTCCGCCAGGAAAGCAGTGAACTGATTCATCATATTACAATTCCCGTAATTACCTCTGCCGCCAAAGCCATGAGGACTCTTGATGAGAAGAGCCGGGAGGCGCTTTCCATAGATTTCCTTGCGACTGACATTCAGGCTTACTGCCGTCATTCTGACAGGTACAGATATTCCAATGAAGATTATTATCATTCTCCGGAAATATTGAAATGATATTCTTATGACCGTTTCTGCTTAAGCTGTTAAGGCCGCTGCAATAGACATTTCAACT
>ERZ791810.2146-NODE-2146-length-10942-cov-14.461284_pt1 | contig 10942 bp, 13 predicted proteins | sample MGYA00510304_ERZ791810 | MGnify/ENA primary metagenome ERZ791810 (study PRJEB30046, sample SAMN00791967) | human gut metagenome | study: EMG produced TPA metagenomics assembly of the A metagenome-wide association study of gut microbiota in type 2... | reverse complement strand
ACCTTTTATAGCCATTTTCAGTTGTCAAAGTACAGGTTTAATTTTTCATTTTAGGGTTTTTTCATGCTCTTTTTTATACATAGCCAGTCCAATAAAACGGATTGGCTATTAAATTTATCGAGGAAGGAGGAAACCATATGACTAAGTGTAAAGTAATTGCCCTTGTAAATCAGAAGGGAGGAACAGCTTATGAAAAGTAAGTTATTATGCAAAGTGGAGCCCATACTTTGTTGATTATATAAAATATATGGGCTCTTCAGACTTTGCATAATTCGGAAATACTCCTTACAGCGACTTCAACCAATCGAGAAGGTCTTTGTCCTTTTTCCATGTCGGTAATTCATCAGATGCCGGGCTGCTGTAAGCCTCCATCAAAGCTTTCCGTTTCATCTTTTCATCTGCTCGTGCGTAGATTTCAGTTGTTGAAATGTCAGAATGACCCAGTAAATCTCTGATATAAACAAGATTGACACCAGATTGAAGCAGATGCATTGCTTTGCTATGTCTCAGCCAATGAGGTGTAATCTCAGCAGAGATGTCTTTTACTCCCATTGCCTGAGCCTGAGCTGCATACTTTTTCAAAATATATGTTACACCAGCTCTTGTCAGCGGTTTGTTACCACGATTAGTGAATAATGGATTGTGACCATATACAGGTGAAGTCAAGCCAAAACCTTCCATATATTGTTTCAATAATTCTCCGGTTGGTTTCATGACTGGAACAATACGGCTTTTACCACCTTTCCCATCCCAGTGGTAATGTGAAACCATCAAAAGAGGATATGATTGTTACGAGAAAGCTGCAGAAGTGCGGACAGCTATTGGGGATAGAATTGCTGGATCATATCATTGTCGGTGGAACTAATGGAAAGATGCTCAGCTTCCGAGAAGAAAAGATGTTGAATGTGACAGGAAGGATGGATTGGGAGAGATAGAAGAAAAAAGAATTAGAAGTTTTTATTTATTGTAATATTTCATGTAGCGGCATTAGTAAAATAGTGTCGCTACAAAAAGCTGACTTATACATTGATATTATATGCATAACTCAAAATAAAATTGTTAAAAATAGAAAAAGAAACAATATATAACGAAAAAATCTCTAAATAAGAAATTTACATTGACTGAGAGAAGAGTAAAACATATAATAAAGGTGGAGGTGTATAAGAATGTTAGTAAAAGTAAGTGTTGAAAATTTTAAATCTTTTGATAAAGCAGCAGAGCTGACAATGATTTCCTCAAATAAAATACGAACAAATGCAAATCACAGGTTAAAGATAAAAAGTACCCAATTATTAAAATATGCAGTAGTTTATGGAGCAAATGCATCTGGAAAGACCAATCTGGCATTGTTCTTTAAATTTTTTAAAGATAGTGTCTGCAATGGTATTCCGATAGAAGCTACACAGATGTTTTGTAAGAATCGGAAGGAGAATAAGGAACGAGAAAGTAGTTTTGAAATTCAGATTACTGTAGGTGACAAATTTTATGCCTATGGTTTTTCCGCAGTTTTAAGCAGACGAAAAGTAACCGGAGAATGGTTATATGAATTATATCAGAATGGTTCAGCAAAATGTCTCTTTGAACGAGAAGGAAGCAAACGTCCGGTGTTAAATGATGGTATTACGCTGATAAACACAGAAAAAAATAAATTTGAAACTTATGCAGATGATTTTGAAGGAAATGAAACATCTTTGTTCCTGACAGAAATGAATCGTGGAAAAAAATATAGCACACGATCTAAATTATTGTTCTTCCGGGATGTATATGATTGGATTCAGAATCATATTTCGATTATCACACCGGATACGCCATTGATTGATTTGGAATATTATTATGATGATAATTCGCTGAAGCTGATTAACAAATTGATCAAAACATTTGATACGGGTATCAGCCAGGTAAAAATTGAAGAAATTACATTGGATGAGTTATCAAATGCATTGCCGAAATCAGTATTTGATAAGATGATGCAGCATGTAAAAAATAGAATGGAAGAGCAGGAAGAACCATCATTCAGAATGACGATGAGGTCGAAGGAAACTTTCTTTAATATCGAAGTTGAAGGACATTCTGAACCGAAGGTCACAACAATCAGATTGCATCATAATAAGTCATTTTATGAGTTCGGTTTTGATGAAGAGTCTGATGGAACAAGAAGATTATTCGATTTGATGGATATGCTGTTGAATAAACGGGAAGATGTTCTTTATGTTGTGGATGAATTGGAGAGAAGCTTACATCCGAAGCTGACAGAGCGATTTTTGCAATTGTTTATGCAGTTACATGATGGGCAGCGTATGCAGCTATTGTTTACCACACATGAATCATCCATTATGGATCAGGCTATATTTAGGAGAGACGAAATCTGGTTTGTAGAACGTAACGCAGAAAATGCAAGCTCTATTTATTCCTTAGATCGTTTCAAGGAGAGATACGATAAAGTGTTGAGTAAGGCATATCTGGAAGGCAGGTATGGTGCGATACCAGTATTTTCAACATTTGACTTTAGAGAGGAGGAGTAGCCTTGGCTCCAGTAAGAAGTTATACGAATTGGAATAGTAGAACTACAGATGAAGAAGAACAGATTGAGCCTTATCGTAAGTACTTTTTCATATGTGAGGGTGCAAATACTGAAACATGGTATTTCAAAAAGTTAATTGATATCCGAAAAGAGTTAAATATTCATCCATTGATCGATATCCGGTTACTTGAAAAAACAGAGGGAGACAGGGACATTTCATTTCCAAGACGTTTGATTGAGTTTGCAGAAAATCAGAAAGAAAATCCAGAAATAGCGTTTGATAAAGAACGGGATAAGATGATTGTTGTATTTGATGGAGACATTTTTGAAGAGAAGGTACTTGATTATGATGAATTGGTAGCTGAAGGTGAAAAGAAGAATATATTAGCGGTTAGTAATCCGGCATTTGAATTATTTCTGTTGTTACATTATGAAAATTCATACGAAGATGATATTGAGCCAAATGCTGAACAGATTATCCAGAATGAAAAAGATGGACATCAGACATTTATCTATAAGTTGCTACTTGCCAGAACAGGAATCAATCCGAAGAAAAATGCTGCGATTGGAGAACTGGCGAAAAATATAGAGATTGCTATTGAACAGGAAAAGAAAATCAATGAGGATATTCATCAGTGTAAGGGACAGATTACGTGTAATATAGGTCGGATTATTGATGAGATTCGGAAGGATGACGGAAAATAAGTTGTTAGATGAAAAATAGGGGTGGAAAGATACAGTATGAAAGCAGATAATATAAAAAATATAATCAGTGACATAGATCATCTACCGTATAGAGCAATTTTATTTGATGGAACATGGGGAATTGGAAAATCTTATGCGGTAAATGAGGCATTAGAAGCAAATCCCAATGTTTGTAAAATATCAATGTTTGGTTTGAAAGACACTAGGCAAATATATCATGAAGCTTTATTCCAGTTGACTTTAAAGAATAATATTGGTGGGAAAATAGGTGAAATAGCTAATAATATTTTAGATGGCGCGTCAAAAATCTGGGATAAAGTTGGTCAGGCAAAGGAAGCAGTACAAAGTATAGTCAATGAAAGAGAAATGTTTCTATTATTGTCAAAAGAGTTTACTTCTGTTCATATTATTGTAATAGATGACTTGGAAAGAATGAGTGATGACATAAATTTGGAAGATATATTTGGAATTATAGAAGAACTCAAGCAATGCAATTATGTAAAAGTTATTGTGATTGCGAATACAGATGAAATACAATCGGACAAAAAAGTTGTATTTGAAAAGTATAATGAAAAAGTCATTGAAAGAATATATCATATTACGGAACGTGCAGAGAAAGTGACATGGAGTAAAATGAATATCCATGCAGACTTTGTTGAAAAATTCTTGGAAATCCATAAAGTCAAAAATTTACGGACGCTCGAAAAGGCTCAACGTTTTTTTGAAGATGTAAAATTGTTTTGTAATAGTGACATAAGTGAGCAATTTATAGAAGAATTAAGGTTAATATGCTTTGCTGTTGTTGTGGAGAGTATAGAAAACTTGTACTATAAAGAAATTGATTCTGATAATACTGATTCTGTAGAAAAAATGGCAAATACGATTGGAAATATGCCTCAACATAGAATTGGCAGATATCTTTATGGAATAAAGTGTAGTACAAATTTGGTAGAAATGATACTGAAATATTATGAGGAAGGGGTACTAAATGAAGAACAATTGGAGGCTGAATACAAGTTATTTCTTAATTCAGGAGATAAGCCAAACTATTATAAGTCAGATGAGGAAATAAGGAGTGTATTACCTATTTTAAGAGAGAAAATGCTTGAAGCAAAGAGTTTAGCAGAATTAAATGAATTTGCAGATGCGTATGTTGTTTGGAGTGATGTTTTAGAGGAAAATAATGAAAGTGTTTTATCAGAATATAGAAATATTTTAAAAGAAATGCTGGAAAAAACTGTTTTAGACGGAAAAGAGGAAATGGTATCGTATTCATATGATTTGTTTCATATGTCAGCGGAAAAGATAAAAAGAATATATCAAGAAGAAAATAAAGAGATGATGAAATTTTTAATAGAGACATATGTGGGATATTTGAAAAAAACAACTCATGGGAAAAAGGCTTATGATTATTCATATAAACTTAGAAATAATTTTGATAGTAGTTATTATCATGATATTATCATATCAGAGATAGACAATTTGTATAATAGAATTTCTTTTCCAGTAGACAATGTGGATGAAGATAGATATCATACGTGTTATAATATTATGTATGTTTTGTATCATTCGGATGCTGAAAAATTCTTGCAGTATTGTAAAAAAATAAAAGAAGATTGTGATCATATGTCAAGACATAGAATAGAAGTTTTGGTCGAAGAAATAGTAAAAAAATAGAAATAAAATCTACATAGCCAGATGGTTCCAACTCAAGGAATCACCTGGCTATTTTCATGCCCGGATATTATCCCCAATAATATCAATCTAAGGCAAGAAAGGAGATGAAAATTATGCCATATATACCACCATCGGTCGTGCGGGAGGTCAAGCGGATGGATTTGCTCACGTACTTGAAAAATTATGAACCATACGAATTGGTTCACTTTTCTGGCAACACCTACACGACCAGAACACATGACAGTTTGAAAATATCAAATGGGAAATGGATGTGGTGGAGTCAGAGAACCGGTGGCAGATCAGCACTGGATTATCTGATTAAAGTAAAAGGATACAGTTTTTTAGAGGCGGTTGAATTGCTTGCAGAACGGGCAAATATTCAGCTGCCTCTTTCTGTATCTAAGAGTGTTCCGATGGAGAAACAGCTACTGTTGCCAAAGAAAAATCAAAATGATCAAAAAGTGATTGCGTATCTTTCTGGACGTGGGATTGATAAGGAAATCATTCAGTTTTGCTTAGAGTCCGGAAGAGTTTATGAAAGTGCATTTCATCACAATGCGGTGTTTGTAGGGATGGATGAGAAAGATAATCCGAAATATGCAGCCATTAGGGGAACTGGTACCAGTTTTATCGGAGAAGCAAATGGAAGTGATAAGAATTATTCTTTTTCTGTTTTCACAGAGAAATCATGTGATATGGTGCATCTGTTTGAGTCAGCCATAGATCTGTTATCTTATGCGACATTGTTGAAATTGGACGGGAAGGAGTGGAGGAGAGAACATTTATTGTCATTGGCAGGTGTCTATCAACCAGCAAAAGAAATTGAAAAAAGTAAAGTCCCTACAGCGTTGGCCAGGACATTAAAAATGCATCCAGAGGTGAAGACAATCGTTCTGCATTTGGACAATGACCGTATTGGGAGACTTGCCACAAAAGCAATTTCTGCAGTGCTTTCAAAGCAATATCAGGTAAAAGATGTACCGCCAAAACAAGGAAAAGATTACAACGATCTGCTCTGCATCAAGTTAAATCTGGCAATTACAAAGCGAGAAAAAAGCACGAAAAAGAGTATGTCTGGTCATGAAAATATGAGAGATAGAAGGTGAAAAAGAACATGAAAATTGCAAAATATGAGCTGAAGGTCGTGCATAAGAAAAAGCTGATTTTGACGATGGAAGACGATGTGGACAGTGAAGAACTGTTGAAGATTTTTCTGGAAACACAGTTGAAAGAAGAAAAAGAACAGAATGAATTGCTTGGAATTATTGCTGAGAAAGTGTCAGAAGAAGGCTGTACGGAGCAGTGTGAAAGTTGTCAAAAGTATTGTCCGGCAAGTGAAGAATGTATATGGCAACTGATGAAAATGTACGATGCACAAAGTGTGAATACTTGTGTGAAGCTTGCGGGATTTGTGAACTGAAAGAATAAAAAAAGCAAGTGCTTTTTCGGCAAGTAAATCTTATGCTACCCGGAACAGTGAGACGGGTGCAGAAGAATACACAATACCAGCAAGCAACGCCTTTGGATTGCCACATAGGTTTCCTGTCTGGCAGTCTGCGGCAGCTTGTCAGGGAGAATCCCTGAAACCCTCAGAAAATAAAAAAGGAGAAAGTAACAATGTTGAAGTTTATTTGTGGAGTATTAGTAGGTGGCATTATAGGAGTAAGACTTCTGGGAAAGCGGTCAAGACTGCAGAACAAACAGCAAGGACCAGTATCAAAACATCGGAGCAGACAGCAAATGCTTCTGTCCAGGCAATGCATTATTCCATGAAAAAGGCAGAAAAAGCAGTGCAGACAGCAAGACAGACAGCACGAGATACCACGATTGCAGTGAAAAAGACAGCAAAAGCGGTAACACATGCGATAAAAGCGTTGATTGAAGCTACAAAAGCATTACTGAGTGCATTGACTGCAGGTGGTTGGATTGCGGTTATGATTTTGATTATCGTCATTTTATTTGGTGGTTTTCTATGCATGACAGGTGGGGATAATTCCAGTACGGTTTCTTCGGTTAGTGCAGAAGTAGGGGCATACGAACCACTAATCCGACAGTATGCAAATCCATATGGCTTTGGAGAGTTTGTGGAACTAATCAAAGCCATTATGATGCAGGAATCAGGCGGGAGAGGACTTGACTCAATGCAATGTTCAGAAGGGAGCTTTAATACAAAATATCCCAGACAGCCAAATGGAATCACAGATCCAGAGTATTCGATTTCTTGCGGTGTGCAGGAAATAAAAAGCTGTCTGGAACGTGCAAGGGTAAAAAATCCTCTGGATATGGGAAATATTAAACTGGCATTGCAAAGTTACAATTATGGAAATGGATATCTGGAATGGGCGAAAGCCAGAGGTGGATATACCCTTGCGAATGCAGCAGAATTTTCTGATATGATGGCACAGAGAATGGGGTGGAGCAGTTATGGGGACAAGCAGTATGTACCACATGTGCTTCAGTATTATGCATTTGGAAGAATCCCGACAGGCATCGGTAATCAGGCAATCGTTCAGGTGGCAGCATCTCAGGAAGGAAAAAGTGGGACAACCTATTGGAGCTGGTATGGTTTTGGAAGTCGGGTAGAGTGGTGTGCCTGTTTTGTGTCCTGGTGTGCAGACCAGAGCGGTTATATCCAGAGTGGAGTCATTCCGAAATTTTCCCTTTGTTCGGACGGCGTGAAGTGGTTTGAAAGTAAAGATAGGTTCCGTGACGGAAGTTATACCCCGGTGGCAGGAGATATTATTTTCTTTGACTGGGGAAACGATGGAACGATTGACCACGTTGGAATTGTAGAGAGTGTCAGCGGTGGAACCGTCAATACTATTGAAGGAAACAGTGGAGATAATGTGGCAAGACGAAGTTACAGTATCGGAAGTAGTAATATTTATGGATATGGTGTTCCGGGTGTGATGCAGCAGGGTATCGCGCATTTCTGGCGGACAGCTGGAATAAAGCATTTTCATCTGATTGACACCCTCATCCTCCAGAGAAATATCTGGATTTATAAGCGTATCTAAAGAGATGTGCAGGACCTTTGCCAATGCTCTCAAAATCAAATAAGAAGGATTCATTTTCCCCTTTTCGATATTGGCGATTTGCTTTACAGAAACATGGCTCAGATCCGCAAGCTCCTGTTGTGTCAGGTCTTTTTTCTTTCTGGCTTCCCGCATTTTTTGCCCTAAAGCAGTTAAATCATCAATCGGCATAATCGTTCACCTCAATAATATTGTATCGTTCCGGTTTATGTGATGGAATGACCTTATTATGCCTGGAAAACTGTATGATTATGCCGATTTTATAAAGCTGCGATTGGTGATAAACTTGTATTGTTCGAGACAAAGAACTATAATGTACTCTGTGGAGGTGCAGAATGGATTATATGACACTAAAAGAGGCCGCCGAAAAATGGGGCGTGACACCTCGTAGAGTAAATTACTATTGTGCTGCCGGGCGCATATCTGGAGCTGTAAAGATGGCAACTATCTGGCTAATTCCAAAGGATGCGGAAAAGCCGATTGATGGTCGAACAAAACAAGGAAAGGCAGAAAAGTATGAGTAATATATTACTTCTTGAAGATGATCTAAGCCTGATTAACGGGCTTTCTTTTGCTTTCAAAAAGCAGGGATTTGAATTAAATATCGCCAGAACGCTCAAAGAAGCGGAGGAATTGTGGACAGACGGAAAATATGATTTGTTGGTGTTGGACGTATCTCTGCCAGATGGGTCTGGCTTTGAATTTTGCAAAAGAGTTCGACTTACATCAAAGGTGCCAATTATTTTTCTGACGGCTTCGGATGAGGAAACAAGTATTATTATGGGGCTGGATATTGGAGGTGATGACTATATCACAAAACCGTTCAAACTGGGGGTTCTCGTTTCAAGGATTAACGCCTTACTTCGACGTGCAAATTCTTTTCAAGCAGCAGACACAGAATTGCAGTCGAATGGCATCAAAGTTCTTTTGCTGCAAGGACAGGTTTTCAAAAATGGGGAGCTGTTGGATTTGACTGCCGCGGAATACAAGCTACTGTGCTTGTTTATGAGAAACCCAAGCATGGTGCTGACAAAGGGACAAATTTTAGATAAGCTATGGGATTGCGACGGGAATTATATCGACAGTAGTACCCTTACGGTCTATATGCGTCGGCTTCGTATGAAGATCGAGGATAATCCAAGTGAACCACAAATGCTCCTGACTGTTCGGGGTATGGGATATAAATGGAATATTATCGGGTGAGGTGCAGAATGAAGATACTGGCAAATAAAGAAATCAAAAATCTATTTCTTTCGCTTTCACTGGTTTTGGGGGTTACATTTCTCTTAGCCGAGGTTTTTCTATGGCTGTCATATCGCCGGCTTTGTCTGTTATTGCTAATCCTTTTTCTATTGGCTGGCGGTGCTGTATGGGCAGTCTGCTTTGTATATTTTAATCGGCAAAATCAGATCATGGAGCAGGCGATATTACAAATCAATGCGTATCTTGATGGTGATCGCAATGCCCGTATTGAATGTGACAATGAGGGCGAATTGTACCGACTGTTTCATTCCATCAATTCTTTAGCGGCAGTGTTAAATGCCCATGCAGATAACGAGTTACGAGAGAAAGAGTTTTTGAAAAATACAATCTCCGACATTTCACACCAACTGAAAACACCGCTGGCAGCTCTGAACATTTATAACGGACTGCTTCAGGACGAGGATATAGAAGTGTCATCTGTGAAAGAATTTGCTAATCTGTCCGAGCAGGAGTTGGACCGTATTGAAGTGCTGGTGCAAAACCTTCTCAAAATCACAAAGTTGGACGCTGGTTCTATTGCATTTGAAAAGGAAATAGAAAATGTAGCGGATATGATGCAGGATTTGGAGCTACACTTTGCATATCGTGCCAAGCAGGAACAGAAAAAGATTGTATTATCTGGTGCAGATGATATTTCTCTTTTCTGTGACCGTGATTGGTTTGGCGAAGCGATTGGCAATATTGTAAAAAATGCACTCGACCATACAAGAAAGGGCGATACCATTTACATCAAATGGACGGCACTACCCCCCGCTGTTCAAATCACAATAAAGGATAACGGGTGCGGAATTCATCCAGAAGATTTACACCATATCTTCAAAAGGTTTTATCGCAGCCGTTTTTCAAAGGATACACAGGGGATCGGGCTTGGCCTGCCGTTGGCAAAAGCGATTATCGAAGCTCATGGGGGCCTAATAGAAGTAGAAAGTGAATTAGGAATTGGAACGAGTTTTATAATGAACTTCCCAATTCCTACAAAATTGTAGGCTGGTTGTAGGGCTACAGTAATATTAGGGTGCTATTCTTTCCATCGTAGACAGGAACGAAAGTTTACCCGTTTACGACAGCAAAATCATTGAGAAAGAGGTGTATGCACGATGAACTTATTAGAAGTCAAAAATATTTGTAAAACCTATGGCAGCGGAGAAACCACAGTCAAGGCTTTGAAAGATGTTAGTTTTTCTGTTCCCAAAGGAGAGTATGTGGCAATCGTTGGAGAATCCGGTTCCGGCAAAAGTACACTGCTGAACATGATCGGCGCATTGGACACGCCTACGTCAGGCAAGGTGCTGATCGACGGCAAGGACATTTTTTCTATGAACGACAAGAAGTTGACAGTCTTCCGTCGCAGAAATATCGGATTTATTTTTCAGGCGTTCAACCTTGTGCCAGAGCTTACGGTAGAGCAAAATATTATTTTTCCTGTACTGCTTGACTATCAGAAGCCGGACAAAAAATATCTGGAAGAACTGCTTACTGTTCTTAATCTGAAAGAACGCCGTAACCATTTGCCGAGCCAGTTATCCGGCGGCCAGCAGCAGAGAGTGGCGATTGGCCGCGCATTGATTACCCGTCCTTCTCTGATTCTGGCAGACGAGCCAACAGGAAATTTGGATTCACAAAATAGCAGTGAGGTCATAGCATTGCTCAAAGAAACATCGAAAAAATACGAGCAGACCATCATTATGATTACCCACAACCGCAGTATTGCGCAAACGGCAGACCGGGTATTACAGGTATC
>ERZ791810.2144-NODE-2144-length-10973-cov-3.797857_pt1 | contig 10973 bp, 7 predicted proteins | sample MGYA00510304_ERZ791810 | MGnify/ENA primary metagenome ERZ791810 (study PRJEB30046, sample SAMN00791967) | human gut metagenome | study: EMG produced TPA metagenomics assembly of the A metagenome-wide association study of gut microbiota in type 2... | reverse complement strand
CATATCCCTACCAGAGTTATAAGGGGAATTGTGCCCCGGCCTGTCTGTATTCTCATAAAGATTTAGTTTTACGTTTTTATCTAATCAAAACAAACATTTTATGTGAAAGTTCATCATTTTCGCTCTTTCCAAGAGGACTGGACTTGTATCGCTAATAAACCCCAAATAATGTAAATCCAAAAAACTTTCCAATCCATAATCTGTTTTGGCATAAACGCTCAGTGGAAGCAGTATTCCATTGATTCAAATCATTTTATTAACAAAAAAACTAAAGAAAAATGAAAGACTCAAATTTCAGAAATGGCGATGCCAAAACAGCGATTTTTGGCTCAGAAGTGATGTTGACACCCTCTCCTGTAGATAAGATTCCAGATGGCCCTACAACCCCGGAGATCGCTTATCAAATGGTTAAAGACGAGACTTTCGCACAAACACAGCCTCGCTTGAACCTAGCTACATTCGTTACTACGTATATGGACGAGTACGCGACAAAATTGATGAACGAGGCTATCAACATCAACTATATTGACGAAACAGAGTATCCGAGAATCGCTGTTATGAACGCCAAATGTATTAATATCATGGCGAGTCTTTGGAATTCTCCCGAGCAAGAAAAATGGAAAACCGGAGCCTTGGCTATCGGTTCTTCAGAGGCTTGTATGCTAGGTGGTGTAGCCGCTTGGTTACGTTGGCGCAAAAAGAGACAAGCACAAGGTAAACCAACTGACAAGCCTAATTTCGTGATCTCTACTGGCTTCCAAGTCGTATGGGAGAAATTCGCCCAGCTATGGCAAATCGAAATGCGTGAAGTTCCCTTGACTTTAGACAAGACGACACTTGATCCGGAAGAAGCGCTTAAGATGTGTGACGAGAACACGATTTGTATCGTTCCTATCCAAGGTGTAACATGGACAGGACTGAACGATGACGTAGAAGCCTTGGACAAAGCGCTCGACGCATACAATGCCAAGACCGGTTATGATATACCTATCCACGTAGATGCCGCCAGCGGTGGTTTTATCCTTCCGTTCTTAAGCCCGGAGACAAAATGGGACTTCCGTTTGAAATGGGTTCTTTCTATCAGCACATCCGGACATAAATTCGGATTGGTTTACCCGGGATTGGGTTGGGTTGTTTGGAAAGACAAGAAATATTTGCCGGAAGAAATGGCATTCAGCGTAAACTATCTTGGAGCGAATATCACTCAGGTTGGTTTGAACTTCTCTCGTCCTGCCGCACAAATCCTCGGACAATACTATCAGTTTATCCGTCTCGGATTCGAGGGCTACAAACAAATCCAATATAACAGTATGGAAATCACGAAATACATCCACCAAGAAATCGGTAAGATGGCCCCATTCGTTAATTACAGCAACGAGGTTGTGAATCCATTGTTTATTTGGTACATGAAACCGGATTACGCTAAGAACGCCAAATGGACACTTTACGATTTGCAAGATAAATTGCAACAAAGCGGTTGGATGGTTCCAGCGTATACACTACCGAAGAAGCTGGATAACTACGTGGTTATGCGTGTCGTAGTTCGTCAAGGTTTCAGCCGTGATATGGCCGATATGTTATTAGGTGATATCAAGAACGCTGTAGAGGCATTGGAGAAACTTGAATATCCGACTCCTACTCGCATCGCTCAAGACAAAAACGTTCCGGTTAAGGGTAAGGTATTTACTCACACCGCAATGAGCAACGCTAAGAAATAAAAACAAAATTCATCAAGGCGTGCATGAAAGGACTATCAGTGTTTTCATACACGCCTTCTTTAATCCAATTCATATATGGACAAAAAAATAACGATCGCCCAAATAAAGGAAGTAGCTCAACAGGCTTACGATCTTTACAAGACAAATACGGATGGTAAGAATGCCGATTACATTCCTTATCTGGCGAATATCAATAAAAATCTATTCGGAATCAGTATTTGCCTTTTAAACGGACAAACCATCGAGGTGGGAGATTCCGAATATCGTTTCGGTATCGAATCCGTATCGAAAGTACACACCGCTATCTTGGTACTGCGCCAATACGGAGCGAAAGAATTATTGGAGAAAATTGGTGCCGACGCTACCGGATTGCCATTTAACTCCATCATCGCTATCCTATTGGAAAACGACCATCCTTCTACCCCATTGGTAAATGCCGGCGCTATCACGGCTTGTAGTATGGTGAAGCCTGTCGGTGATTCCAAACAGAAGTGGGATGCTATCGTAGCCAATATCACGGATTTGTGCGGAAGCGCACCGCAGTTGATCGACGAACTCTACAAATCCGAGTCTGCAACGAACTTCAATAACCGCTCCATCGCTTGGTTGCTAAAGAATTACAATCGCATTTATGACGATCCGGATATGTCTTTGGATCTGTATACCCGTCAATGTTCTTTGGGTATCACGGCTAAGCAACTATCTGTCGCTGCCGCTACGGTCGCAAATTTAGGTCTTAATCCTGTGACAAAGAAACAAGTATTCGATGCGGAGTTATCTCCGAAGATCACTTCCATGATCTCTACTGTAGGTTTTTACGAGCACACCGGTGATTGGTTGTACACTTCCGGTATTCCCGCAAAAACTGGCGTAGGCGGTGGTGTCATGGGTGTACTTCCCGGACAATTCGGTATTTCCGCATTCGCTCCTCCTATTGACCAAGCTGGTAACTCTGTAAAGGCACAGCTTGCTATTAAGTATGTAATGAATAAACTCGGATTGAACGTGTTCAACGGTCACCGTGTGACGATCGTTGACTAATAGACTGAATCAGTTTAAACGAGAAGTAGTATAGAAAAAGTGTTTCATTACGATGGGCTGTTATACCATCTAAATGAAACACTTTATTTTTTGTATCAATAAAAATCGGATCAATTCTCCGACACGACCCAAGCCGAATCGTATACTTCCGTATTCGGGGTCTTATAATACATATCCTTTTCTTGAGGAATGCTTAATTTATAGGTCTTCCCACCTGTCACCAACTTACGATCACGGAGCCAAGGATTAAAACGTTTCAAGTCCGCATAAGTGATCCCATGCTCTTTAGCGAAAGCCGACAGATTCTGTATATCTTGGCTTACAGCCACGTCTACGGTAGAGATCGGCTTATACAGGTCACGGGCACGAAGCACAAAACCGTACTTCGACGGATTCTCAAAAATTTGCTTGATCGCCATGATTCGATAAATATAACGGGTAGTCTCCTCCACCAGCCAGAGATCAAAGGAGGAATCCGCATCTTGTTTGACCAGCTCACCGGATATACGTCCCATGCCGCCATTATAAGAAGCGGCTACCGCCGCCCAATCTCCATATTTCTTATAGGCGGCCTTCAAATAGCGGCAAGCCGCCCCGGTCGCTTTCTCCACATGGCAACGCTCATCGACCGTCGGGGTGATTGTCAAACCATACTCCCTTGCCGTGCCCTCCAGTAATTGCCACATCCCGACAGCACGAGCCGGAGAGGATACACGGGGGTCCAAATGGCTTTCTATCACCGCTAGATATTTGAAATCATCGGGAATGCCGTTCGCCTTCAAGATCGGCTCGATCACCGGGAAATAACGGTTCGCCCGCTTGATCAGAAGCATCGTCGTAGAATGGAAATAAGTAAAGCTACTCAATTCACGGTCATAGGCTTCCCGCATATCATAGCGGGTAATATCGATTAGTTTCCCACAAAAAGGAACCGAGGACGGAACATCCGGCGACAGGGTCATGGATGAGACAACCGGACGGCTCTCTATCACTTTTTCCACGTCATTCGAACCCATCGAGATACATGCGGTCAAGCAAACGACGCCTCCACATAAAAAACTAGCTAAATTATTCTTGGATATTCTCATTTTCATCTTGAATTGTTTTAGGTCTAAGAATGTTTATATCGCCTTTTTCCTTGTACTTAATACCATCGGAACCTTCGGCTTCTATCACATAAAAATACACACCCGGCTGAACGTATTTACCACCTTTCTTACCATCCCATCCTTGGGCCGGATCTGTCCAGTAATACATCTGTAGGCCCCAGCGATTAAATATCCATGCCTTAAATTTCACCAACGACTTATAGGCAACCCGGAACTCATCATTAATTCCGGGCGTGGTACCCGGGGAGAATGCGTTCGGTATCATCAGATAAGACTCCGAGATATCAATCTGAACCTCATCTTCCGTGCTGCAAGTAGTGCTTTGGTCGCTTACTTCCAACTTGATGATAAAAGTCCCGGATTGGTTGAACGTATAATCCACTTCCTCACCCGTAAAACGAACAACCGGATTATCTTCTTCCCCTTGCCGATAGATTTTCCAATTAAACAGGGCGGCTGTCGGCGTATTCGCGATAGCCGAGAATTGAACAGTGGCGGGAGCGCAATAACCGCTCTTCGTCGTATTCATATTCGGGGCCTCTTGCTCAATCAGCAACGTGTCTATATGAGCATCTACCGCAGCGGCCTGATATTCATCGATACAAAGCGTGACCTCCTTTCCAAAATGACGAGCGAAATAATCGCCTTTCACACAGATCTCCGTATCACACCAAGGAGCGGGAATGGATTTACCGAACAAATTACCCTCGATGACCGCCGTCTCTTGTTTAGAGGTATATTCTTTTTTATCCGAATTGTATTCCAATGTATTATAAATAACATCAAATTGGCGAGACAGTTCACGTCTTGTTCCCGTATTCGGCCAATAATAATAAATAGGTTGGATCGTACCTGTCCCAGCCAAGACCAATCCGCTACATGGATCGCTATTATCGGAGACATGCAGGTTGGATATGTTTAAGGTGTATTTGCTGTAATCAACGATCCAGACGTAACGAGATACGGCTCCTTCCTCGACAAAATAGCCATATCCCTCCTCTACATTCCGAATGGTGGAAGTAGTTCCATTTTGGGTGGAAGCGACTTTCTCAGCCTCCAATCGTTTGGTTTTATAACGGTACCATTGATGCGAAGAAGAAGAGGATGAAGTATAACTAATCGTCACATTATCCATTCCATACACCAAGTAGACCTCAAGCCGCTCGGCGGAATCGCCGGAACTCTGCGTGGCTTTCATCGGGCTACCACTTCCTCCCGTCACCATATATTGGGCATACGAGACAACCACTACAAACACAAAACTTAGCGATAACAGTATCTTTCTTAATTCCTTCTTTAGCATATATAGTCTAAAAATTACGGTTCCAAAATTAGGGAAATAAAAGGACATACGTAGCATGATAAGCAAAATTCACTATCTTTGTCACAAAATACTCCGAACAGCAAATGAACAAGATTAGTATATACGCATTGACGTTCTTTTTAAGTTTATCGAGCGTAACCGTTTATTCCCAAAAGAATAATAAGCAAGTTATTTTTACTAACGAACAAGGGAGCGATATATTTTATCATACCATCGAACGCGGACAAACCGTATACGCCATAGCGACCATGTATGGCGTAAGCGTAGAGGATATTTATCGGTTGAATCCGGAAAGTAAAGAAGGGATCAAGGCAGGTTCTACGTTAAGAATCCCGCAGAAGAACTCCGCTATCGCACCTTCCGGCAAAGCAGATAACTATACATACCATACGATCCAGCCGAAAGAGACCTTGTACTCTTTATCCATTAAATATTCAGTGCCCGCCACGGATATTATCGCCGCCAATCCGGGCCTCTCCACATCGACATTTACGGCTGGCAAGAATATCCGGATCCCGCCGACACGACTGGAGACCTTGCCTACTACGGAAAAAAAGACCGTACAGAAGGAAATGGAATATACCATACAGAAAAAAGAGACCATGTACCGTATCTGCCGGAAGTTCGATATTTCCAGCGTGGAGCTTTTAAGACTCAACCCCGAGCTGAAAAACGGAGTGAAAGCGGGCATGGTTATCAAGATACCGGTAGCTAGCGAGGAAGTGATCACCCAGAACAGGCGGCAGCCGGAAGAGCGTGAGGTGAACGCCCTCCTCTCTACTCCTAAAGATATAAAGAAGGTGAACCGTATCCAAGTCGCCTTATTGTTGCCGTTCATGACGAACGAGACAACGCAATCATCCGCAACCTCCCGTTTCGTGGAATATTACGAGGGATTGCTATTGGCGGTTGACAGCTTGCGAAATATGGGAACCTCTATCGAGCTATCGGTATATGATACTGGAAACGGTACGAAGAAAGTCAAGGAAATATTGAAAGAAGATGCGTTATCAAACGCTAATTTGATCATTGGTGCCGTACAGAACGACCAAATCGGATTGATCGCAGATTTCGCTCAAAAGCACAATATCAAATACGTGATCCCTTTCACCTCCAAGAATGATGATGTCTTGTCAAACGCAAATGTTTATCAAGTAAACACGCCTCATTCCTACTTATACTCCAAGGCGGCGCAAGCCGGATGCGATTTATTCTCGGATTACAATATCATACTTGTCAATATAAAGGATAAAGAAGAAAAGCCGGAATTTATCAAAGCCTTCAAGACGGAGATGCAGCAACGCGATATCCCGTTCAAGGAAGTAACTTATAAAGGGGATACTTTCGCCACGGATATAGAGGCAGCCATGGTAAGGGACAAGCGGAATGTGGTATTGCCAACCTCCGCCTCCTTAGATGCGGTGAATAAGATCAAGGCACCGCTCCGTATGCTTTCCGAGTTGAAAGAGGAGGAGAAAGAGCCTTATATGGTCAACCTATTCGGTTATCCGGAATGGCAGACCTATACAAGAGAGTGTCTGGAGGACTTCTACGCATTGAACACCTATATCTATAGTAATTTTTATGCGGACAACTTATCTCCGGAAGTCCATAGCTTTTATTCCGATTATAAAAACTGGTATAGCAAGAATTTAATCAACACATTCCCGAAATATGGAATCCTAGGCTTTGACACGGGTATGTATTTCCTAGGCGCCATCAATAAATATGGCTCGAACTTCGAGAATAATTTAGACAAGATCCATTATAAGAGCATCCAGACCGGATTCGATTTCCATAGAGTAAATAATTGGGGCGGTTTTATCAATACGAACTTGTTTATTGTACATTACAAGAATGATTATACGGTAACCCGCAGTGAGGTAAGATAATTGATATGATGACGAAAAAGATATTTGTAGCGATATTTCTGTGCATGGCAAGCTTATCGATTTGCTATGCGCAGAAAAGTACTTTTAAGCAAGAGCTTGCGGTTGGAGCGTCCTTCGGATTAAATTTCTCTAGCGTAAGTTTTGCCCCAAAAGTCCCTACGAAGATGAAACTTGGGTTTAACGGGGGAGCGACGATACGTTGGAATACGGAACCCAATTTAGGCATACAGGCGGAATTGAACTTTACCCAACATGGATGGGAAGAGAAGTTTGAGGAGAAACCTCAATATAAATATAGCCGTACGGTAAACTATATGGAGCTTCCGTTCTTGACGCACATCCATTTCGGAAGCAAGCGAGTGCGTGTATTCGTCAATCTAGGGCCTAAAATCGGTTATGCGCTGAGCGAAAGTACGGAGTCGAACCTTAATGGCGAGAACCCGAACGCGAACCGTCCGGACGAACAACATACAATGGAAGTCCAAAAGAAGTTCGATTGGGGGCTTTGCGGCGGACCGGGAATCGAGCTCCGCACCGGAATAGGCTCTTTCCTGTTGGAAGGTCGTTATTACTATGCGCTGGGCGATATGTTCAATAGCCGTAAAGGAGACACTTTCTCTAAATCTTCCAGCCAAATAATATCCGCGAAACTAACCTATCTGATTCCCATCTTTAGTAAATAAAGGGGATGGACTCGTGATATCGTAACAATCAATTGAAGATCTGTGCCGCAAGTAATCCCACTCACGGGATAAGAACGGTGGATAATATAGCCAAGCACCGGACGATCTGATCTTTTCACGAATGTGAAGAGATCTTTTCACGCTCGTGATACGATCGTTTCACCCTTGTGAAAAGATCATTTCACATCCGTGAAAAGATCTTTGGATACAGGCGTACAAGCTACTTCCGATAATACCTTTATCCAACAGGAAGGTTCTACAGTAATAAATCATGAATACAATGGGGAACGCATCTAACTATCATTATTGTTGAGGTGACCTACTATAAAAGAAAAGGCCATCCGTCACGGACAGCCAATCTCATTGTTAACCTTAAATCTAATACCATGAAAAACACAGTGCAAATATAGAGACTTTATGTTATGCAGCATAATTTTCCAACAAGAAAAGCTTACTCATTAACTTTATTTAAGATAAACATGCTATACAACATAGAATTCAGCTCTTTTTATCTCGTTTTTTCTATTAACAGCGAAATACTACCACTATAAATATTTCTTACCTTTGCATTTATAAACATAAATATGGATTAATATAAGAAATCATGCTAATTATAGGTATAGCGGGCGGGACTGGTTCCGGGAAAACTACAGTGGTAAAAAAGATCATAGAAAGTTTACCTCCCGGTGAGGTCGTATTACTCCCTCAAGATTCTTATTACAAAGATAACAGCCATGTGCCGGTAGAGAAACGTCAATATATTAATTTCGACCATCCCGACGCATTTGATTGGCCGCTCCTCTCAGAGCAAGTCACCTTGCTGAAAGAGGGGAAATGCATCGAGCAGCCGACTTATTCTTATCTTACCTGCTGCCGATTGCCCGAGACCATTCATATCAAGCCTCGTGATGTTGTCATCATCGAAGGGATCCTCGCTTTATGCGACCCTCAATTACGAGACTTGATGGACTTGAAAGTATTTGTCGATACAGATTCGGACGAACGTCTTATCCGTGTGATCCAACGGGATATGATCGAGAGAGGACGCACGGCGGAAGCGGTAATGGAACGCTATACCCGGGTACTAAAGCCTATGCACCTGCAATTTATAGAGCCTAGCAAACGATATGCCGACCTAATTATACCCGAAGGAGGAAGCAACCAGATCGCCATCAATATATTGAAAATGTTTATCGAGAACAATCTGGGGCTTCCCCATACAGAAAATCAATAAACCAATCGTTCCGACAGGGATCTCCCCAATATAAATGCGTGTACCCCGCCAATACGTTCTTGTAGCGATATAGCGGGGTATCCGTTTGACCTCCTTTCGCCGTAAAGGCTTTCGCTACCGAAGGCAGCGGGCTTTCCATAGGCACGATCCGGGAATAATGGAACTCATGCCCTCGTAAGACATCATTCTTATAGCATAAAGTCCGATACCCTAAACGTAACTTCATGTTCTCCATCGTGGCGGATTGCGGTAATACACCGGCCATTGGATAGGCATTCCCATCCGTACCGATAATCTCTTTACAGAGATACATCATCCCCCCACATTCCGCCAGCAACTTGCCCCCCACTTCCACAAAGGAATGAATCGATTCACGCATCCCGGAATTCATGCTCAACTCCGATAAATATAACTCGGGATATCCACCCGGCAAATAGACAAAATCGGCCTCCGGTAAACAATCATCCCTCAATGGACTGAAATAGGTAATCTTGCCTAGAGTAGATAAGAAATGTATATTTTCCTCATATGAGAAATTAAAAGCGGGATCACGGGCGATGGCTATATTTAAGTTTGCCTTTGAAACAGTCCTCATGACTTCCTTAACCCGAGGAACTGGCTGTCGCTCTGGCAAAGCCGTGATTGCCAACAGGCGGTCTATATCCACATGCTCCTCCACCAAGCAAGCAACCCGGTCCGCAAACTCCTCAAAGCAAAAATCCTCATCCAACGACAACCCCAAATGCCGGCTCGGGATCTCTACATCCGCACACTTCGGTAGATAGCCAAACGCTTCCACACCCGCATCCTCACACGCTTGTCTCAAGAAAGAATAATGACTCTCCGACGCCACGAAATTAAATACCGCCCCCACGACATTCAGATCTTTCCGAAAATTCCGGAAGCCATAAAGCAAGGGAGCTACCGAATAAGCCGTACTTTTAGCGTTCACCACCAATACGATCGGTATCCGCAATAAACCGGAGATCTCCGCACTACTCCCTCGCATGGCATCGTAGCCATCGAACAGCCCCATCACCCCTTCGGTCACGGCTACATCCGCATTCGAGGTATACCGGGCATATAAATCCTTGATATGCCCTTCCGACATCATGAAACCATCCAAATTCACGGAAGCGCAACCAGCCGCCATTTTATGATGACGAGTATCTATATAATCCGGCCCACACTTAAAAGGCTGCACCCGTAAAGAACGATTTCTCAAGGCACGAAGCAATCCTAAGGTAAAAGTAGTCTTCCCGCTTCCCGACGAAGCGGCGCCTATTAGCAAATGAGATCTCATGTATTCTGTTTCTAATATTGCTCCTTCTCGTTCGGGAAGTCTTGAGATTTCACGTCCTCGATGTACGCTTGTACGGCACGGGTAATCTCCTCCCCTAAATTAGCGTAGCGACGTAAGAAACGGGGAGAAAAGCCTTGATTGATACCGAGCATATCATGCATAACCAACACTTGACCATCTACGCCTCCACCGGCGCCAATGCCGATAACCGGGATCGTAAGCTCCGAAGCGACACGAGCTGCCAACTCCGCCGGGATCTTCTCCAGCACCAAGGCGAAACAACCTATCTCCTCTAGCAAATGGGCATCCTCGATCAGTTTATTAGCCTCGGCCTCTTCACGGGCACGTACCGTATACGTACCGAATTTATTGATCGATTGCGGCGTCAATCCTAAATGTCCCATAATTGGAATACCGGCACACAAGATACGTTCGATAGATTCCCGAACCTCAGCCCCGCCTTCCAACTTGATACAATCGGCATGCGTCTCTTTCATCACCCGGATAGCGGAGGCCAAGGCTTCTTTAGAGTTTCCTTGGTACGTACCGAAAGGCAGGTCTACCACCACCAGCGCACGATTCACCGCTTTCATGACCGATTTACCATGGTAAATCATCTGGTCGAGCGTAATCGGCAAAGTGGTCACGTTTCCAGCCATTACGTTAGAA
>ERZ791810.2139-NODE-2139-length-10999-cov-5.233187_pt1 | contig 10999 bp, 8 predicted proteins | sample MGYA00510304_ERZ791810 | MGnify/ENA primary metagenome ERZ791810 (study PRJEB30046, sample SAMN00791967) | human gut metagenome | study: EMG produced TPA metagenomics assembly of the A metagenome-wide association study of gut microbiota in type 2... | reverse complement strand
CGGACGCAACGCCAACGCCTCAGAAATTTGGACACAACTGACAAAAAATCTTCTCACAAAATCAGGCACAGAAAGATTCCGAGAGAACATGGGCTGCTAAAGGAGGAAGATACAATGATCGAAGCGTTTACATTAAAGAGCCGTGGAAAAGATATGGTGTGCCTGTTAGAATACAAAGATCCTTCTGTCCGCGGAAAGAAAGTGGTCCTTTATAAACATGGATTTTTTGGGAACAAGATAACACCTCACCGCATTATGGTAAATGCCAGCCATGAACTGCAGGAAGAAGGATATACCATCTGCCGTTTTGATTGTGCAGGTGCCGGAGACAGTGAAGGTGATAGCCATTACACCACGATTTACGGAGAGATCGAAGATACAAAAGTAGTACTTCATTGGATCAAAGAGAATATCAGGCCAGAGAAATTTATGATATTAGGCTACAGTATGGGTGGTATTGTTACATCTGTACTGTGTAATGAAGTACCGTTAGATGGTATTCTGCTCTGGAGTCCCTGCAGTGAGCCATATGAGAATTTCCGTCATCTGTTAGGCGCAGATCTGTTTGATCGGGGACTTAAAGGGGAAGACGTAGATTTTATGGGAGATCTGGTATGCCATGAATTTTTTGAAAATCTGGATGCGCCACAGATTGACCCGCTGGCAGCGATCAAAAATTTCAAAAAGCCTTTGCGGCTGATCCAGGGAGATGGAGATAAGGATGTACTGGTGTATAATTCTGCCAATTATGAAAAAACAGTCCCAGGCGCAGTCCGCCATGTAGTTCCTGGAGCCACCCATGGTTATGACAAAGTATCCTGGCAGAAGGAACTGCTGGAGTATACGAGAAAATATGTAAATGACATAATGGGAGACCAGCTGAAAGGATAAAACAAGATATGATGGAAAATATAAGGGAAATAGAAGATAAATTTCCCCTGATAAAAGATATGGAGCAGGCCAAGGAGGTAATATGGATCAATCCGGGACTGCTTGATATGAAAGATGCCATGAAAGGACAGACCCTTTCTATGGCAGATATTGACGATGCAGAGCGCAGATGGGAACGTTTTGCCCCTTTTATTAAAAAAACGTTCCCGGAAACAGAAGTGTCAGGAGGATTGATCGAGTCCCCGTTAAAAGAAATACCACAAATGAAACTGCGGCTGAATGAAAAATGGAAAGCAGAGCTTTCCGGTCGTCTGTTGCTAAAAATGGACAGTGACCTGGCAGTAGCCGGTTCCGTAAAGGCCAGAGGCGGTATTTACGAAATATTGAAACATTCAGAAAACCTGGCTCTTTCAAAAGGAATGTTAAAAGAAGGAGAAAGCTACGAAAAATTTGCGCTTCCGGAGTTTAAGGAATTTTTCAGCAGACACTCCATTCACGTAGGATCCACAGGAAATTTAGGTCTATCGATTGGCATTATCAGTGCGGCACTTGGATATAATGTAACAGTCCACATGTCCATGGACGCAAAACAGTGGAAAAAGGATCTTCTGCGCCAGAAAGGTGTTAATGTGGTAGAATATGCCTCTGATTACAGTGAAGCAGTAAAACGGGGACGAAAGCTGGCAGAGGAAGACCCCATGAGCTATTTTGTGGATGATGAAAATTCCGTAAATCTGTTTTTAGGTTATTCCGTAGCAGCCAAACGCCTGAAAAAGCAGCTGGAAGAAACTGGTGTGTCCGTAGATAGCGGACATCCGCTGCTTGTATATATTCCCTGCGGAGTAGGCGGCGCGCCAGGTGGTGTGACTTTCGGTTTAAAACAGGTATTTGGGGATAATGTATACTGCTTCTTTGAGGAGCCGGTACAGGCGCCCTGTATGCTTTTAGGCGTTATGACGGGTCTGCATAATGATATCTGCGTTCAGGATATTGGACTTTCCGGAAAAACAGAGGCAGATGGTCTGGCAGTAGGACGACCGTCAAAGTTTGTAGGAAAGACCATTGCCCCTATGCTGGCAGGAGAATTTACAGTAGAAGATGAAAAACTGTATCGTTTCATGGGCGCATTAAAAGAGACAGAAGATATCTTTATAGAGCCAAGTTCCTGTGCTGCCTTTATGGGACCGGCAAAAATCTGTTCCAGCAAAGAGGGAAAACAGTTTTTAAAGGAGCATGGACTGGAAGATAAAATGGAACACGCAGCCCATATTGCCTGGGCCACCGGTGGCAGACTGGTACCGGAAGCAGTGCGCAGACAGTATTATGAAAAAAGCAGATCACTTGGATGAGATAAGTGGACTGCAAACTGGAACTTGACAAAAACACGCCCCACAGGTATACTGGATAAGCATAAATTTGTCATAAAGTTTCCACGCAGCCGGGGAGATAGCGGTGCCCTGTATCTGCAATCCGCTCCAGCAGAGGTGATGCCTTGCCCCGGACCGACCATTGCAAAGCTGCCTTGTGTAAGTGGCGTTGACGTTTGGGTCTTACGCAACGGAAACCTGTGAACCGTGTCAGGGCAGGAATGCAGCAGCACTAAGCAGGATCTTTCGTGTGCCGTAAGGCAGCCTGGACTGAGTTAACTGCATGAGTAACGTTTGTGATGCCGGTACAAAGCAAGGCGCGTGGATCTCTAACTTATAAATTCAAACCTGCAGGTTTTGGAAAGATCATTCCATTATCTGCGGGTTTTTTGCTGTCTAAAACAAGCTAAAATCCAGATTCTGTTCATTTATTATTATCCGTTGCAGTTCATTTATGCGCTGGTTTGAATGAGAAAATGCGCTTGCCCCTTGAAAACCTTTGCGCTATAATTACAAAATGGGTATAATAGAATCATTCTTATGGGCAACAACGAAAAATCCAGATTTCTGATTATGGAGGAAATGCGATATGAGAAGAATAGGTATCTTAACAAGCGGCGGTGATTGCCAGGCATTAAATGCGACTATGCGAGGTGTGGCAAAGTCCCTGTACAATATGCTGGATGATGTGGAGATCATCGGATTTGAAGACGGATATAAAGGCCTTATGTATGCAGATTATCAGATTATGAAACCAGCGGATTTTTCCGGTATCCTTACTCAGGGCGGAACCATTCTGGGAACATCCCGACAGCCATTTAAACAGATGCGCCTTCCGGATGAAAATGGCCTGGATAAGGTTGAAGCCATGAAACATACCTATAAGAAACTGAAATTAAGCTGTCTGGTGGTATTAGGCGGAAACGGAAGCCAGAAGACTGCCAATATGCTCAGCGAGGAAGGCTTAAATGTAGTATCTCTTCCAAAGACCATTGATAATGACCTTTGGGGAACAGATATGACCTTCGGATTCCAGAGCGCAGTAGATGTGGCAACCAATGCCATTGACTGTATCCATACAACAGCCGCTTCCCACGGAAGAGTTTTTATTGTAGAAGTTATGGGACATAAAGTTGGCTGGCTTACCTTATATGCAGGACTTGCAGGCGGTGCGGATATCATCCTTCTTCCAGAGGTACCCTATGATATTCAGGTAGTCTGCGATGCCATTACAAAGCGGACTAAAGCCGGAAAACGTTTTTCTATTCTTGCAGTGGCAGAGGGGGCTATTTCAAAAGAAGATGCTGCCATGTCTAAAAAGGAATTAAAAGAAAAGAAGAAAAGCGGCGTTGTCTATCCATCTGTTGCATACGAGATCGGAGCACGCATCCAGGAAGTTACAGGCAGTGAAGTGAGAGTCACCGTTCCGGGCCATATGCAGCGGGGAGGAGAGCCGTGTCCATATGACCGTGTGCTGGCAACCAGACTGGGCGCTGCAGCGGCAGAGCTTATTATAAATGAAGAATATGGCTATATGGCAGCTGTAAAGAATAATGAGATCACCAAAGTGCCATTATCAGAAGTGGCCGGAAAATTAAAGACTGTAGATCCGGACTGCTCCATGATCAGGGAAGCAAAACGAATCGGTATCAGCTTTGGTGATGAGTAATAGTGATCAGTAAAAGCAAGGAGTAAGAAAATGTCGTATACGGCATTATATAGAAAATGGCGTCCTGTCTCTTTTGAAGATGTAAAGGGACAGGACCCTATTGTCCAGACCTTAAAAAACCAGATAACATCAGAGCGCATTGGCCATGCATACCTGTTTTGCGGGACAAGAGGTACTGGTAAGACCAGTATTGCGAAAATATATGCAAGAGCGGTCAACTGTGAGCATCCGGTAGACGGAAGCCCCTGTAATGAATGTGCCTCCTGTAAGTCCATTTTAGCAGGCACCTCCATGAACGTAGTGGAGATCGATGCGGCTTCCAATAATGGCGTGGAAAATATCCGTGATATCAGGGAACAGGTGCAGTATCCGCCTACAGAAGGAAAATACAGAGTCTATATCATCGATGAGGTACACATGTTATCCATTGGTGCATTTAATGCTTTATTAAAGACTCTGGAAGAGCCGCCATCTTATGTGATCTTCATACTGGCAACGACTGAAGTCCATAAAATCCCAATCACCATTCTTTCCAGGTGCCAAAGATACGATTTTAAGAGGATTTCCCTGGAGACCATTGCAGGAAGACTTCGCCAGCTGACAGAAGCGGAGCACATTGAGACCGAAGATAAGGCCCTTATGTACATTGCCAAGGCAGCAGATGGTTCCCTGCGAGATGCCCTAAGCCTTTTGGACCAGTGCGTAGCTTTCCACTATGGAAAACTTCTGACTTATGAAAATGTACTGGATGTCCTTGGGGCAGTAGATTCCGGTGTGTTCAGCAGCATGTTCAATGCTGTGATCGAAGGACGTACTAAAGACTGTATTACACAGTTGGAGGAGATCGCGATCCAGGGCCGTGAATTAGGCCAGTTTGTCACTGATTTTATCTGGTATCTGCGAAATCTGCTGCTAGTCCAGAGCACAGATGATGCAGAAGGCCTTTTGGACATGTCAGAAGAAACTTTAAAACAGTTAAAAGAAGATTCCACAAAAACAGATGGAAATACATTAATGCGCTATATCCGTGTGCTTTCTGAGCTTTCCAACCAGCTGCGTTATGCCAGCCAGAAGCGTGTTATGGTGGAAGTTGCCCTGATTAAGCTGACCAGACCGTCTATGGAGCCGGATATGGATTCTGTTCTCCAGCGGTTAAAGCAGTTAGAGGCAGCTGTAGAAGATCTGGAGGCAGGTGGATTTATGCCAAAAGCAGGTATGTCGCCCCAGGTGGGAATGTTACCGGCAAATGTAGGTATGCAGGGAGCGCAGCCCCAAATGGCAGCTATCCCGGTGCAGGCAGCAGGCACGCCGGGTGTTCCATCAGGAAATGCTTCTGAAGCAGCAGGCATTGTCCCGCCAAACCAGGTCAGTCTTCCGCCGGCCCAGTTAGAGGACTTAAATCTTATCAGAAATGAATGGGCGAAGATCATACGGAGCGCAGGAGGCAGTGCAAGAGCCTGCTTCAGGGATACAGTGGTAGAACCTGGTGGAGAAGGCTGTCTTACCATTGTATTTCTTGACTCTATGAGCTATGATATGGGAAGGCGTCCTACTGTAATAGGCCAGTTAGAACAGCTGGTCCAGGATAATTATGGAAAATCCATTTATTTTAAGACCCGGCTGGCCGGACGTGGAGAGCGCTTAGATACCATATACGTTACAAAAGAAGATTTAGAAGATAAGATCCATATGGATATTACGTATGAAGATTAAAAATTAAGAAAAATTCAAAATGATCATGAGGAGGAACGCACCATGGCAAAACGTGGCGGATTCCCAGGCGGTATGCCGGGAAATATGAACAATATTATGAAGCAGGCACAGCGTATGCAGCGCCAGATGGAAGAGACAACAAAGGAACTGGAAGAGAAGGAATACACAGCAGCAGCAGGCGGCGGTGCCGTTACTGTAACTGTATCTGGTAAAAAAGAGGTAGTTTCCATTAAATTATCAGAAGAAGTAGTAGATCCGGATGATATTGAGATGCTGCAGGATCTGATCGTGGCAGCAACTAATGAAGCATTCCGCCAGATGGAAGCTGCAAACAGCGAAGCTATGTCCAGACTTACAGGCGGACTGGGCGGCGCCTTAGGCGGAGGCTTTCCGTTCTAATGGATTATTACAGCAGTCAGATCAGCAAATTGATCGAAGAATTATCTAAGCTTCCGGGAGTGGGAGCAAAGTCTGCTCAGCGCCTTGCCTTTCATATTATCAATATGCCGAAAGAGCAGGTAGATGAACTGGCCGGCGCCATGACCGGTGCCAGAAATAATGTACGCTACTGCAAAGAATGTTTTACACTGACGGACAAAGAACTTTGTCCTATCTGCAGCAGTGACAAGAGAAACCATAAGACTATTATGGTAGTGGAAAATACCAGGGATCTGGCGGCCTATGAAAAGACCGGGAAATACAACGGAGTATATCATGTGCTCCATGGCGCTATTTCACCTATGTTAGGGATCGGGCCGAATGATATTAAATTAAAGGAACTGATGCACCGCCTTCAGGCAGATGTGGAAGAAGTGATCATTGCCACAAATTCCAGTCTGGAAGGTGAAACTACGGCTATGTATATCAGCAAGCTGATAAAGCCAACAGGCATTAAAGTCACCAGGATCGCCAGCGGAGTGCCGGTTGGCGGAGATCTGGAGTATATTGATGAAGTAACCCTTTTAAGAGCACTGGAAGGCAGAATAGAGCTGTAGCTGCGGGGAAAAGCACAGGGAGATACAAAAAAGATGGATAAATACGAGTTTAATATTAAAGTTGAGCAGATTAAAAAACTGATCAACAAAAGCGATTATGAGACAGCTATGAAGATCGCGGATACCATTGATTGGAGAAGAGTCCGCAATGTAAATATTTTGTCTATGGTTGCAGGTATTTATGAGAAAAATGGAGAGTTCCAGGAAGCAAAAGATATCCTGCTTTTGGCCTTTGAACGTGCGCCTATTGGAAAACGCCTGCTTTATAAATTGTCAGAGCTGGCATTAAAGGAAGGCAGTATAGAAGAGGCGGAGGACTATTATAAGGAATTCTGCGACCTGGCTGCAGATGATGCGCGTCAGTATATTTTAAGATATATGATCTTAAAGGCCAAAGGTGCACCTGCAGAACAGCTGATCCATACCTTAGAGCAGTATTGCAATGCAGAGCTGGATGAAAAATGGATGTATGAGCTGGCAGAATTGTACAACAAGGCTGGAATGGAGCAGCTTTGCGTTATGACCTGCGATAAGATCATGCTTATGTTTGGTCTTGGAAAATATGTAGACAAGGCTATGGAGTTAAAGCTTCAGTATGCACCGTTGAATAAGTACCAGATGGATCTGGTAGAAAATAAAGACAAATATGAAGCAAAATTAAAGGCAGTAGAGCAGGAATACCGCCAGGGCACATCCTTTGTTCAGCCTGTAGAAAATACAGACTGCCGTCAGCTGGATCGTGAAGAAGAGGCAGAAGATGAGATGGTCTATGCAGAAGAAACACAGGATCAGGATGCTGGCTATGAGCAGGAATATCCGGAGAAAGAAGAACTGGAAGAATATGAAGAAGAGTTTACGGAAGAACCGGTACGGGAACCTGCAGTTACCATTCAGGAAGATGATGTGACAGAAGAGGAACCAACATCAGAAAAAGCGGAAGCTGGTGAAGATAGGGAAGTTGTTTCGGAAGAAGAACAGGTTTCTGAAGATGAGGCTATTTATGAGACAGCTGCCGCAGATGAAGATATCCGTGCCCGTTTCCATGAAGCTCAGGCACAGGAAAATCTTGCGAGAGAAATGTCAAAATTATCTGTTACAGCTATGGAAGAAGATATTCCGGAAGATGAAATGGCACAGACAAGAGCTCTTGCAGATATCAGAGAGATCCGCAAAGGTCCGGTTTACACAGGCTCCAACCATCTGATGATCGAGGCTGAGGTTCCTGAAAAAGGGCTGGAACTGGCTATTGAAGCATTGCGCAAGGTACATAAAGAAACCGGTGTAAAAAACCAGGCTGCAAAGATCTCCGGGGAAAAATTAAACCGCAGAGGTGTATTTGCCCTGGCTGATAAACTGACAGGAAAGGACCTGATCATCGAAAAAGCAGGTGATATGACAGAAGCCATTCTTCAGGAATTAAACCAGCTGATGGCAAGAGATGAGACAGGAATGAATGTTGTCCTGATCGATACTGCAAAGCGTTTAGAAGAACTTCACCGGGTATATCCGGGGCTTGCAAAGCGTTTTGAATGCATTGGTACTTCTGACAGTATCAAAGCAAAAAAAGCAGAAAAACAGCCTGTTAAAGAGGCAGAGCCTGTAAGAGAAATGAAGCTGGCAGCTGCTGTAAAACCACAGGCACCGGCAGCTAAAATCCCAGAAACCACAAAGAAGGTACAGCCTTCTGAAAGGCCGGCAGTAAAGCCGCAAATGGTTCAAAAATCACCTGAAAAACCAGTTGAAAAAACTGTTGGACCAAAGCCGGCTGTAAAACCAGCCCCACAACCGGAAAAGAAACAGGCTGCAAATCCACAGGCTCAGAAACGTCCGGTACAGGCACCGGTAGTAAAAGAACCAAAGCGTCCGGCAGAAGAGCCAAAAGAAGTGGAAATGGATATTGATGAGTTTGCAAAATATGCCTGCCAGTACGCTGGAAAGATCGATTGCAGCATTTCCGGTAAGAGTATGCTGGCTCTCTATGAGCGCATTGAGATCATGGAAGAAGATGGGATCGCACTCACAAAAGCAGAGGCAGAAAATCTGATCGAAGAGGCGGCAGACAGAGCAGAAAATCCATCTTTCTTTAAGAAACTCACAGGTATTTTCTCTTCAAAATATGATAAAGAAGGACTCCTGATACTGAAGGAGGAACATTTCTTATGAAAACAATAAAATTGATCGCTCTGGATCTGGATGGAACCCTTTTAAACATGGAGAAAAAGGTTCCTCAGGGAAATTATGAGGCTTTAAAGCAGTGTGAGGCGGCAGGTATCCAGATCGTACCGGCTACAGGAAGAGGCGTAGGCGGTATTCCGCCTATGATCCGGGAGCTTCCAGGGGCAAACTATGCCATTACTACCAATGGGGCGGTCATAGCGGATCTGAAAACCAATAAGGCTATCCGGACCTGCGGACTTTCCAATGAAATGGTCCAGCGCATTTTGAATATTGCAAAGAAATATCATTCCGCAACGGATCCTTTCATTGACGGAAGGGCCATTACCCAGCCTTCTTCCATTGATCATATGGATGAATTTGGTCTCAGTCCACAGATGCAGAAACTGATCCGCGATACCAGGGAAGTAGTTCCGGATGTAATGGAATACGTAAAAACTACAGGTGCTCAGGCAGAAAAGATCAATATTTTTATGGCTGATCTGGAAGAAAGGGAAATCCTGCGTAGAGAATTAATGGCAATGCCGGAGCTTTCTATCAGTTCTTCTATGTATAATAACCTGGAAGTAAATGCAAAAGGTGCTGATAAGGGATCAGCGCTGTTGTGGCTTGCAGATCATCTGGGTATTTCCAGAGAAGAAACAATGGCCTTTGGAGATGGGGAAAATGATATTCCTATGATCAAAGATGCCGGTATTGGTGTAGCCATGGAAAATGCCCTGGATGCAGTAAAAGAAGCAGCAGATACCATTACTCTCAATAATGATGAGGATGGTGTGGCAGCTGCAATCAGAAAATTTATATTTGGATCAAGTGAAGAATGATGACAGAACATTGGTTATCCATCGCAGCAGGTGTTTTTTTAGTGGGGGCGATGCTATATGGTCATTACCGGGGCCTGCTGCGTCAGTGCGTTTCCTTAGGAGCACTGATATTAACAATCATCACGGTAAAAATAGCAACGCCCTATGTGGCTGATTTTATAAAAGCAAATCCTGCGGTAAGGGAAAATGCAGCTGATTTTATTATTGAAGTATCCGGATGGGGGCCGCCTGCAGAAGATGCAGGCGTTTTACCGGCAGCACAGCGTATGGCTATTGAAAAAATGAAGCTGCCGCAGTCTGTAAAAAATGTATTACTGGAAAATAATAACAGCGAATTTTATAAACTGTTAGGAGTGGATCGCTTCGAAGAGTATATCAGCACCTGTCTTGCAGACATGCTGATCAATACAGTGGGATCTGTCCTGGTATTTGCGGTTAGTTATGTAGCGATCCATCTGGTCATACGATGGCTGGATCTTTTGTCAAGACTTCCCATATTATGTGGCTTAAACCAGATGGCCGGAGGTGTTGTGGGATTGGCTGAAGGTTTCCTGATCTTATGGATCGCAGGCTTTGTTCTCAGCTTTTTTACAGAAACACCTGTGGGTCAGATGCTGGAAGAACAGATAAATAAAAGCATATGGCTTTCTCTGATATACCGTTATAATCTTATGAACCTGCTGTTAGGCGGATTGATAAAGGGGATTTTATAGCTGATCCGTGTACAGTTACAGTGCAGGATGAAAATGATTGAAATAAAATCTACAATAAAAATAAATGGCCAGGAAGCGTGTCTATTTAAACGTTCCCTGACCATTTATTTTATATTAATGTTAGTATATCGTTTTCGAAATGACTGTACTACGCACTTGTCTACGAATCTGGTTGCGCAGGACTAAAAAACTCAGCGCAGCCCGCTGCACCTGTGTCTTTAAACCATACACCCGGATCCGCATCCTACGCGATCAGTACAGTTATTTACAAAACGATGTGCTGTTTATCCTTTCCTGAAAAACAAGATAAATACTTGAAAAAACAGCAATGTATAGAGATGGAAAAATTGTGTAAAAAAATCTACAAATCCTCTTGACAATAGCGGGGTATAATGTTATATTATAGTTCCGTTGTGAAAACAATGGCTCAAATAAAGAATTTGAGAAAAATAAAAAAGTTGTTGACAAAGGCAATGATACATGATAAACTGATTGAGTTGCTGATGAGCAACAAAAAATAATTTAAAAAGTTCTTGACAAGCACAAAAAGGTTATGATAAAATAACCAAGCTGTTGAAAACAAGACAACAAAGAACTTTGATAATTGAAGATTAAACAGTATGTAAAACCCTGAAAATTCAGAAAATAAAAG
>ERZ791810.2128-NODE-2128-length-11060-cov-2.646433_pt1 | contig 11060 bp, 9 predicted proteins | sample MGYA00510304_ERZ791810 | MGnify/ENA primary metagenome ERZ791810 (study PRJEB30046, sample SAMN00791967) | human gut metagenome | study: EMG produced TPA metagenomics assembly of the A metagenome-wide association study of gut microbiota in type 2... | reverse complement strand
ATCATCATTAACGATGGTGTTGATGGCACCCACCAGTTTGGCCGCTGGCGTTAATTCATCAACATATTCACACGCCAGTTGTTTGTTCGGCATCGATACACCAGTTCCGCGCATTTTGAGGGCTTTTAATCCTTCAATTGCTCCAGGAAAGCTATCGTTATCCACTTCGAAGGCCATATAGGTAAATGGCAATCCCGCTTTTTCTAAGGCTTTATTCTGCATTTCGGGCGATAAACTGTGGCGGATAGGATAGGCCATCAACCCAATCAATTCGTATTTTGCGGTAACATCCATAATTAACTCCTTTAACCTCTATGCTTAATTGTGTTTAACCGGGTGCAAAATTTACGCTCGCCAAACCGCACATCATTTTCAGGAATAATGAAAACGCGGTAATAGCGGATAAAAACAATAATTGCGGTAATCAGGGCCAGCAGCGCGAAAGTAAAATCGAGAATAATGATATATTGCAGGCCGATGTTCGACAGATAACCGGTAATCAGTGGAATAACAAAGTTAGCCAGTCCACCCATCATCATATAAATACTGGTGACTTTGGCTTTGCTTTTGGGAAAAAACTCTGACATGACCGAAACGCCGAGCTGTAAAATGCCGCCAGCTGCTGAGAAACCGATAACAAAGGCTCCGGCATTGCACACCAGTGGAGAAGGGTACAGGTAGATAATGGCTGCTGTTATTGTTGCCAGTGCAGAGTTAAATACATTAGCCCAGATGGGCCGGACCATTTTTTTCAGTAGTGCGGCAAAAATAAAGACACAGACCAACGAGCCCATACTGTAATAAGAGATGGTTTTTAATGCCTCAGCTTCTGACATACCAGCAAAAGCCATCGCATATTTGGGCATCCACACCACAATCACATAAAAGGTCGAGAATGCGGCTACACCGAACAGTACCGATGAAACACCTTCCAGCCAGACTAACGGTTTGCTGTTCATTTGCGGTAATTCATTAGTTACGCTGGCGTCCACCAACTGGCTGGGGAATTTGCTTTTCACAGCATCAGCGTGATCAGTACAAATAGAATACCCGGAATAATCAGCCCATAGCCGTACCAGATATTATTGAGCAACATATAGCTCACCAGCATTGGGTAGAACATTTGCCCAAATGACACCATCGCTTTAACCAGTATGACCGCCGAACCAGAGGCTTTCGGAAAGCATTCCATGAGCGCGGGGTAGCCACCCGTATCCAGCGCTGAGTTAGCGATACCTACGCACACTGCCAGACCGTAGGCGAGAGTTAAATTCGGGCAAGCGGGAATACCAAAGAAGAATAGCAGATACATTATTACTGCCATTAATATCACCGCCCGACGACCAAACTTATCGGAGATCACACCGAAGAATAAAATACTGATCAATCGCCCCAAACCGATACCGGAAATTAAGTAGGCAATGCCCGCGTTGTCAGTGGAAAACTTTTCCGCCAGAGATGACATATTTTGGGCAAGCGTAATAACACTAATGCCGTGCAGGAAGTAGCTGAAGTAAATACAAAGAACAGCCAGGATAAATGGCGTGCTGAAAGCCTTATTTTGAGACATTTTCACAGCTCCTTGCTGAAAGATAATTTCGTTACCGTACGTATTGTTCTCCGACGGTTTACATAATTACTATACTGAAGATGATTTTCCCTGGGTACATGGCATAAAGTTTATGTTTCCAGGAATATTGCATGTCATAGTTTGTTTTTGATCGCGATTTTCCTTAGTTAGCGCAGAAAGAGTTATTTATCCGTAAGATCTTGCATGACCTGAAAAGAATATTGCATTACCCACCCGGAGCGACATTTTCCTTTAGCGAGTGATGCCGCGTTTTTTTGCGGCTGCGTAAGCCGATAAACAGTGCCAGTAAAAAACCGATGGCAGCGATGGCGGTATCGAACCACATAATATCGGCAATACTTCTTTGGGACAGATGAGCCGTAATCAACGGAATAGTAAAGGTCGCAATACTGCCCGCACTGTAATAGATCCCTGTAGCTTTACCTTTAGCGTAGGGGAAACGTTCAGCCATTAATGTCAGGCCAATTTGCACAACACCTCCAGCAGAGGTAAAACCAATGACAAAAGCAAATATTATCACCACATAAAATGTGGGATGCAGGCAGACGGTAAACAGAGCAATAAATGAGATAAAGGTGTACAGCATCAGTAATGTTGTTGCTCGAACGGTATTACGAATGAGTGGAGCGGTAATAAATACACAAAGCAGCGAACCCACGGTGTAGATACTGAGTAGTTTGATCGACATAGTGTATGACATGCCTGCAACAAATTGTCCGTACTGTGCCAGCCACTGGCTAACCAGATAAAACGTTGCCATTGAGATATAGCCATATAAGGTATAACTGGCTAAATCGATAATTGAACAGCGATGTTCCGTAGAGCTGGTGGTTTTCTTTATGACAGGTAAGCGACGACCCGGATGGGGTGGGAACGTACAACGGTATAAAAACAGAGCGTTAATAAACATAATGCCTGCAGCAATCATAAAGGACCAACCGAACCACAGTTCAGCCCACACTAACAGGCTAATGATTAGCGGTAATAAAAATTGTCCGCTGGAAACAAATGCTTTAATTAAAATATTGGCTGTCCCAGGTGAGCGTGGAAAAGCTTCCATCAAACTGGGATAAGTGCCTGCATCGAGAAAACTGTTTGCCATTCCCGCCAGAAAGCCAAAAACATAAGCGATAATGATGTTATTGGTGTGCAGGATGCCAAAAAAGAAGGCCATATAGCAACACATCCCGAGCATGATAAAAGGGCGGCGACCAAAGCGATCGGATAATAATCCTGCAAAAAGCAAGACACTTAATCGACCAATACCCAGCGATGAGATAACTATTGAGACGCCTGCGGCATTAGTCTGCCAAAGCGTCTCCAGCGAGGCCATATTCAGGCTCATCAAAATGACGCCCATACCATGCACCAGGTAATTAAAATACAACCCCAGTGCGGTAGGGAAATAGGGATTTTTCATAGGTTCTACTTAGCAAAGGTGCTTTAAAAAGTGAAGCGATGTTGTGTCAGCATCCGTTCATTATTGTTGTAACAACGACAATTCCTTTCTTTGGAAAATTAACAAAGGCGCTCCAGATCGTGTGCATATAATTCAGCAGCTACCGATTGATAGATCTTCCAGTCAATAAAATTGCCATCAGGGTAGACTCGTTGAAATGCGGTTAAGTCGGGGAAAAAACGCATGGTGTTGTTGCCGATGCGGTTATTTATTTTCTCTATGATGGCATGAAGATGTTTTTTTCTTTGCTGACGCATAGCCAACAGTTGCTCGACTACACGATCAGGAATGGCACACTTGCCATTTTCCCACTGACGCCAGCTTTCACTGTCACCGGTCTGGGCAATCCAGGTCGCGCATTCATCAATAGTCATGGCAAAAATATGGCGGAGTGCCTGGAGTTCATAAGCGTTCATCGTGTAATGGCTGCATGAAATAAACAATAAAATATAAATAACATTATCAGCCTGCTGACGGCTTGAAGAGAGTCACAGTATCTTGTGCAACATTATTGGAAAGAGTGAGGGGCGAGGTAGCGAAGCGGAAAAATGTTAAAAAAAAGCCCATCGTGGGAGATGGGCAAAGACTACACACAGCAATTCGTTGTTTCACTCAGGGGATTTCCATGCTTATAAATCAATATGTTGATTTATAACCGTGAGCTAATAGTAGGCATACGGACTTTTTGCGTCGATCAGATTCGTCTCATTAGTTTAAAAACTGTAAAGAATTTGCGACAGGTACTACCAGCTGAATGGCGGTAAGCAGGAAAATATGGGGAAGAGCAAGCAAATATCAATTAGCGGTGGTTAACAATCAGGCGGCAGAGCCGCCTGATGAGAAATTACTTATTCGGTTTCTCGATTTCGCCAAGTTCTTCGAGAATTTCTTCCGGTTGGTCCGTCGGCGGCGGGACTTCTTCCACCCACGCGGCAAACAGACGCCAGGAAACGGCTAACAGAACCGGACCAATAAACAGACCGATCATCCCGAAAGCAATCAAACCACCAATAACGCCAGAGAGAATCAGGATCAGCGGTAAATCGGCACCCATGCGAATTAACATTGGGCGGATGACGTTATCCAGCGTGCCAACCACACCGCTCCACACTAACAATACCGTTCCCCAGGTGGTATCGCCAGTCCAGTAGAGCCAGATAATCGCCGGAATCAGTACCGGCAACGGGCCAAGCTGGACAAGGCAGGAGAGGATCATTAACACCGTTAGCAACGTTGCATAAGGTACGCCGGATACGGCGAGGCCGATACCGCCAAGCACTGCCTGTACTAACGCCGTCACCACCACACCCAGCGCCACCGCGCGGATAGCCTGTGCCGCCAGCAGCACGGCGGCATCTCCGCGAACGCCTGCCAGACGGGTTGCAAAATGGCGAATGCCTTGTGCCACCTGTTCACCGCGCCAGTACAGCAGGGCACTGAAGAGAAGCATCAGCGCACAATGCACCATAAAGCGCCCGATATGCGCCGCCTGCCCAACGAACCAGGTGGTGGTGGTGCCAATATAAGGGCGGACTTTCGCCATGATCGCCGTCCCCCCCATATCCAGCAAGTTGTGCCAGCCTGCATACAGCTTCGCGCCAATCACCGGAATGGTATTAAGCCACGCCAGATCGGGTAACGTCATGTCACCGCTGGAAATGGCTTTAATTAGCGGGCCGCTGCCGTCGACGATACTGTTAACCAGCAAAGCAATAGGGATGATAAACACCATCACTAATAACAGCGTCATCACCAGAACGGCGAGAGAGCGGCGGCCAAACATGATCTTTTGCAAACGTAACAATACCGGCCAGGTGGCGATAACCACCGTACCGGCCCATGCAAAGCCGAGAATAAAGGGTTGAACAATCCACAGACATGCCACAATCATGATGGCTAAAAACAGCACCGAAAGCAGAATTTGTGCGACATCCCTGGGCTGACGAACATTTACCATAACTACTTTTCACCTTTTTTGTGCGTCAAATCGTCGACGCGACGTGAACACGCGAAACTCACCTGCATAATGATGAGCAATTTCAGCGGTTTTTAACAGGCCGATTCTGCCCTTAATTCTGATGGGCGTGTTAGAAAAAAATGTGGTACAACAACTCAGGCAACACGCAAACGATTTACTCGTCGTATTTCAAGTTGCATGTGCTGCGGCTACGTTCGTTCACCCCAGTCACTTACTATTGTAAGCTCCTGGAGTTCACTCGCTTGCCGCCTTCCTGCAACACGAAATCCATAGAGTAAACAAACATCACCTTTCAGTGCGCTATTGCAGCAGCCTGAAAGAATAGTGTATCGACCTACATCACAGACCGCAGGAAAGGGTCAATATAATGATTCCACAGATTTCCCAGGCACCCGGCGTCGTTCAACTGGTGCTTAATTTTTTGCAAGAGCTGGAGCAACAAGGTTTTACCGGCGATACGGCGACAAGTTATGCCGATCGTCTGACAATGTCGACCGACAACAGTATTTACCAACTTCTCCCCGATGCGGTGGTATTTCCGCGTTCAACCGCAGATGTGGCGCTGATCGCCCGTCTTGCCGCGCAGGAACGCTATTCATCGCTGATCTTTACCCCCCGCGGCGGCGGCACCGGCACTAACGGTCAGGCGCTCAACCAGGGGATTATTGTTGATATGTCCCGCCATATGAACCGCATCATCGAAATTAACCCTGAAGAGGGCTGGGTGCGCGTTGAGGCCGGGGTGATAAAAGATCAACTCAATCAGTACCTGAAACCGTTCGGCTACTTTTTTGCGCCGGAACTTTCGACCAGCAACCGGGCAACGCTCGGTGGGATGATCAATACCGATGCATCCGGTCAGGGATCGCTGGTCTATGGCAAAACGTCAGATCACGTACTTGGCGTACGCGCGGTGTTGTTGGGGGGCGATATTCTCGATACGCAACCTTTACCCGTCGAATTGGCGGAAACGCTGGGTAAATCCAATACCACAATCGGGCGAATTTATAACACGGTTTATCAACGTTGCCGTCAGCAACGCCAGTTAATTATCGACAACTTCCCCAAACTTAACCGCTTTCTTACCGGTTACGATCTGCGTCATGTCTTTAACGATGAGATGACCGAGTTCGACCTGACGCGCATTCTGACGGGTTCAGAAGGGACGCTGGCCTTTATTACCGAAGCGCGGCTGGATATTACACGCTTGCCTAAAGTGCGCCGTCTGGTGAACGTCAAATATGACTCTTTTGACTCTGCGCTGCGTAACGCGCCGTTTATGGTTGAGGCGCGGGCGCTTTCGGTAGAGACGGTGGACTCAAAAGTGCTGAATCTGGCGCGGGAAGATATTGTCTGGCATTCCGTCAGCGAGTTGATTACCGATGTGCCTGACCAAGAGATGCTCGGGCTGAACATTGTGGAATTTGCTGGTGATGATGAGGCGCTGATTGATGAGCGGGTAAATGCACTCTGTGCGCGGTTGGATGAGCTGATCGCCAGTCATCAAGCAGGTGTCATCGGCTGGCAGGTGTGCCGTGAGCTGGCGGGGGTTGAACGTATCTATGCAATGCGCAAAAAAGCCGTTGGTCTGCTTGGCAATGCCAAAGGTGCCGCTAAGCCAATTCCGTTTGCTGAGGATACCTGCGTACCGCCGGAACACCTGGCGGATTATATTGCTGAATTTCGCGCGCTGCTCGACAGCCACGGCTTAAGCTACGGTATGTTCGGTCACGTCGACGCAGGTGTCTTGCACGTCCGTCCAGCGCTGGATATGTGCGATCCGCAACAAGAGATTTTGATGAAGCAAATCTCTGATGACGTGGTGGCGCTGACTGCGAAATACGGTGGTTTGTTGTGGGGCGAGCACGGCAAAGGTTTTCGCGCTGAATACAGCCCGGCGTTTTTCGGTGAGGAACTTTTTGCAGAACTGCGCAAAGTGAAAGCGGCATTTGACCCGCATAACCGACTCAACCCAGGGAAGATTTGCCCGCCAGAAGGTCTCGATGCGCCGATGATGAAAGTGGACGCGGTGAAGCGCGGTACATTCGATCGGCAGATCCCCATTGCGGTACGCCAGCAGTGGCGCGGTGCGATGGAGTGTAACGGCAACGGTTTATGCTTCAACTTTGATGCCCGTAGTCCGATGTGTCCGTCGATGAAGATCACCCAGAACCGGATTCATTCACCGAAAGGGCGCGCAACGCTGGTGCGTGAATGGCTGCGTTTGTTGGCGGATCGCGGCGTTGATCCACTCAAACTGGAACAAGAACTGCCTGAATCCGGCGTCAGTTTGCGGACGTTAATTGCCCGCACGCGCAATAGCTGGCATGCGAATAAAGGCGAATATGACTTCTCACACGAAGTCAAAGAGGCGATGTCGGGCTGTCTGGCCTGTAAAGCTTGTTCGACCCAGTGCCCCATCAAAATTGATGTGCCGGAGTTTCGCTCTCGTTTTCTGCAGCTCTATCACACCCGTTATTTACGCCCGCTGCGCGACCACCTCGTCGCTACGGTCGAGAGCTACGCGCCGCTGATGGCACGCGCGCCGAAAACCTTTAACTTCTTCATTAACCAGCCGCTGGTGCGCAAACTCTCGGAAAAACATATCGGCATGGTTGATTTGCCGCTGCTGTCGGTCCCCTCGCTACAACAACAAATGGTGGGGCATCGCTCGGCAAACATGACGCTGGAACAGCTTGAATCTCTCAATGCAGAGCAGAAAGCGCGCACAGTGTTGGTGGTGCAGGACCCCTTTACCAGCTATTACGATGCGCAAGTGGTGGCGGATTTTGTCCGTCTGGTCGAAAAATTAGGTTTCCAGCCTGTGTTACTGCCATTTTCGCCAAATGGCAAAGCCCAGCATATTAAAGGTTTTCTTAATCGTTTTGCGAAGACGGCGAAAAAGACGGCGGATTTCCTCAACCGTATGGCGAAGCTGGGTATGCCAATGGTGGGCGTCGATCCGGCGCTGGTACTTTGTTATCGCGATGAATATAAACTGGCGCTGGGCGAGGAGCGTGGCGAGTTTAACGTCTTACTGGCGAATGAATGGCTGGCAAGCGCACTTGAGTCACAGCCAGTGGCTACAGTCAGCGGTGAATCATGGTATTTCTTTGGTCACTGTACCGAAGTTACCGCCTTGCCGGGTGCGCCAGCACAATGGGCCGCGATATTTGCCCGTTTTGGCGCGAAACTGGAAAATGTCAGCGTGGGTTGCTGCGGCATGGCAGGGACTTACGGACATGAAGCGAAAAACCATGAAAATTCGCTCGGGATCTATGAGTTATCCTGGCATCAGGCTATGCAGCGACTGCCGCGTAACCGCTGTCTGGCGACCGGATATTCCTGCCGTAGCCAGGTAAAACGGGTTGAAGGCACGGGGGTACGCCATCCTGTGCAGGCTTTACTGGAGATTATTAAATGATATGGAAACGGAAAATCACCCTGGAAGCACTGAATGCTATGGGTGAAGGAAACATGGTGGGGTTCCTGGATATTCGCTTTGAACATATTGGTGATGACACCCTTGAAGCGACAATGCCAGTAGACTCGCGGACAAAGCAGCCTTTCGGGTTGCTGCATGGAGGAGCATCCGTGGTACTGGCCGAAAGTATCGGTTCCGTTGCCGGTTATTTATGTACCGAAGGTGAGCAAAAAGTGGTTGGTCTGGAAATCAATGCTAACCACGTCCGCTCGGCACGAGAAGGGCGGGTGCGCGGCGTATGCAAACCGTTGCATCTCGGTTCGCGTCACCAGGTCTGGCAGATTGAAATCTTCGATGAGAAAGGGCGTTTGTGCTGTTCGTCACGATTGACGACCGCCATTTTGTGACGTTGTCACCAGAAAAGTGTGACGCATATTGCTTTTGGTCATTATCTGCACAGTAAACGGTGGTATACTGTGCAGGTCTTGTCTAAAAGCGAGGATGCTATGTCTACTCAACTTGATCCCACCCAGCTGGCCATTGAATTTTTACGCCGTGACCAGAGCAATCTTTCACCTGCCCAATATCTCAAACGTCTGAAACAACTAGAACTTGAATTTGCTGACCTGCTTACTCTCTCTTCTGCTGAATTAAAAGAAGAAATCTACTTTGCCTGGCGTCTGGGCGTGCATTGATCCTGACTTAATGCCGCAAGTTCGCCAAATCGACCTGGATTAACCTCCGTCCAGGTTCGATGACCTTCTTAATACTGCTTATCTACCGCCTGATATTGTTCAAAAATAATACTAATCGCAGATTGTGTTAAAACGGCGGGTTAGCTTTTTGAGATTATTCTTATCGCCCCTTCAAGAGCTAAGCCACTGAGAGTGCCGGAGATAAGCGCCGGATGGGGTAGAAACCCTTAAGCCTGTGTCGCACAGACTTAAGGGTTTTCTTATTTCTGAACGCTGCACTTTTTTACCTATCTCTTAAATAGTCATTTTCAATACAACTTTTTCTTTTTCATCACAGCCTTAATGCTCCTTAGATAATAACCATTATCTAACAATGAGATACCTAATTCTTAGCGTGCCTGTTAACCCACACATCAGGGTCTATGCTTATTAAAAGCAGGCAAAAAGCATGTTTTACGGTAAAGCCCCTGCGTTTGCTGGGTTGAACTGATAATCATTATCACTAACATGCTGTTATACGCTGAAAGCGATGAAGTGAGGTAAATCGATGGACATGCATTCAGGAACCTTTAACCCACAAGATTTCGCCTGGCAAGGCTTAACGCTGACACCCGCAGCGGCGATACACATCCGTGAGCTGGTGGCAAAGCAGCCGGGTATGGTCGGCGTGCGCTTAGGCGTGAAGCAAACGGGCTGCGCGGGCTTTGGCTATGTGCTCGACAGTGTTAGCGAGCCGGACAAAGACGATCTGCTGTTTGAACACGACGGCGCGAAGCTGTTTGTCCCGCTGCAAGCGATGCCGTTTATTGATGGCACGGAAGTCGATTTCGTTCGTGAAGGACTTAATCAGATATTCAAATTTCACAACCCTAAAGCCCAGAATGAATGTGGCTGTGGCGAAAGCTTTGGGGTATAGGCGGTACTATGTCTCGTAATACTGAAGCAACTGACGATGTCAAAACCTGGACCGGCGGCCCGCTGAATTATAAAGAAGGATTCTTCACCCAGTTAGCCACCGATGAGCTGGCAAAGGGGATAAACGAAGAGGTGGTGCGCGCAATTTCGGCGAAGCGTAATGAGCCGGAGTGGATGCTGGAGTTTCGTCTAAACGCCTATCGCGCATGGCTGGAGATGGAAGAACCGCACTGGTTGAAAGCGCACTACGACAAGCTGAATTATCAGGATTACAGCTACTACTCAGCACCATCGTGCGGTAATTGTGACGACACTTGCGCGTCTGAACCTGGCGCGGTGCAGCAAACTGGCGCGAACGCCTTTTTAAGTAAAGAGGTGGAGGCGGCGTTTGAGCAGTTGGGCGTTCCCGTGCGGGAAGGCAAAGAGGTGGCGGTGGATGCCATTTTCGACTCAGTTTCGGTTGCCACTACTTATCGCGAAAAACTGGCGGAGCAGGGAATTATTTTCTGTTCCTTTGGTGAGGCGATCCACGATCACCCGGAACTGGTGCGTAAATATCTCGGCACCGTGGTGCCGGGGAATGACAACTTCTTTGCCGCGCTTAATGCGGCGGTAGCCTCTGACGGTACGTTTATTTATGTGCCTAAAGGCGTGCGCTGCCCGATGGAACTTTCCACCTATTTTCGCATTAACGCAGAAAAAACCGGGCAGTTTGAGCGCACCATTCTGGTGGCCGACGAAGACAGCTACGTCAGCTACATTGAAGGCTGTTCCGCTCCGGTGCGTGACAGCTATCAGTTACACGCGGCAGTGGTGGAAGTCATCATCCATAAAAACGCCGAGGTGAAATATTCCACGGTACAAAACTGGTTTCCTGGCGATAACAACACCGGCGGTATTCTCAACTTCGTCACCAAGCGTGCTTTGTGCGAAGGCGAAAACAGCAAAATGTCATGGACGCAATCAGAAACCGGGTCAGCGATTACGTGGAAATATCC
>ERZ791810.2124-NODE-2124-length-11091-cov-3.665640_pt1 | contig 11091 bp, 24 predicted proteins | sample MGYA00510304_ERZ791810 | MGnify/ENA primary metagenome ERZ791810 (study PRJEB30046, sample SAMN00791967) | human gut metagenome | study: EMG produced TPA metagenomics assembly of the A metagenome-wide association study of gut microbiota in type 2... | reverse complement strand
AGGCTGTAGAGGAGCCGATCACTTAGAAGCGGAAGTCGCCGAGTGTTGTGTCGCAGGGCGTTTTGTTGTGATCATTTGTTTTGTCCCACGGATTGTCCCACGCCGAGCATCATTCAGTAGAAAAGGCGTTCTTTTGAGAGACGCTCATCTTGCTCACGTAGTTCAGGCGGCGGAGGGCGTCGTCGACGGCCTTTTCACCTTTCAGCATGAACCACTTACGGATCATGCCGACAGTCCAGCGGCCTGCGCCATTGCGTCCGCCGTAGTCCATCGACGGTGGAATGAATCCAGAGTCGACCGCATTGCGGAGACTGGTTTCGGATTCATAGCCGAGGCTTTCCATGAGGCTCTTCTTGTCGAGTATAGAGTAGTCCGGCACTGTCGTGTCAAAGATGTCAATCTTCATTTTGCTTCCTCAGGTTGTTCCTTGAATTTTCCTGTCGCTTGAAGTTCGCCAAGAAAGGCGTCGTCTTCAAGTTCCCATTGCGCACTTGCTCGCTGTCCTTTCTTCCTAGGTTTTTTGCTTACTGGCATGGGTGTGTAGATATGAAAAAGCCCCCGGAGCCGAAGCGCCGAGGGCGTATTGTTTCTAATTTCGAGTTCGTCTGGATTATGTTGACGGGGACAGGTGGTATTGGTTATTGGCGGAACTGTTCTGCTTGACCCGTGCGATTGCGAGTGCACACCCTTTCATCTGTAGCTTCATGGCCTGCATCATGTTGCGTTCGAAGCATACGAATTCAACGGCGCGAGCCGACGTTTCCTCTCCGTCCAATAGACAATCTGCGAGATATTCAATGATCTCTTCATCTGTCATACCCTCCACAGGATTGAAGGGCTTGATCTTGAGTTTTTCCATGGTTGTGTCCTCACAGTTCTACATCCATTCGAGCCAAATCCTGAGCTAGTTTGATGTCCTTGGCTTGGGTGCTTTTATCTCCGCCAGCTAGTAGCAAAAGAATCTGTCGTCCCTTAATCGTAAAGTAGATTCGATATCCAGGGCCAACATTTACTCTTGCTTCAGAGATGTTCCCTATCTTCTTGCAGTCTCCAAAATGGCCGGATGCCATGCGCGTTAATCGTGTACGAATAGCACTTTTTGCAACGTGATCCTTTAGATTGTTGAACCATTTGTTGAACTGCTCTGTTCTGTACAAGTCAGGGCGCTTGATGTTCATTTTGCTTCCTTGATGAGGAGCTTTGTTGTGACCAGTATAAAACGTTACGGGTTGCCTGTTCGCCCAGATTATGGGTATATCTCTTCGTAAAGGTTAATCAAGCCCCCGGAGCATTGCACAGCACGGGGACTTTCCTATTTTACGACGTTGCCTTCAACGCGCCGCCTCCCAGTCGCGCAGTGCGTGCGTGAGCATGTACGCGGAGAGCTTCACGCGGTCAAGGGCGGCAGGGTTTGCGCTCTGCCGCGCGGCGGAAAGCACTGTCGTGTACTTCTTTACTGCGTCTGCGATGCTGGCCGTGTCCTTGTGGTCGATGAGCTGCTTGGCGAGTGCGAGCAGGTTGGCGATTGACTGATCTCGGAAAGACCATCGAAGCTCGCGGCGCAGGTCTTGCACGACAATTTCGGTTTCTGTCATTCCTTGTCCTCCTTTCTGACCCACCACGCCGGAATGTCAAGATAAGCCCATGCGATGTCGTCGAAGTCCTCGACTTTGTACTCGACGCGCTTGCGAACGGTATTGCCTCGAACGCTCTTGGCTTCGTAGAAGCGGTCGTCGTATAGCCCGAAGTATGCGCGCGGGATGAAGACGGGCTTGCCGGTCTTCAGAGCCATGATGAGCAGTTCTTGGCCGGGGCGCGGGTGCGTCGCTTCATCCTTTTCGTCGTACCGAACCCATTCGATCTTTCCATCTTTTGTCATTCCTCGTCCTCCTTCTGTTTGACGAAGTACTCAGTCGGAAAGAGCGTTGGCGCAATCTTGCCCTTGACGGGGACGTGGAGGAGGTAGAAGCCTCCCAGCGTCGCACCAATATGACCGGCGACGCGCTTTCGGATGTCCCCTTTCATCTCGACTGGCATTTCTCGTCCTCCTTTTCCATCTGGATGCGGATCGAGCGATAGTTCTTCAGCGCTCCAACGAAATAGGACAGGTCGCGGATAACCGAGTCGACTTCCTCCATGGTCGGAGGAGTTTGACCTTTCCAGACCTCTTTTCCTTCAATCGCGCGCTTCTGGATGAAGTCCAAAGCGGCGATTGCCATGCGTCTGTATTCTCTTTCAGGTCTCATTCCTCGTCCTCCTCAACCTTTTCGACCATGTCGGGCGTTATCACTAACGCGTGGAGCGGGCCCTCCTTTTTGCAGAACCAAAGATTGATCTGCATCAGAAACTCGAGGTCGGAACAGATGCGCTTGTAGTTAAGCGCAAGCTGCTTGGAGAAGTCTCCGTCGCTAAGCTCGTCAAGCTTCTGCTGGAGCTCTTTGTCTTTGAGTCGGTACCTCATGTCGTTCTCCTCAACGTCCAGTGGAGCCGTATCCGCCCGCGCCGCGTTCGGTCTCACTCAGCTCGTCAGCCCATTCGAACGTGGTGTCGTCGAGCTTTTCGACCTTCACTTGAGCGATGCGGTCGCCCTTGTGGATCTGATAGTGCGGCTCGCCGAAGACGATGTGCCGGGCGAGGACGAAGACTTCGCCGCGGTAGTCGCTGTCCACAATGAGTGGCGTCAGGACAAGGCCTTTCAGGGCGGACGAGGATCGGCTGTAGACCACCATGCAGTACCTCGCGGGGACCTCGAAGGCGAGGCCGGTACGAACCTTCGCAGGCATTCCGTTCTCGAGTGCCGTGTCCTCAATGGCGTACAGGTCGAAGCCTGCCGCTCCTGCCGTTCCTTGCGTCGGCATCTTCGCGTCCGGGTGCAGCTTCTTAATCTTGACTTCCATCTTTACTTCCTTAAAAAGGGATTGATCCTTCCGGCGCAGGGTCGGCTTCTCGCTCGGCCTTGATCTCGAGCTTGTAAACGTCGAGCACCTTGGCCGAGAAGTGGAAGCCAGGCCAGTTGAGCTCATGTCCTGACTCGTTGAATCGTCGGACGGCTTTACTCAACTGTTGCGCTGTCTGGCTGAAGGTGAGTTGCGTGTCGTCGATGACGAAGTGCCGCTCGCCGCGTTGCATGCGCGGCCATAGGTAGCGCAGGAGCAGCTTTGCGGGTGTTTGTGTCTTGGTCATGGCTACCTCCTGTTTCTGCCTAGCGGATGCTGACGCTCTCGCGCTCAATCAGTTCACAGCCGGGGACTTCGACGCCGTCGAGCAGTGCCTGCTTGATGGCGACCTTGTTCGGGCTTACGGTCGTCTTGACGGTCGTGTAGGCCTCGGGCAGGTTTGCGCCTTCGGAGACTTCGACGGCCTGCGCCGTGCGGATCGAGACGGTCACGCGTGCGGTCTTGACCTTGCCAGTCGCGTGGAGTGCGTCCAGAAGCATCGACTTGAGGTAGTCTGAGCGCTTCTGCATCGACTTGACGCGGGCGATCATGCGGTCGGCTTCGTCCTTGGCGGCCTTGGCCTCGGCATCGAGCTCGCGGAGGTAGAGCGCGGTGGCTTCGATCTTCTCAGCGGCTTCTGCTTCGACGGCGTGGAGCGCGTTGGCTGAGAGGATTTCCCCAGTCTCCTCGTCGACGACGATGTCATCCAGCGCAAAGCGCAGCGCCGGTGCGATTTCGTAGAGTTTCATTTTGCATACCTATGAAAAAGCCCCGCCGGTTAGGGCAGGGCCGATGTGAAAATTGGGTGTGGCTGTTACTGAGCAGTCAGGGCACGGTAGCAGGACAGTTGCCTCACGCTGTAGCCGTTACGCTCGAGCATGTCCTCGATGGAACCGAGGTTCATGGAAGTCACGGCTTCGTAGAAGCGTGCTGCGAGAGGCGACTGGAGGAGCCGCATCAGGTTGAGGACGGTCGAGAGGTCTTCGCGGAAGAGATATCTCCAGTAGTAGACGAAGGTCCTCAGGTTCTCGGCCTCACGCGCGGAGAGCACGATCGAGCCCGTGGGAAGAGGGTGCAGGCCACAGTGGGGGCAGCCGCCGTCGTCGGGGCGTGTGGTGTGCGGCACCTCGGGGACATCGAGCTCAACATCTCTGATGAAGTCGAGGCAGTCGGCAAGCTGAGTGCGCGGCAACTGGTCGTAGCGGGCGATCTGGTAGCGTGCCTTGATGGCTCGGTAGATCGTCCGATAGTTCGATGAGGTCTTATGCGCACGGATTGCCACTTCGCGCTGAATGGCGCGTTGCTCTGCGGGCGTGATCGTGGTCTGTGCTTCGTAGTGCCCAGTCTTGCGGATGGTGGGCAGAACTTCGGACGTGACCCAGCGCTTGAAGCGCTTGGCGCTTTCGAGCTTGGAGCCGAAGATCAGGGCATAGAGACCGGACTCGTTGACGCAGTTGACCGTCTGGCGGCCACCGTTCGTTTCGATTTCGGACTTGATGATGTCTTCGGGGTCGACGCGGTCGTTTACGCTCTTTGCGGGCTGTGAATAACCGAGGGCTTTTGCGACGTCGATTGCAACGAAGAGGGGTGCGTCAGCTGTGCCGAGCGTGCGAAGTTGAGCGTTCTCGAAAGAGAAACATGCAGGGATAGACATATGCAGTCTCCTAGTAGTTTTGACATCAAACCGCTCCATGACGCCAATCATGGTGGGCGGACTTGCAGGTTGGCGTACCGGCTACTAGGTCCCGGCCTCCCGAAGGAGCCTGCAAGCCCACCCGTAATTTGGAGACTTGCAAGGGGGTTACTGAATCGGTAACCCCTTTTCGAGGACAACAAAAAAAGCCGCTACCAACGGTCGGCGGCTTGTCATCGCACGCCTAGTAGTAATCGGGACGCCAATCCCGCGTCGCACCGTTGCGGTGTCGACACGAGAAGCATACCCGAAACAGAGGCGCGTTGTCAAAAAGCCCCCGGCTTTCGCCGAGGGCTTGCGTTTACATGTAGTCGTAGGCTTTCCTCCACATGGGCAACGAAGGCCCGTCGTAGCACACTGAATAGGCAATGCGACGGGCAGTGCGACGAGTAAAGGTTCGTTTCCTACGATCAAAAGGGGTTGTCGTCAAGCGGAACGTCGTCGTAGGGGTGCGCAACCGGTGCCGACGGCGTGACGGGCTTGGCTTCCTTGTCCTTCAGGTTCTTGAACTTAGCCTCGACCGCCTTGGCCTCGAGGTTGTTCAGGACTTCCTTCGCGTTCTGCCCGGTAACCTGATGGAACGGCGTGATGATGTTCATCTGGTAGGTCGTCTTGATCTGGCCTTCGTGCTCATACTCGCGATTCTCGCGCTGGAGGAGCAGGCCGATGGTCTGGCCCTCGAGCGCGCCGATGCGATAGCCCGGTCGCTTCGTGCCGTCGCGGTTAAAGACCTGCGCTTGCGTAGCCTCAACCTTATCGAGCTTGAGCACGGCAAGCAGCGCGTCCATGATGTCGGCCCCGAAGGTGCGGTCGCCGTTGCGAGAGGAGACGAAGAGGCGGATAAAGGCCATCTTCTCGCCGCGTTCTTCAACGGTCTCGCCGCATTCCGTCCAACGGAGCGCCTTGAAGGCGAACTCAACGTAAGTCGCGCCCGCCTTGCTTTCGGCCACTTCGACCTGGGTGAGGGTGCCGACGTACTTGCCGGACTTGTCGATGCCGTTGAATCCGGCAACCTTTTCCGCGGACTTGCGGTTCATGGTGAAGGTAGTGATCATTCTTCAGTTTCCTTGTTGGTAGTAATTCCGTAGTAGTCGCAGATGACGCGGTCGATTGCCGCGAGGTCGTTCTCTATGTACTGCTCCGAGAACATTCCCATCGGCGATTTGACTGTGTCAGAGCCTGAGTTCTGAGTTGAGAAGAGATAGCGTCCGTTCTCGACGTGCGTCCGAAGGACTGTGGTGAACATGCCCTCGACAACGATCTTGTCGTCTAATAATTTCCCCAATGTCTTGATACGGGTGTTGCCGAACTCATCAGAGGTCGTGTGAGCGAGGACGTAGACGCGCTTGTTTTCACCGAGCTCGGAGGCGGCCTTGGCAATGTCGAATCCGGCCCCGCCGATCTCTGTGAACTTGTCGAACCCCTTCACGTTGCGTGCAGCCATGTACATCGAGGCGAGGATGTACTGCCAGTCGTCCACGACGATCACGTCGAACGGGCTCGCGTGCATGCAATTGATGATTGCCTGCGGGTTCGAGCAGACGAGGATGTTGTTCCCGTCGCCTTTCGCTTTGATCTCTTTCCACCCGGCTGAGCGAAAGGGTAGGGGCTTTCTGACCGGCTGGATCAGAAGTGTGTTTTTTGGGTCGAGGTTGCGGAGCGAACAGGTTTTGCCTGTTCCGCTCTCTCCAAGTACCAGGGTCGCGTAGCTCATTGCGTTTCCTTAGAAAGGGATTTCGCCGTCGTCGCCGATGGCGTAGAAGTCTTCGAGAGTCTTGTCGTAGATCGGCTCGGGACGCCTTGCCCGATCGCCGAACCACTGCGCCCGCTCGAACTCGTCGCGGCTGCCGTACTCGGGGTACGGATCGGCGGGATCGTCTTCAGGCTCGGGCATCGGAAGCTCGAGCGGCTCAAGTGAAGTGATCGTCATGCTTACTCCTTTGGGCATTCAAAGCCGGCTTCGGGGTGGAGAAGGCAGTCGACGCGGTAATCGATCATGCGCTCTGCTTCGTCGAGCGACCTCGCGAGCTCTTCGCGAAGGCTATTGGTCGCGGCGCAGACGTTGTCAAAGCTGTCGACCCTGGTCATGTCGACCAGACGTTCGATGAGAGCGCCGCTCGAGCCGGGGTTGGCGAGGTATGCCGCGAGCACGCCTCTGGTGTCGAAGATCGCGCAGCGGTGCACCATTGCGTCGCGGTCCTGTCCGTGCGCGGCGCGGGCGACGACGTCATGCGCATAGTCAGTTAGGGTTTTCATTCCATGCTCCAGTAACAAGCGCGCCGAGGATGATCGCCAGCGCGCCTAAGAACGCGATCGCCTTCCAGACAGTGGAAGGCTTCTCGCAGGGTGGCGTGGTCGGGGCTTCGGCGGGTGCCGTGGCCGGGGCCGTTGATGCAGGCTTGGCGATGGGACGCGCCTTGCGGTGGTTTCTTACTTTCATGTCGAAGTCAGGGGGTATGTGGTCAAGCACCTTGACCGGATCGGAGTAGCTCATGGCAGCTCGTTCAGGATTGCCTGGGTGTTGGCTGCTACTTGCTCGTAGCGTTCTGCGTCGGGACGGAGGATCACGGCCGGCTCGGTCTTCATGTAGAAGTAGAGAGCCGCCGCGTTCGCGATGCTCGTGAGTGCGTACTCGAAAACGTCCTTCTCGTCGCAGAACTCGCGGCCCCGTGCGCGCAGGTGCTGGGCGAGGGCCTCGTCGAATGGGGGTGGGTTCATGTCTTGTCTCCAGTGATCTTCGCAAGCGCCCCTACTCAACCTTGTTGCGAGGTGAAGAGAACAAGCAGAGACGCTTGCGAAGATCGAGCCACGAAGGGCTCGAAAGGGTTACGCGGCTTCCTCCTCCTCCGCTTCCTTCTGCCAGAGGATCCGCAGCTGTTCGAGGCAATCCTCGATCACGTCCTTGTCGAGATTGACGTCGTTGGCGGCCTCGATGAAAGCCTCGGCGGTGACGAGGGTGCCGCCTGCACGCATGGTGTCGAGATCGAGCGGATCCCCGTCGATCAGGATCGGCTGTTCGTCTGGGTACTCGTCCCATTCCGTGGGCCTGCCGCCCATGCCGAAGAAAAATCCGTTGCTCATGCGAAGTACCTCAAAGCGAGAATGGTGATGGCGATGGCAGCGAGGCCGCCGACCGTGAAAAGGCGAAGGCCGAAAGTGATCGTGTCTTCTGACGTCGGTTCGTACTGAACGAGATCGTCGGCGCTGCGGCCGGTGAAGAAATCGAGAAGAGACATAACTTCCTCTCCGTGTGGAATGAGAAAAGGCATTCAGATGCCGCCGAAGGAGAACGCCACGCGAGGTGGCCGGCGACACGTGAATGCCTTCTGGTTGGTGAGTGAGGGAGCCGGGGTGAACGCAAAAGCCTCTCGCCTGCAGATGCCCCGGCTTTGGAATCTGGGACTAGTCGCCCAGACCGGCTCATATCTGCGTCAAGCCGTTGCCCTCGAAGCTGTTACGGAAGTGCCTCTATGCTGCAATCAACGCTGAGCCGGCAGATGTCTTCGGCGGTCGGATTCTTGATGCTGAGCCCGAGGAAGTACCCAGCGGCGAAGGTCTCAAAGTCTTTGATTTTTTGCATGATGTTCAGACAACAAAAAAGCCCCCGGCGCGAGCCGAGGGCTAGAAAAAGCAAAGCCCCGAAGGTTTTCACCGACGGGGCTGAAATGTCGCTACGGTCGATTGCAATCTCGGTTCTGTAGAGGCCAGCTCAGTTACGAGACTGGACTTAGAGCCAGGCAAGCCTTGTGGCTAGTTGCTGGAATAGCTTCACTTTTAGAGGATTTTCATCCACTTAAGGACAAGCGGTCCAACGAACATACAAACCGCGATGCCGCCCATCATGTAGGCTCTCCACTCTTTGAGTTTGCTGATTTCATCTCCGAGTTGCCCACATTTTGTCTTTAGTGCTTCAATCTCTTTGTCGTGGTTGTCTATGCGAGTTCCTGCTTTTGCTACGTCCTTCAGTAGTTCTTTTTCGCTGCTGAAGTATGGACTGTACACAGATGGAGCGTTGGGCGGAGGCGTGGTGTTTTCCATATCAGCCTCCGATACGGGTCTTTAACCACTCCCAAAGTGCCGTTGGTGCGTACCCTCCGTAGATACCAACTTCAGTAATAACAGCTGGGCACGGACGATTCTCGTTGCTTCGTTCTCCAATCAAATCGAGATGCGTTGCCAGTTCAGCGGTCGTACCGTTGAATCTGACGAAACAAGCTTGTTTACCCGGGAGGATGTACCTGTCTTTTTCTTCAAAGGATGACTCAACAACGCTAGCTAAGCGCTCTGCGTCATCCGTGGGTGTGAGTTGGAATACTGCCATGACGTTCTCCTAGATCATGCATTTGGCGCGTAGAGGGCTCTGGGAGCCCAAAACAGTTCTGAAATCTTACCTTTTTGGGGGCTTTCAGTAAACCTTTCGTGTTTTTTTCTTTCGAAAACCCACCTAAGCCCTCTCCGCGGAAAGGGCTTAGATCGGCTTTCGATCAGGGCGCGGCTGCGCATCGTCTGCGCTCAGGCCGCTCGGGACGTGCGTCCTCTGCTTCGTTTCAGCTGATCCTGATCTAGCTCGTGGGGCGAGCATCCGTCGCTTTCAGGTGGTCCCCAACCCAACCGCACTGGAAGATGCCCTCCAGCCGTCCGCTCACTTTTCATGCGCGACCTTTGCGACTACCGTTCTGAGCTGTACTGCGCGTCGCTAGACCCTTCTAGCCAACGGCGCAGCCGCTTCTCAGGCGGTCCCCGACACGGCTAAGTGCCGAGATTCGGACATCGCTGCAGTCCCTTTCTCCCGTGCCGTGCCGCCGCCGAGGCTCCTTGCTCGGGAGGGCGGGGTTTCGTCCGCGGGAGGGGGCGCTGTAGCGCGCCGAGATTCGATGCCCTTCCCATCGATGCCTTGCCTTGCGGCTCGGGTAGCAAGCGCTAAAGGTTGTTTAGCTAACATGTTAAAGAGATATTAACACAGTTGAGCGTAGAGTGCTAGTTTTTGTTTAGCGCGCGTTTTGCGGCTAGTTCAGGTTTTGTTAACAGAGATCAAACAGACGCAAAAAAAGGCGCAAAAAAAAGGCCGAGCGTGCAGCTCGACCTTTTGTGTGGGAGGTATGGGGTATTACAACCGCTTGATGCAAAGACCGACGTAAGCGCGGCCGATTACTTCAATGCTTTCTGGTGTTGTGTTGATGGGCTCGTAAAACTTGTTGTCGGAAAGAAGGCGCAAGCCTTCTGGGGTTACTTGTACGCGCTTGACGAACAAGCCTTCGCCGATACGGACGACATACATGCCATCTCTAACGATCTTCTTTTCTGAGATGTCAACAATGACAGCGTCTCCTTCGTGGAGAGTTGGCTCCATTGAATCCCCGAACGCCGCCATTATCTGAAGAGAACGAACGTTGGCAGATGGGCAGTACCTGCGGATGAATCCCTGAGAGACTCGCACAAAACGGATGAGTTCCAGTTCATCGGTATTCAGAAAGCCGTGGCCACAGGAAACCTCAGTATTGACGTGCGGGATAGAAACAATGCCGTCCTCAACCAGGGTTTGGACGGGTGAGTTGGCATCGCCAAACATAACATAGGCGGGTGTCACTCCAAATATCTCGCAAAGCGCTTCCAGCCCTTCTCGGTTTGGTTCGCTGTGGCCGATAGCCCAGTTGCGGACGGTGACGTTTGAAACGCCTACTTTCTTTGCGAGGCTTCGATACGAAAGCCCCGACTGCTCGATTAGAGCTTTGATGCGTTCGCTTACAGCTGACATAACAGCCTCCTTTGTCTACCTCGCATAGTAAATGAGAATTTAACACCTTGCGTTTAGCGCTAATGCTAAATCTACTTTATAATGCGTTAACAGTAATTTAACTACCTTAGGAGGAGACATGAAGCAGGCTACGACAGTGTCGCTCGCGCTTGAGCGGTACGGCCAAAAGCACGGCATCACCTACGGTGTTCACAGCCAGTTGGCTAAGGAGCTTGGAGTTTGTCGCCAAACCGTATGGGGATGGTGCAAGCGCAACAGCGTGACGCCGAAATATTTGGAACAGTTTGCTCAGCTTACTGGCGTTAAAGCGTCCGAGCTGAACAAGCTGACTCGACGCGTCTGTGAGGACTGACTATGAGTTACGCCGCGATCGATTGGGCAATGCCGAAAGTCATTAAAGACGTGAACGCAAAATCTTGTCTTGTTGTGCTGGCTTATCACCACAACAAGGAAACGGGTTTGTGTTGCCCGAGCATTTCTACGATTGCGGATGAGATGGGCGTCCGGTCATTGAACACCGTCCGAAAGGCCATCGGAGTTCTCGTAGAAATGAATCTACTCACGATGTCTCGTGAATTTGGTGATCGTGGAGAAATCCTGAGCACGAGATACACCCTCAATCTCCAGTCTGAAGCGTTCAAACCAGTGAAGAAAAAGAAAGGGGAGGTTCACGACATGAAGGAGGGTCATGAGGTGAAGGAGGTTCA
>ERZ791810.2122-NODE-2122-length-11101-cov-15.362303_pt1 | contig 11101 bp, 9 predicted proteins | sample MGYA00510304_ERZ791810 | MGnify/ENA primary metagenome ERZ791810 (study PRJEB30046, sample SAMN00791967) | human gut metagenome | study: EMG produced TPA metagenomics assembly of the A metagenome-wide association study of gut microbiota in type 2... | reverse complement strand
CCATTTTTCAAAACGCCTACCGCATGGCTGATACTCGGTTTGCTAAAGCCCATGTGCCGGGCAAGGTCAATGGAGCGGACCATGCCCATTTTCTTTTGTAGAACAAGGATAGCCTCCAGATAATCCTCCCCAGACGCATGAATCTTCATCAGTTCCTCCTTTATGCTTATTGTTGAATCCTCCAGCCCTCAGCCTGTTCCCGAATCTTAATAAATTCCTGATAGGTTCCCCTTTGAGCCAGCAATTCCTTATGGGTTCCTTTCTGCACGACGGTTCCACCATCAATGACAAGAATTTGATCCGCATTTTCAATCGTCGCCAGTCTATGGGCAATCGTTATGATTGTTTTACCATGTGTCAGTGCGGAAATAGCCTCTTGAATCAAATGCTCATTCTCTGGGTCAATGCTGGCCGTGGCCTCGTCCAAAATGACAATCGGCGCATCTTTCAGCATGGCTCTGGCAATCGAAATCCGCTGCTTTTCACCGCCGGAAAGAGAAGAACCGCCCTCCCCAATGACGGTATCATATCCATCTGGCAAGGCCATAATAAAGTCATGGCAGCGCGCTTCTTTTGCAGCGGCAATCATCTGTTCCTCCGAAGCGTCCGGGCTGCCGAATTTGATATTGTTACGGATTGTATCCCGGAACAGATATACATTCTGGAACACCATACTGATATTTTTTAGTAAGCTGTCACAGGTAAATTCTCGAATATCTGTTTCTCCTAAAGTGATTTTTCCGGCGTCAACATCATAAAAGCGTGCAATCAGGCTGCACAGGGTAGACTTGCCGCTCCCGGAGGGACCTACAATCGCTGTTGTGGTATTCTGCGGAATCGTGAAATTCACATCATGCAATACAGTCCGTTTATCGTAACCAAAGGATACATCCTGAAAAGTAATGTCATACGAGGTCGGTGTAATATCTTTTCCGTCTTGGTCGATATATTCTGCATTTTCCAGAGCTTCCAGCTTATTCATAGCGGAATCTATAAGACCCAGCATATGAGCCGCGTCGTTAATGTTTTCCACACTTCCAAAGATTACGAAAGAAAACAGAACAAACATCAGGAAATAAGCAAGACTCATTTGCCCGTTAAGTGTCTGCCATGCACAGATAAACACAATCCCCATAGATGCCAGTTTTAAGGAGAACAGATGCAAGCAGTTAAATGGCGTATAGCCTTTTTCTACTTTGATATGAATATTTTTCAAATCCGTATTTGCCTTGCGGAAACTTTCGATAGAAGCCCCTTCCTGTCCGAACGATTTAACGATGGACAGCCCGCGGATATATTCAATCGCAGAGCCAGACATATCCTCCATGGCCTGGTGCGTGATAGCAGCGGTCTTTTCACTATGCCTGCTGATACCATGTAAGGCCAATGAGGAAAAGGCAACGCCGACAACAGAAATCACTGCTGCGGCTGGACTCAGGAAAAGGAAACACAGGAGAATTGCAATAAACTTTGCATATCCGTTGATGATGATGTCGACCATCTTCATTCCCTGCAATTCAAGTGTGGATAGCTCCGTGGTAACACCTGTCAGAATATCGCCCACGCTGTTTTTAGAAAAATATCCCAGAGGAACCCTTTTCAGCACATCGCCTAAATGGATTCGCTGCCCTGCGGCTACTTCATAACCAATGCTTTCCTGCAACACCGCCCGCAAATAAGAGAGTAGAAAGTTAAGCGCAATCGAGCCAACAATAATCCAAAGCGTCTGCCAGATCAGGGAGGATTCTATTGTGTTGCCTGCCCAATAAGCTGCGATTGCTTTATCAAGGGCATAAGCGGCAGCCATTGTAGGGATCGCCGTAGACAGGCTGCTGAAAAAGGAAAAAACAGAGCCAAGATAGAGGCGTCCCTTATATTTCCCCGCCCATTTAATGATCCGTTTCATAGACTTAAACATGAGCGGCCACCTCCTTCTTTTCACTCACAGACCAATTCTTCGCCCCGATGTGGGCTTTCCACATATCCGCATAAAGCGGACACCGCTTCAACAATTCTTTCTGCTTTCCGCAATCCACAATCCGGCCTTTTTTCAACACGACAATCTGATCTGCGTTCTGAATGGTGGAAAGGCGGTGGGCGATCACAAGAAGAGTTTTACCCTTTGATAACGCCATGATAGATTTCTGAATTTTATCTTCGTTCTGCGGGTCAGTAAATGCTGTCGCTTCATCCAAAATAACAATCGGGGCATTTTTGAGGATCGCCCTCGCAATCGCAATTCGCTGTTTTTCGCCGCCGGACAGCCTCTTTCCGGCATCACCGGCAGGGGTATCATATCCTTTGTCCAAACGCACAATAAATTCATCACAGCAGGCCGCTTTCGCCGCCGCATATACTTCTTCATCTGTGGCATTTGGATTTCCAAGACGGATGTTTTCTTTCAGGGAGCAATTAAACAGGAAGTTATCCTGCGTCACAAAACTGACCAGTTCGGAAAGCTGGCGTATAGACAACTCTTTGATATTCTTCCCCCCAATGGTAATGTTGCCGCCTGTCACGTCCCAAAACCTTGCAATCAGACGGGCAATCGTTGATTTACCGCCGCCAGACGGTCCTACAAGTGCCGTAAAACTTCCCTCTGGCAATTCCAGGTTCACATCATGCAACACTTCATTTTGCTCGGAACCGTCATAGGAAAAGGTTACATGCTTCAACGCAATATCATTGTGAGGAATAGATACGATTTTCCCTGAATCCGGCAGTACAGGCAGGTTCAAAAGTTCATTTGCCGCCTCTACTGCATATTCCATAGACTTTGCTTCGTTAATGAAAGTGGTTGCTTTCATCAACGGTCCAACAATGCTGAGGGAAAGGATAATCCCCATTGCAAGCTCCGCAGGGGAGATACTTCCATTCTGCACCAGCAAAAGGCCGACAGGAAGAACCCCCAGGAGCGTTGTGGGCATAATCGCCATCATAAGGTTCATCGATTTCCATGTACTCTTAAACCATGCCAAGGTAAACTCTTTGAACGACTGGACAGCATTAACAAATTTTTCATAGGAGCTTGTGCTTTGGTTAAAGGCCTTTACAACCTCGATACCTTCCACATACTCGATAATAATACTGTTGACGTGGTTATTTGCCTCCATATAAGCGGCGTACTGGCTGTTATAGTTCCTCATAAGGAAAAACATAGGAATCATGGCCAGCACCGGAGCAATCAGAACCGCCAATCCCATGCGCCAGTCGATAACCAGCATCCAGATAAAAATTGCAACAGGGAGTAGGAGGTTAGAGGTCAATTCCGGGATCATGTGTGCCAAAGGCGGCTCTAAGTCCTCAACCTTATCCATGATGATATTTTTCAGATAGCCGATCCGCCGCCCCATCACTTCGCCAAGGGGAGCTTTCATCAGCCGGTCTGCAATTTTAAGCCGGATTCCTTCCAAAATGGTATAGGCTGAAATATGCGCCAGGATCGTAGAGATTCCATGGCAGGCAACCCGCAGCAGGTAGCCCGCTGCTCCAACCAGACACCAAATCAGAATGCCATTCAGGGTCACATTCTGATTGATAAATGCCAGCAGGATTTCATATACAGCCCAAAAAGGAATAAACCCTCCTGCAACGCTCAGAATGGCGCAGAATACCGAAAGAGCCATTTTCCCCTTGCATGGTGCGGCGAAGGAAAACAGAATTTTCACCCAATTATCTTTTTGCTGCTTCATTACAATCACCTTCCTTCTTTTTAGTCAGCAAAGAAAAAAGGATGGGTAGTCTTTGCTAACCATCCTCATTGTAGCAGTATTCAATTCTTCTTTCCTCTCCAAAACGGCATTTATGCACCGTTTAGAAAAAAGATTTTCGATATTCCATCGGCGTCTGCCCTATCACCTGCCGGAAAGCTGTTGCAAATTTACTGGGGCTTTCATATCCCACAACTCCTGCAATTTCCGCAATCCCTTTTTTTGAATCCTGTCGGAGCATTGTGGCAGCAACGTTCATCCGATAACGGCGAATATAGGAATACATGGAATCTCCGTATATTTCCTTAAAGCAGGTTTTCATCCCCGTCAATGAAATCTGGAATCGTTCAGCTAATTCATCCATCGTGTAATGCTCCTGCAAATTTGCCGTAATAAGATCATGGATCGCTTTGATTTTTTCTACCTGCCCTTTATAGAAATAAGGGCGATCTTCTTTGGAATCAGAAAACTGCAAAGCGTCCAGATATAAAAGCAGCTCCAGGGCTTTTACTTTATAGTAGTCACCTTTGATCTGCTGCGGGACAAAGTAAAGCTCTGAAAAAATATGTTCAATTCCTGGCTCATTATGAATCACAAACGGTTTCTTGTCATTGCAATATTTTTTTTGAAGCTCGTACAAATCAACAGAAAATCCGCCAAAAAAGTCTTTCAGCGCCGGCACAGCAATGTCCAAATCAAATCCCAGGGTCACCCCATGATAGTGGCAGAGTGGAAAGCAGAACCGTCCCGAATGGGAACGCCGGTCATCCACACGCATCTCATGCTCTTGCAAATAGCTATACGCATGATTGCCAATCTCGCTTTCGATCCGTCCCTCCCTGCAATGGTCTATATAGAGAAGCGAACTGTCCGTACTACTCTGAAAGTAGGAGGTACATTCTTTCAGGTGCATATCGCTATACATCACAAAAGCGCCATCAAAAATTTTGTGGGCTGTCATGGTTCCCTCGCCGCTCTCGTCAAAAAGCTGCAGGACAACGCAATCCTCAGTTTCAATGACATTTTTAACATTTGAGCCGCAGTTTATTTTACCATCAAACAGTTTGATTTCCGCCGCCTCCTTCCATCATAAAGAAATTAAATAACCGTTCTCGTCCTTCCGTATCCTGGAGGAAATAGTTTTCTTCCAATCTGCCGTTTTCCAGATGGATCACATAATTGCAGCACCTGAGTATAAATTCAGGATCATGGGTCACAATCACAATGGTTTTTCCTGAATCGGCAAGTCCTTTGACCGAATCGGCCACCTGCCTCATGTGAAAGAGATCAAGGCCGCTGGTAGGTTCGTCAAATAGTATAACCGGACGTTCAGAGGCAATCGCAGAAGCAATCGCCACACGTTGTTTTTGCCCTCCCGAAAGCCCCATCGGATGGCAGGCTTTGTACGGGAGCAAATCCATTTCTGTCAAGATAGCCTCTGCCTTTGCCACATTTTCAGGCGATTCATCGGAATCTTTCCCCGGCATACTTAACAGGACTTCCTCTAAAACGCTCTCCGTAAAAAGCTGATGATTTACATCCTGCATGACCATATAGCATAGCTTCAGCCGCTGTTTGCTTGAATAGGAAGTACCATCTTTTTCGAGGATACCTTTACATCTTTTTTCCAATCCGCATAAGCAACGGGATAGTGTCGTTTTTCCGGCTCCATTGTGCCCGATGACCGCCGTTACATTTCCGGCAGGAAGCTCTATATTTTCCAGAGAAAGCGTTTCCGGCTGTTTCTTGTATGCGAAATGGAAGTGGTTCAGTTTCCATATCCCCTGCCCTGAATGTAGACTGGCAGGCTCAATGTCTGCAAACTCACCCAGGCCAAGAGGCCGTAATCCCATTTTAGCTTTTTCCGCCGCCGGAATCAACTGAAATTCCGGCAAAGTATAATCCCCTTGTATTTCCCCGTCGCTTAAATATATGATCCTGTCTGCCAGATCATAAAGATAGTAGAGCCGGTGCTCCGCAATAATAATTGTTTTGCCCTGTGACTTCAATATTTTTAACAGTTTCCGAAAATCAGCGATGGAATAGGCGTCAAGGTTGGAAGATGGCTCGTCCAAAACAAATACATCCGGTTCCACAGCGGCGGCAGATCCACAGGCGATTTTTTGCTTTTCCCCACCGGAAAGGGAGAAAACACTTCTGTCCAGCAGATTTGTAAGGTTCAACTGCTCTGAGACCAGCTTTACCCGCTTTCGGATTTCTGCTTCTTCCAATCCATGGTTTTCACATCCAAAGGCAATTTCGCTGGTCGTATCCACATTAAAAAATTGAGAACGTGGATTCTGAAAAACAGAACCCACTTTTTTTGATATATCAAACAGGGAAAGCCCGCTCATATCTTCTCCATCAAGCATGACAGTGCCTTCCAGCTTTCCATCGTAATAATGAGGAATCAGTCCGTTAAACAGCCGTGTCAGTGTGGTTTTACCGCAGCCCGATGTTCCGCAGAGCAGTACAAAATCCCCGTCGTTAATAGACAGGTCAATATTTCTTAATGTTCCGTGTCCTTTCCTGTCCCCAATGTCAGTTTCATTTGGAGGGTAGGAAAAAGAAACTTTTTTACATTCGATCATAGGCCTACCTCCCTGTAATCATCGTGACAATAGGAATTGCAAAAGCCACCACACATAGCAGCAGGAAAAAAACATCCTGCACATGAAAGCCGATTTCGCAGATGTTTGTCCTCTTGACCGGACCGCCCAATCCTCTTGTCAGGGCTGCCGCATTTAATTCTTCCCCGATCTTGACGGAACACATGATAACAGGGACAAGCCTGTATTCCAGCATTGCACTGGCTTTGCCCCCGCCAAAACGGATTCCTCTCATTTTCATAGCGTCCCCTATGGCATTATATTCTTCTACAACCGTAGGGAAAAATCGGAATATCACGGACATAGGAATGATGATCTGCTCCGGTAAATGCAGCTTCTTCATAGAGGCAACAAACTCGCTGACCGTCGTTGTCCTGACCGTGATGTATCCCATCATAATCCCCGGCACAAACCGCATAAAGAAACCGCAGATTGCAACAACAAGAAAGTTAGGAAGGCCGGACAGGTGGGGGAGCGCCCATAGTTGCAATATATAGCTGCCGCCATATAAAACAAAATAGATAACCGATCCCTTCCACGATTTTTCCGTGAGCAGCAGGATCAATGGAACAGCAGCCAAAATAGGAGCAAACTGTTTAGAAGCAGCCCCACCTCCGCCGCTCAAGACAAAGAGGGCAATCGTGACAAGCAATGCCAACTTTGTCCGAGGGTCTAACGACAGGCCGGTTTCCTTTTTTTTGCTTGCTAACAATTCACGGCGCATTATGCAATACCCGCACGCTTAAAGTGCTTTTTGAAAATTTTCTGGCCGATCACCCCGCCGATCACGCCGCAAACGAACCCGGCAATCAAAAGAAGGGGGAGCGTATATGCCGAGATATAGCTCATAATGGAATCTGCATACTCTTGTCCATAACCGCTGATTAGCTGCTGATAGTAGCTGTCCCGTGTTGCAACAATGGGGATGTAGTTTCCGATGATCCACATAGAAAAAACACCATGCGATATGATTCCTTTTTTTGCACTCTTATAATCGCCGGATTTCAAAACAAGATCAGCCAGGACACCGAACACGGCACCGGTAATAATGCTCCAATACCCCATGCCGGTCAGCAACATTAAAATACCGCAGATCAGTCCTGTCAGCGATACCATTCCAAACTTCTGGACTTTAGAATAATACAGCATCATTACGATTCCGCCAATCAGCGGAACCAGCACGATCAGAAGCGGAAGAAAAATAGGGATAAATCCCAGCATGGCAATCGCCATCATCACCACAAAATAGATCGCAGTGAAGATTCCAACATTGATAAGGTCTTTTCCTTGTAGTTTATTCATTATTTGGTCCTCCTGTTTGCTTTTGTGTTAGCACGAACTAACCGCATTTCAGTATAGCAGATATGTCTGTATGTTTCTTCTCCAAAAAGGCATTTTCGCTCCAAATAGACAATTACTTTGCTTTTGCTATCTTTACGGGGAGTGATTGCCTGCGTGTGTGCGTGAATATAGAACTATTCAACATTGAACAGAGGCGGTTCTTGCATAATTTGAAATGGAAACAGCCAAAATCTCCGCTCCAAATTGTAGTATTAGTAGAGGGAGAAATAGAAGGTAGGGTTTCGATAGCAAGCACAGCAAGCGAGTACCCGCTTGCGATTTTTCGGATTTTCAGGTCCCTTGCCCGAAAATGAAAAATGTTTGTTGGGATAATCTCAAACTCTTATGAAGAATGGAGGCAGCGCATGGCGAACCGAAAACGGAATATCCAGATGAATTTTTATGTCACAGAGAATAAAAAACGGCTCATAGATGAGCGAATAAAACTGATAGCCTCCCTACCGCATTCTATATCATTCTCGTTTGGCAACGAACTAAAAGCTGAAATCTGCAATTCATCCTCATAGTTCAATTAGCAGCCGGAAACGCCATAATCATGGAGCAACCATGTTATCAAAAAGGAATCAGCATAATCAGTCCTGTTCTCAAGCACAATAAGGTTATTCCTTTGTGCAAATCGGAACGATAAAATATATTTGAGGTGAACGATTATGCCGATTGATGATTTAACTGCTTTAGGGCAAAAAATGCGGGAAGCCAGAAAGAAAAAAGACCTGACACAACAGGAGCTTGCGGATCTGAGCCATGTTTCTGTAAAGCAAATCGCCAATATCGAAAAGGGGAAAATGAATCCTTCTTATTTGATTTTGAGAGCATTGGCAAAGGTCCTGCACATCTCTTTAGATACGCTTATAAATCCAGATATTTCTCTGGAGGATGAGGGTGTCAATCAGATGAAAATGCTTTATTCCAGCTGTCCGCCAGAAATGCGCGACACCCTGTTGCATCACACACAGGAAACGGTGAAAGAGCTAACAGAATTGTCCGAGAAATTTGAAATGAATTGAGCCAGTGAGTGAAATTTAACGATTTTCTCACTGGTTCTTTTTATTTCCAGAGAAAAGAGGCAAGCAATGCCTGTGTTAATACACACAGGCCCGCAGAGAAGAAAATCCCTCCGTGATTTTCCTCTCCGCTTGCTTGTTGAGGGCAGCGCCCCCAAGCCCCTTTGAACACAGAATTTCATTCTGTGGCTGCGCGTTCTGCGAACGCTTTTGACCAGGACCAGCTTACCGCTGGCCGTGGTCTTTTTCTTTTTCAACATCCTGTTCTACCTCCATTTTCAGCACCCGATCTACATTGGCCTTTGCCGTTAAAAGCTCCCGCATTTCCTCACGGGAATGCCGATACTCGGCATAGGTCTTTTTCTTTTCTTCCAGCAATTTCGCGTACTCTGTCTGCAACTCTTTGACCTTGGGCAGCTTCTTGACGCCCATCTCATCAAAGGCATTCTTAGCAGCCTGGTGGAGCAGAATTTCTTCCTCATGTTCCTCCCGGAATTTCTTAGAGTAACCCGCCTTGCGGTATGCCACATAGACCTCACGGGTCTTGGCATAATTTACGATGTGAGTACGCAGAACAGCGATCTCTGCCATGCGCTTTTCAGCCGCTTTGATCTGCGCCGAAAGTTCATTGTGATGTGCCGTGGCAGCCGCAGCCTTTTCTTCCAAAACCGCATACTCCAGTAGGTTGTGCTCTGACAGGTAATTCATGGTCTGCGCCATCTGCTTGAGGTTGAACACCTTAGCCCATCGAGCATAGCCAGCGCCTTTTCCAGCCTGCAATTTTGCCTGAATGTCCACCAGCAGATTGATCTTTGGCGGCTCTGCCTGTGTGACTGTTTTCTTTCGCGGGGTATGTGCTTTCTTCCCTAAGAGAACTGCCCGCAAATCTTCCAATCCATATCCTTCGCCCAGACTGTCCATGCGGGCGGCTTTCTCCCAACCAGAGAGTTTCAGTCGATACGATTTTCCGCGCTTTGAGACTTCACAACCATACTCTTGCAACAGCTTCAGCAGTTCTTCAAAGTCAGCAGGACTTTGTGATAATGCGTTATCAATCATCACACGCAGCTGTTCCCGATGGGAGGGCTTGGCCTGTTCGCCCAGCCACTTGTTGTAGCTTTTTCCGTGGGGTTTTGGGTCCTCCACAATGGACAATCCGTTCTCGATACAGATGGTATCGCTCAAGCGCCGGACGGCTCTGGTGCTGCCCCAAAAGTTGCGGAATTTTCGGTCACAATCTGCATTGACCGCCGACCAGATGATGTGATTATGAACGTGCGATTTGTCTATGTGGGTGCAGACCACAAAGGCGTGATTGCCCTTGGTAAACCGCTTGGCAAATTCCACGCCCAGGCGGTTTGCTTCCTCCGGCGTGATTTCACCGGGTTTGAATGACTGGCGCACATGGTAAGCGATCACATCATCCGCGCCGCGCACTCGTCCGGTAGCGGCAATGTATTGCCTCTTTGCCAGAAGAAACTCTGCATCCGCAGTCCGACTGTCACACGCATAGCCGGTAATGAGCCTGCCGTTATCTGTTTTCTTTGGATTGGCCACATAGTCGATGATGTCACTGATCGCCCGACTCTCTGTGCGGCCTTTGCCGACATGAAGCGGCATAATTCTTGTAGTTGCCATAATAGAAGGCCCTCCTCTCATAAATATTTTTGTTTTCGCTGAACTCTTTGCTTCTATCGTTGCAATAACTTTCTCCGCTGGGTATAATAAAAAAGAACTTTCTACAACCTCAAAGGAGGGATTTCTATGATAGAACAGCTCATTGCTGAAGCAACAGAATGTGATTTCAAAGTTGCTCTCGAAATAAAAAAGCCAAAAAGCTGGTTAAAAAGTGTCAGTGCCTTTTCCAATGGAATCGGCGGCACTCTGTTTTTCGGAATCTCTGATGACCGGAAACCTATCGGCTTGTCCGATGTTCAAAAGGATGCTGAGGCGATCAGCCGCTTAATTAAAGAACGTATCACACCATTACCTCAGTTTATCTTAAAACCATTACAGGAAGATGGTAAAAATCTATTAGCTCTGGAGGTTTCTCCTGGCCGTAGCACCCCATATTATTACAAGGCAGACGGCGTGATGGAGGCATATATCCGTGTTGGAAATGAAAGCGTAATTGCCCCTGATTACATTGTGAATGAATTGATCTTAAAGGGAACCAATCAGTCCTTTGATACCCTAACAACAGACGCGGTAAAAAAGGATTACAGCTTTACACTTCTGGAAGCAACCTATCTGGAACGGACCGGTCTCCGCTTTGAGCCATCCGATTATGTTTCCTTTGGTTTGACTGATAAAAATGGACTCCTGACCAATGCCGGAAAACTCATGACCGATCAGCACACGGTTTATAACTCCCGTATGTTCTGTACCCGGTGGAATGGCTTGGAAAAAGGCTCTA
>ERZ791810.2118-NODE-2118-length-11126-cov-10.908409_pt1 | contig 11126 bp, 8 predicted proteins | sample MGYA00510304_ERZ791810 | MGnify/ENA primary metagenome ERZ791810 (study PRJEB30046, sample SAMN00791967) | human gut metagenome | study: EMG produced TPA metagenomics assembly of the A metagenome-wide association study of gut microbiota in type 2... | reverse complement strand
TTCAACCCATCTTCCAGTCCTATGTACTTATAAATCTGTCCCTTGCTTACAGTACCATTAATGAGAAGAAGTACAAACAAAAAGAATCTTCTCATTTTTACAAAACTACTCATGTCTTTCACTAATATTCAAAAAATACTCTGCAAAAATATGAAAAAATTAATTAAAACGCAAGTCGAAAATGTATTTATATTTTAACCATCAATTATTATTAATACTCATACTCCCAGTTTTAAATTTGTTGAATATTGTAAAGAAGAGCTAGAATTTCAACAGCTAGAAACAACCTATCCGAAAGTACTTCCTAAAAGCCGGATGGGACAAGCCATCACCTATGCCTATACCCTTTGGCCACGCATGAGAAATTACCTCAAAAACGGCAGGCTCAAAATTGATAATAATCTGGCTTATCCAAAAGTTTTGATAATTTGGTGGAAAATGCCATCCGACCAATCACACTAGGTAGAAAGAACTACCTGTTCTGCGGAGACCATCAGGCGGCCGTCAGCATGAGTGTCGTCTGTTCGTTGCTGACAACGTGCAAAGAGCATAAAGTAAATCCGCGCACGTATCTGAATGACGTTATAACAAGAATGCCATATATGCAGAAGGCAAATTATGAGGAACTGCTACAAATGTTGCCACACAAATGGAAAGAAAGGAATAAAGAATGATGGAGATACAACTATAGATGGCTGCTTACCTTGAAAGGAGATACAGCAATTTTTTTATAGTGTACTTTATCGGATGCTTACTTATAAACAGAGAATCGCTATAAACTTATTAGATGTATATAGCGATTCTATAATTTATACGGGTACTTTATCGGAAGCTTACATTTTAACCTTCGTAACAAGCTGAATACCGTTAAGAAAGAGATTTTCAAACAAAGCCTGTCCGATGTACCCTTAATCTGCACATAGTTTTCCCTCAATGTTTTCCACAAACTTACCCTGTTTCAATGGCTCACGATCATCTACATTTCCAGGTGTAAACATGAAATTAAAGATTTCACCTTTATCATTGATAATCAAGTGTAATTTGAATCCGAAGAACCATCCCATGGAACATTTCCCGCGTTCTGCAAGTCCTTTAAATGTCTTATGAATCAGGATTCTTTGGTTACGACAGACACGTAAAGGGGTGGAGTCAACAAAACTAATGCCAGTACAGGTTCCCAGCAATACCTTCTTGATGAAGCTGGGCAAAGGAAGCAGTATTTCCTTCTCCAATTCTACGAAACGATTATAGGATGCTTGACGCGGAAACAGATGTTTCAGATGTTTGCACACATACTCTTTGTAATAATGCTTAAAGCAGCGGAAGCCGCCAGAATGGAATAGAATAAGAATAACCATAATCTCAGCATCACTAATGTGGTTGGGCTTGTTGCAATGCTTCTGTTTTCTGTCTTCAATCATATATTTTTCCTGTTGTAACGCAAATTCCTTGCAAAAATCATCGCCCATACAATAAATCTCTGTAACTTTAGACTCTGAAAACATAGCGGTAATCGTTTAAATGTTATAATTGGGCACTATAAATTTAATGATTTTATCGCTATATTTTTAATTGTCAGCAAAATACATTTATTATTATTTCGAACTCACGTTAATATAACTGTTCATTTACTATCGGATCATTATATTGTTTCTGAAGTTCTTTCAGCTCCGCTTTGAGAGATTTAACCAATTCAGAATCCTTATATTCATTATAAATATTTTTCATTTTAAATAGGTCTGATTTCAAATCAAACAGTTCCCATTCATTCACATCATCTCCATAAAATTTCATCAATTTATAACGGTCTGTACGTATTCCAAAATGCTTTCTTACTGAATGAGTACCGGGGAAATGATAATAATGGTAATACAAGGCATCCCTCCATTTTACATTCTTATCTTGCGGAACAATGACAGCAATGATTCTTCATGAATATCAGAAGGCACTTCCACGCCTGCCAGTTCTAGAAAGGTAGAAGCGAAATCTATATTCTGTACCAATTCTGTTACATCATCATGTTTACTGAATCCTTTAGGAAGATGCATTACAATCGGGGTACGCATTGATTCCTCATACATGAATCGCTTGTCGAACCACCCATGCTCACCCATATAGAAACCCTGATCTGATGTATATACAATAAGTGTATTATCCATCAGACCTTCTTTCTCGAGATAATCGAGCAGACGACCGATATTCCTATCAAGTGATACGACTGTCTTCATATAATCCTTCATATATCTGTCATATTTCCATTCCGGGGTATTATCCTTTTTTATGTCGAACACTGCCGCTATCTTGCCATAAAATTCATCCCATTTTTCTCTTTGTTCTGGAGACATTCTTTCAACACCTTTTTTATAACCGTTGTCATACTTGCCATTTACAAGAACTTTCAAATCCTGCTGTAATATCATGTGTTTTTTTATTGTCATAGCTTGTTTTCCTGCAGCACTTCTTCCCTTATAGTCATCATAGAAATTTTCAGGTAAAGGAATTTCCTTATCTTCAAATAATGCAAGATCACAGGTGTCAGCCATCCAGTTTCTATGCGGAGCCTTATGGTGGACCAACAGACAGAATGGTTTCTTTTCGTCGTGGATATTCTCAAGCCAGTTTATGTCCTTGTCTGTTATTATATTGGTAGCATATCCTTTATTTATTTCCTCTTTTCCACCAGGAAGCAGGAATAAAGGATTGTAATAATCTCCCTGATCTGGAAGAACTTCCCAATAGTCAAAACCGGTAGGCTCACTTTTAAGATGCCATTTACCTACTACTGCCGTCTCATATCCTGCTTTCTACAATAGCTTTGGAAATGTCTGCCGACTACCATCAAAAGGGGCACCGGAATTGGTATAGAACTTGTTCTCACAAGAATGCTTACCGGTAAGCATGCACGCACGGCTCGGTCCACTTATGGAATTGGCGACAAAACCGTTTACAAATTTGCCCCCGTCAGCTGCGATTCTGTCAATATTGGGAGTTGACAAGAACCTGTCATCATAACAGCTGATCATTTTCTGGGAATGGTCATCGCTCATGACAAAGGCGATGTTGTAAACCTCATTCTTAGCAAAGGTCCCTAATGAAGATACAGCGGATAGACCAAAGCAAAGGATTTCTTTTAAGAAATTAATTCTCATGATACTAATATATTTTCTTACATTTATTAGAATTATATTCTATTTCACTAATGTCCCATTAAAACGGAATTATTTGTTTATTGTATAATGTGTATATTTATTTTACGATACACTATTGATCACATTTACACAATCACTTCCTTAATGGTTCAACAATACCTGACAGTGAAAAAGTTCCTGTTGCAGAGGACATAATACTAAATTTTTTATACATCCAATTATCCCTATACCATGTACAATTCTTGAATTCATCACCTATTTTAGACATCCATTTCTGCATCTTTTCACGGTACTCACATAAAACATCTGAATACTCTGGATTTGATGATAAATCATTTATTTCGAATGGATCGTTCTTTAAATTAAACAATAATTCTTTTCCATCCCTTAAATATCTTGCATAGCAATACTCTTTATCACGCACTGCTCTCCATTCATAACCATCTTTCCATTCAAATGTATGTCCCATTCCCTGCATAAAAGCGAAATCAGGTTCCTTACCTTTTTCACCTCTAAGGATAAAGTTTAAATCTGCCCCCTCCACTTCTGAAGGAATAGATTTGGATAATCCCATCAATCCTAATAAAGTGGGATATATATCAGGAGTATTTATACAGGTATCGCTCGAAGAAGGCTTTATTTTCCCTTTGTATCTAACCAAGAACGGAACTCTCGCAGCCTCTTCATAAAACGTCATTTTATACATTCTTCCTTGTGCTGTAGACATCTCACCATGGTCTGATGTGAATACAACTATTGTATTTTCATCAAGTCCTTGTTCTTCAATAGTTTCAAGGATACGTCCAAACTGATAGTCTAATGAATTCACCATAGCATAATAGCATTTTAGGGTTTCTTCATAGCCGCCTCCACCAATAAACTCATCACGCCACGACAGACTATCATTAAAATATTTAGAATCATACCTATCCATATATTTATCCGGTTGTTAACGGAAGTTTGGAGGTAGATCAAACCTTGTATCTTTAAATTTATCGTAATTCTCCTGCGGAACATTTTTTCTATTCCATGGATTATGTGGGGGATTCCACGACAGGAAAAGTACAAATGGTTTATCCTCAGATGATGCTCTCTCTATATATTTACATGCTAAAGTTGTAAATTCTTCTGGTCCATATTTACCTGTCAAGTTAACACGATACTCTTTTCCATCATCATCAGTATAATAGAATGCCCTGTAACTGTTATGGCTAAATGAATAGCCTGCCCAATAGTGGTCAAAACCAAACCTTTCAGGACCTTTCTTATAGTTGCGTGAGTGCTTGTCATTCAGGTGCATCTTACCAACATATCCACAGTTATATCCATTCTCATTTAAAACATGTGCAATTGTCTTATGGTCAAGATTCAAATTCAGTTCATTTATAACCATAACGGTAGAACTGATATATTTGCCAGTTAACAGACTCGAACGCATCGGTGCTGAAACGGGAGAAACAGATATGGCATTACAAAAATTAAAAGACCCACCCGCAAATTTATCTATATTGGGAGTTTTTGCCTTGTTGTCTCCTGTATAACCGAAAACATCGCTTCTCAACTGATCTGCAAAAACAAATACCAAATTAGGCTTCTTGTTTTTATTGGAAGCCAACAATTTTGCTGTATATGATGACAAGCACATAACAACTGGTAATAAAAAATATTTAAAATCCATCATTACTTCATTAATTATTTATTTCTATTTCAACTTTCTCCAAATGTTCACCATTATATATTATTGAGCCGTTGAACTTTACAGTCAGACCTGAAATTTGGTTATACTTCTTTCCGGTCTTATCCCAAATTATAGATAACAAGCCTCCTTTATATGGTATATTTTCAAGGCAGAAATAATCCCAAGCATTCTCCGGCAAACATGGGTTTATTTCTATAACATTGTCTACACGAGGTTTTAAGCCTATAAGTCCTGTAATCAAAAGGTCTACATAAGAAGAATGATTATAATCTTTACCCCTCTCATTAAATCCTTTTTTACGACTTAACATGGTACGTGCAATCCAGTCACCTGTATATGGATTTAAATTCTCATCAATCCATGGCACAACATCTCCGTTATCTTTCTGAAGTTTATGACTATTGGTATAAATAAGGAACTGAGTTAAATAATCGTACTTTGAAACAACATTCTGGGGATAATCCTGAATAAGATTAGCCATTGCCATCAATGTCTGTGATGTAGCATAAGGCCAACTTGGACCGTTCCACTGGCAATCATGTCCCTGATATAACACTTTGAAACCTTTATGACGCTGCTCGCATGTAGTCAGGCCATATAGTGCAAAAAATCCTTTCGGATCCATTACATGCGACCATGCATTACTATAAGCTCCCTCCTTAGGAGGAATACAATAACACCATGGAACATAACCAAACAGTTCACGTACATCTACTTTCTTGTGAGTATCACGTTTAACGACTTTAAAAAATTCAGCTTTTTCATCCCATAACAAAGTATTTATTAAATTTCTAATTGTGTCTGCTTCATTGCGATAATATTCTGATTTTGATTTATCACCAAGTATCCTACATATTTCAGATATTGCATTTGCCTGAGAATACATGTATGAATTTATAGTAGGTCTTATTCCATTTCCTCCAACTGCAACTTCCATCCCGTCACCTTCCCATCCTCCGGCATTGCTCCAATATAAACCTGTATCGGTTCTTCTTAAACGTTTTAAAGTCTCATAGTTATTGATAAGTTCATCTATATTTTCTTTTAATAGATCAACTGAAGGATGAACTTTATGAAACTGGAATATTGCATCGCTTAATGGAAAACCATGTCCTAAAACTGCTTTAAAATGCTTCCATTGTTTCATTTTAGGATAACCTGAATGATATAGCCAGAAATTTGCATAATCAGACAATATTTCTGTATTTCTCATCCATCTACCTTCAAGAAAATGAAACAGACCCGGACAAGTTATAGCATTATAATCAGCTGACCAGGATACTTCTGGTAAGAATTCTGTTATGATATATCCATAAGAGGTTTCTTTTATATGTTTACGATATGTCCACCAACGAAAATAATATGTACGTTCAACGTTCTTATCAGGACATTCAAAAACAGGCATAGTATTTCTTAAAAACTCATAAGATTTTTTATTGGGTATACTTTGCTTATATAACTCATTATCATATTTGTTAAAGATATTCACATAATAATTCAATAAATCTGAGCCAACAAGAGTTTGTGAGTATAATTCATATGGCTTAATTTTCAGAAGAAAAAAAATTATAAAAAATAAAATATAAACATTCCTCATAAGTAAATTATTAACGAGGTTGCATACAAATATGATTATATATTTACGTGCAACCTCAATACACAATATCTCAATTTAATTCTTAAAACACATTATTATTAATTCATCAATAACCAGGATTATTATCACCTAGACTAGGATTTTTTACAAATTCTTCAACTGGTATTTTAAATAGGACATGATGAGATTTTATATTTGTTGCAGCTTTAGGATTCTCATCTTTCAAAGTCTGTACAGCATCATACAAATAATCATATCCCCAATGACATAAATACCATCTTCTTACGCCTTCTCCTGCTAATTCCCATTTATTTTCATTAACTATAGCCTTTTTAATAGCACCTTTATCTAAATTATCGGGATAATTGTGTGAATCATCTCCAAAAGCTCTTTCACGCAATTCATTCAAAGCATCTATAGCATCTTTAACTTTCCCTAGTTCATTAGCAGATTCGGCCTTTATTATATAAACTTCTCCCAAACGAATATGACAAATATCCCGACTACTGTTATTAGACTTACAATCAAAGTCAGCCCACTTTAAGGTATAATGACCAGATCCGCCTCCATTGCCACCGGCAAATTGAACAAAAGTTCCGTCACTCATCAACAAGCCATTCCAATCCATAATATCCTTTCGTCTATCTCCATCTTCATAACTATCCAACAATCCCTTACTAGAAGAAAACATACCCCAACCTTGACATATCTGATTTGCTTTGTTTACGGTTACACCATCAGGTCTAACTGTCGTTAAGCCTTTATTAAAAAAATTTGTAAGCATAACAGATTCATCTATAGTTCTCGGACTAGTAAATGACGGCAACATACTACCTTTGACATCTGTTAAACTGGAAGTAAAAAATATTATTTCCTCATTTAACTTATTCTTTGGATCAAATATATCATTATAATTATCCAATAGTTTATGAGACGAATTTGTTATTATATCATTTGCTAAATCATAAGATTTTTGCCAATTACTCTCAAGAATATTTATTCTCGCTTGTAAAGCTTTTGCTGCCCAAACAGTTATTCTACCTATGTTTTTTGAATCATAAGAATCAGGAAGATACTTAGTAGCATCATCCAAGTCAATATTTAATTGTTTCACAATCTCTGTTCTTCTAGTTCTGGGAAGATTTGCCACTCTATCAATATCAAGTTCATCAAACCACATCGGAACATCACCCCAAAACAGAATCAATCCGTAGTAAAAAAAAGAACGTAAAACTTTTGCTTCAGATACAACCTTGTTTTTAAAATTATCATCAAGATTAGAATTTAATGTTCTACTAATCATCATATTTGCAGCACCTATTGCTTTGTAATGAACTCTCCAAATATCAGAATATTCTGTAGAAGGAGATTCCATAGTATAATTTATGCATGCATCTAAACGTAAAACAGATCTGCATAGCATCTCATCAACCCCAAGGTCTCCGATAAAAATTTTCATGTAATCGCCAATATATTCATTATGCATAAATTCATAAACACCATACAATGAAGATAAAACTTCATCTTCAGTAGTAAAGAACTGTTGAGGAGAAACAAAATCTTTTGGATTTTCTTCTAATATATCACAAGAATTAAAAGAATAAAATATATTTATAATTAACAATAATCTTACTATCAGTTTCATAATTGTAAATATTTAATTTAAAAAACAGCTTTTAATCCCAACAAAAAGGAACGACTCTGCGGATAAGCATTATTATCAAATCCCCTTCTAGTTGCAGATGTACTTTCTGAACTTACATCAGGTGAATATCCCATATAAGAAGTCAAAGTAAAAACATTTGATATTGAAGAATAAACTTGAAGAGATTTTATCAATTTATTTTTTATAGGTACATCATACTGAATATTAAGATTTTTAAGTCTTAAATATGAGCCATCATGCATATAATAATCACATCCTCCTTGTGCATTAGCTCCACCACCTGCGTATGTCTCATACATATAATAATTAACACTACCTGGTCTTGGATATTTTCCGTCAGGATTATCTGTACTCCATGCATCTCTATTATGCCATATACATTACCATTAAAACCAGACTCTAAACTACGTCCTTGCATATCATATATTTTATTACCATAACTAAAATCAAAAAACAAACTAAAAGTTAATCTTTTATAGCTAAAATCATTGCTAAATCCTCCATAAAATTTAGGTTCTGCATTACCTAAAATCTGTCCGTCATTAATATCTATTATTCCATCATCATTTATATCTTCCAATTTGGGGTCTCCAGGTAAATATTTAGAATCAACAGGTATTTCATCTTCATGCCAAATTCCTAAATATTTTACCCCATAAAATGTTCCAATAGGTTCTCCAACAATTAATCTTGAGCCAAAGCCATTTTCAATAAAATCCTTACCTCCTAAATCTATAACCTTATTTTTATTAGATGATATAGATATATTAGAAGACCAACTAAAATCTTTAGTATTTATATTCAATGTCCTTAAGGATATTTCAAAGCCTTTATTTTCTACAGAACCTATATTTCTAAGCATAGAAGTAAATCCTGTTTGATAAGGAATTTCTTGAGAAAGCAATAAATCATTTGTTCTTTTATAGTAAAGATCAAATTCCAGATTTATTCTATTATCTAAGAAACCCGCTTCAATCCCTAAATCTATCTGGTTTGATTTCTCCCAAGAAAGATCTTTATTGGCTGATAAACCTGGGAAGAAAGTTATAACCTCTTGATTACCTATTACAGTTGAACCACTATCCAATCTATCAATTACTGAATATGGAGATATGGATTGGCTTCCAGATGATCCATAACTTAAACGAAACTTCAAATTTGAAAAAACATCAAATCTTTTTATAAAATCTTCCTCAGAAGCTCTCCATGCAACTGCCACAGACGGGAAAAAAGCCCATTTATTACCATCTGACAATCTTGAAGAACCATCATATCTACCTGAAGCAGTAAACATATAGCGATCTTTATATGAATAATTTACACGAAATAAATACGACATTAATCCCCATTGCTCTTCACCTGTTTGTATATCACGCACCATTGGATCACCTGTTTCTAAAGCATGATATTTAGAAACATCATTTTTAAATCCATTTGCTGAACCTTTCAAAAATTCATAAATATATTTCTGCCAAGTAAAACCTCCTAATAAATTAAATGAGTGTTCTCCTAAATTAAAAAAATAATTCAATGTATTTTCATTCTGGTAAGTTATTGGGAATTGCGTCTCAACTGTAGCTCCTCCTCCTGTTTTATTATAAATTCGGGATGGCAATTTCACTGACCAATATTGATTCTGTTTACTATAACTAATATCCCATCCCCAAGATGATTTCAAAATAAGATTATCAAATAAAGTCAACTGACCGTATACATTTCCTAAACCTCTAAACGTTCTTGTTTCATTTAACACTCCATCACGTTTAGCCATCGGATTATCATAAGTTTTTCCCGTAACCTGATTAATACTATAATATGATCCATCTTCATTATACATTGGAGCAGTTGGTAATATTTCTAGCATATTATTTAAAGTTGGGTTATCCTTATTTGTCATAGACATAGTCAATGTTGCACCCATTTTAAAATATTTCCCTATATTTTGGTCTACATTAAATCTAACCTGATAACGTTCAAGACCTGTATTAAACATAGTTCCTGCTTGATTAAAGTAGTTCAAAGAAAGAAAATAATTACCATTCTTTGTAGAATTAGACAAATTAATATTATGATCAGTTATTGGTGCATTTTTTTTAAATATATAATCTTGAATATCTGTATTTGAAACCTTACTTATATCTTCGAAAGGAAGATTATCCATTCCATTATACAGAACATATTTATTATGAAAATCTGCAGCTTCAGGAGCATTAAGCATATCAAGCATCTTAACAGGAGACTGAATACCATAATAACCGTTATAACTAATCTGTCTTCCTTCAACACCATCACCTCTCTTTGTAGTTATTAATACAACTCCATTAGCACCTCTAGATCCATAAATAGATGTAGAAGAAGCATCCTTCAAAACCTCTATTGAAGCTATATCTGATGGGTTTATTGTGTTTAAATCACCACCACCTATTATCCCATCTATTACATAAAGAGGTTCATTTCCTGCATTAATAGAATTACCTCCTCTTATTCGTATTGTACTACCAGCTCCTGGAGCACCATTTGCTGTAGTTATCTGGACACCACTAAGTCGACCTTGAAGAGCTTGATCTACACTAGCCACAGGCATTTTTTGAATATCTTTTGCTTTTACACTACCTACAGCTCCTGTTAAATCACTTTTCCTTTGTACACCATACCCTACAACTACAACCTCATCCAATTGTTTTAAATCTTCTTTCATCGTCACGTTCAACGTCATCGGCCTGGTTATTTTCTGCGTATATGTAGTATAACCTATTGAAGTAAATTTCAGTGTCGCACCTTCCGGAACCTGCAACTGATAAATGCCGTCTATACCGGTGATGGTTCCTTGAGTTACCCCCTCTATCATCACAGTCACTCCCGGAAGAGTCTCTCCAGATTCGTCCACGACCTTTCCTGTCACCTTGACTGTCGGCTTGTTATCCTGCTGTTGAGATGAAACTTTGTTTAATACAATCTGGCGTTTTTCAATCGTATAAGATACTCCTTCGCCTTTAAAAAGTTTATCCAGTACCA